>Ga0209358_10001391_pt1 | contig 19291 bp, 13 predicted proteins | sample LauGreFa1BDMLBSN_2_FD_187574 | JGI IMG/M metagenome (GOLD analysis project Ga0209358, IMG submission 187574) | Freshwater lake microbial communities from Lake Michigan, USA - Fa13.BD.MLB.SN (SPAdes) (version 2) | ecosystem: Environmental > Aquatic > Freshwater > Lake | place: Lake Michigan, USA... | reverse complement strand
CTACACAAATTACCAGTGCAACAATCACAGTTGATGCAAGTGGTACATATACGTTTACAGCAACAGCTGCTGGTACATACACTTACACAATACCAGTATGTGCTCCGGGTCAAACAACAAATTGTCCGACCACAACTTTGGTGATCACGGTACCAGTGAATACCTTGGTGGATGATACTGCCACTGCTTATGTGAATATTCTAAAATCAGGAAATATTGCAACCAATGATATCGTACCATCAGGAACTACTTATGGTCAACCTACACAAATTACCAGTGCAACAATCACAGTTGATGCAAGTGGTACATATACGTTTACAGCAACAGCTGCTGGTACATACACTTACACAATACCAGTATGTGCTCCGGGTCAAACAACAAATTGTCCAACAGAAATATTGGTGATTACTGTTCCTGAAAATACACTATCAAATGATGCAGCAACTATTTATAAAAATATTCCAAGTAGTGGTAACATAGCTTCAAATGATAATACCCCTGCTGGTACAACTTATGGTCAACCATCACAAATTACTGGAGCTAGCATTACAGTCAATCCAGATGGGACCTATAGTTTCACAGCCACTGTATCTGGAACATATACATATACCATTTCAGTTTGTGCACCAGGTCAAACAAGTAATTGTCCAACAGAGACTTTAGTGATTACTGTTCCTGAAAATACTATCACACCAGATATTGCAGCTACAAATATCAATGTTCCAGTAAGTGGAAGCTTAAACACAAATGACGTCGTTCCAGCAGGTACAACTTATGGTCAACCTGCTGTTAATCCAAATAATCCTACGGGTGGCGTGATTACTGTGAGTTCAAATGGAACTTATACCTTTACTGCAACTACACCAGGCAAGTATACTTATTTTGTACCAACATGTGCACCGGGACAAAATAGTGGATGTCCATTAGTACCATTAGAAATTACAGTTTTAGATCCTGCAATAACCAGTAATAAACCAGTTGTAAATATTGATATAGCAACAACGCCTTCTGGAACTGCAACAACCATTAATATTTTAGCGAATGATAAAGCGGGTAATACAGCAGGAATTTTAAATATTTCAAGCATTGTAATAGCCAATTCGCCAGCCAATGGATCGGCAAGTATTAATCCATCAACAGGAGCTGTAACTTATACACCTGCAGCAGGTTTTATTGGAATAGATAGTTTAGTATATAGTGTATGCGATAATGCAAGTCCTTCTAATTGTCAATCTGCTGTAGTATATATTACAGTAACTGAAGTAAACGCAAGACCTAGTACCATTGCAAATGCGGATTTCGCTTCTGTTGTAGCTAGTCCAAATGGAAGTAATAGTGTAACTGGTAATGTTTTGTCAAATGATAAAAATACTGCAGGTGCAAGTTTAACTGCTAATTTAATAACTGGGCCAAAAGCTGAAGAAGGAAACTTGGTGTTCAACGCTGATGGAAGTTATACATTTACTCCAGCTCCAGGATTTAGTGGACCAGTGTTGATAATATATAAAGCATGTGATGGAAGTTCACCAGCAGTTTGTGCAGTTAATACATTAGAAATTTTAGTAACGCCTGCACCAGTTGAAATCACAAATATTTTCATTCCTGACTTTGGTGTTACGAATATAACAGTGCCTTTAGTTGGAAATGTTAGTACTAATGATATAGTTCCATTAGGTACTACTTATGCTCAACCTGCTGTTAATCCAAATAATCCTGCAGGTGGCGTGATTAATGTGAGTCCAAATGGAACCTATACCTTTACAGCAACTGTGCCAGGGAAGTACACCTATTTTGTACCAACTTGCGAACCTGGTAAAACAACTGGATGCCCATTGGTACCATTAGTAATAACTGTAGTTGATCCAAGTTCATTTAGTAATCCTCCAATAACCAATACAGATTTTGCTATAACCAATGTAAATACACCTATTACTATTAATGTTCTTGCGAATGATAAAGCCGGGAATTTAGGAGGGACATTAAATCCTTCAAGTATAAATATAACTTCTGCACCAAAAAATGGTACAGCTTCAATTAATCCAACTACAGGCGAAGTAACTTTTACACCTACAGCAAGTTTTGTTGGTAGTGATAGTTTAGTATATAATGTATGTGATAATGCCAATCCAGCAAAATGCCAAACTGCTGTTGTGTATTATACTGTGAAAGAAGCAACATCTGTACCAACAACTATTGCAATAGATGACTTTGCAAGTACAATTGTGGGGAATCCAATTGAGGGGAATGTATTATCAAATGATAAGAATACAGCTGGAGCTAGTTTAAGCATCACAGATGTGACGACAATACCTTCTAGTAAAGGAATATTCTTAATGAATACAAATGGTACTTATAGTTTTACACCTGCACCAGGATTTATAGGACCAATAAATATTGTTTATACTGTATGTGGTGGAACGCCTTCAATTTGTACGAATGCAACATTACATTTATTGGTTCAACCTAAAATTGTGCCTAAGATTTTAGAAGTCACTAAGGTTGCAGGTTCAGTAGTGATGAATCTAGATGCTAGCTTTGACGTCTCATTCACCATTAAAGTAGAAAATCTTTCAGGAGAATTTATTGACAGTGTATTGTTAAAAGACGATTTAACTAAAGTATTTAGCGATACAAGAGGTGTCAAAGTTGTTTCTTTGACTACTTCTGGAGGGTTGCAAAAAAATGCGAACTACGATGGGGTGACTAATACAGACCTAGTTACAATTGCTTCCACTTTAGATGTCAACAAAGTAGATTCTGTTATCTTAAGAATCAATGTGGCTAATAATACTTCAGGAACATTCCAAAATTCTGCTGTTGCTTCTGCACCGACAATATTTGGCATGATAAATTCAATCTCAACGGATCCGACAAGGGTAAATAATACCACAGATACTACAAGAAAACCTACTTTATTCTATATTCCAAAAGTGGATTTAATTATTCCTGAAGGCTTTTCTCCTAACAATGATGGTATTGATGATACTTGGACTATTCAAAAACCTTTTGGAACCAAAGTCGATGTAAAAGTATTTAATAGATGGGGAAATGAAGTATTTGCTAACCCTGATTATAAAAACGATTGGAGAGGTAAAGGAATTAATAATTTATTGGGTGAAGATTTGCCTGAGGGAACTTATTACTATATCGTTTTAGGAACAAATATAGATGGAAAGCAAATGAAATTAGCGGGTAATTTAACTATTAAACGATAAGCAAATCAACAATGAGAAAAAGTAGAATTATATTATTTTTTTTGATAGGAGGTATACTTTTCTTTTTCACTAAAATACATGCTCAAACAGAGCCAATGTACTCTCAATACATGTATAATATGTTGGGCGTGAATCCTGCTTATGCTGGTAATAGAGAGGCGACCAGTTTCAATTTTTTCCAAAGAAATCAATGGATTGGTTTAAAAGGAGCGCCAAAGACAACTTCATTAAGTATTGATCAAGCAATTAAAGATGGTAAAATTGGCTGGGGATTTCAAGCGTATGATGACCGTTTGGGGGTAGAATCTGCTTCAGGATTTAATTCAATCATATCTTCTAGAGTGAAGGTTTCAGATAAGGGTATTTTATCTGCTGGAATTAGTGTTGGTTTAATGAATTACCGAATTAGTTTAAATGATGTATTAAATAGATATACGCCAACTGATCCAAGTTTTATAAGCTCAGCTAAACCTTCGCAATGGAATCCAATATTAGGAATGGGGCTTTATTATAATACGGATAAATTATATCTAGGTATTTCTACCCCTAGTATTTTAAAGTCTAGGCTGGCTAAGTATGAAAATTTTGTATCTGGTATTCAAAAAGTAGATGATTTTCATCTGTTTGCTACTGCGGGATATGTATTTGAAATTAATGAAGAACTAAAATTGAAACCATCTAGTATGATTAAAATGGTTAGTGGTGCTCCAATAGAAGCTGATATTAATTTGAATGTTTGGCTTAGAGATATGATAGGTATTGGTGGCAGTTATAGAACAGGAGATGCTTTTGTAGGCATGGTAGAAATTCAAGCAACAGACAATTTAAGATTTGGTTATGCTTATGATATGCCATTTTCACCATTAAAGTATTATGCTAGAGGATCACATGAATTAATGCTTAGATATGAATTTGGCAAATTCAAGACAGGCATTAAATCTACCAGATACTTTTAACTTATTAGTTTAATTACAGTTCAATGAAAAGACATTTTATCATATTACTTCTTATAGTTTTGGTCAATGATGCTTTTGCACAGGCCAAAAAAGATAAGACATTGCTTAAAACTGCTAAATACGAGTTTAAACAATTAAGATTTGCTTACGCTATTCCTGTTTTTAAATCTTACTTGCAAAAACAGCCCAAAGACACAGCGGCTTTAAAATTATTATCGGAGAGTTATTTTAAACTAAACAAGTTTGATAGTGCATTAGTCTATCAAGAAAAGGCAATACAATCTGGAGCTATTCAATCTACTTTTCTAGCCGAATTGTATGCGAATAATGGTAAGTACCAAGAAGCACAGAAATTATACGAACAATTTTTAGAAGAGCAGGTTACCAAATTATCAGAAGCTAGACTATATGGTTTTAAGAACTATAATAGTTTAGTAGCAGACTCATTAGATTATCATTTATTCAATACCAAACTAAATACTACTTATAACGAATACAATGGTGTTCTTTACAATGAGGGTTTGGTTTTTGAATCTAATAGATTAAAAGAACAAATAAGACCTAAAAAATGGATTAAAAGGATCTTCGTAAAAAGAGTAAGACCTTCTGAATTTTCTTGGGATGGTGCAGGATATACTAAATTATATTATTTCCCAAATAGTGATAGTGTGCGTTTAGACTCGCTAGCATTATTGGCAGGTATTTGGGGGGAGAAACCAAGTAAAACCAATTATACTGATTTTACGATGGTTACCCCAAATGATTCTAAGAAAATACCAGGTAGTTTTAATCTAACTATCCCTGCATTTCAAGATAATGGAGTGACTAGTTTTGATGCATTTTTGAGCGACAAATTAAATTTGGGTGCAGTAAGCTTTACAAAGGATGGGAAAAAAGCCTATTATACCAGAAATCAGAAAAAATCTACTGGAACTTATCAATTAGAAATTTGGGAAGCCTTCCAAATTGCTGGAAGATGGGTTGGTGAACATAGGCTTTTCTTTAATAATCCTAAGTTTAGTTATTTCCATCCAGCTATTACTCCTGATGGTAAAAGATTGTATTATGTATCTGATGACAATGCCGGTAATGGAGGAACAGATATCTATTTTGTAGATCAAAACGAAGATGGCTCTTGGAAAAATACGGTGAACCTGGTCCAGGATATTAATACATCGGCTAATGAGCTATTTCCTACATTTTACGAAGGCAATTTATATTTAAGTTCTAATGGTCATCCAGGTTTGGGCGGCTTAGATATCTATAAACTAGCTATTAATAAAAATGGTGTACCTGAAGTAAAAAATATGGGGTATCCCATTAATAGCAATAAGGACGATTTTGCTTTTAGCATAAAAGAGGAGAAAGGCTTCTTTAGTACCAATAGATATGGAACTGATGATATCATTGCTTTTGATCATATTGTTTCACTTATAAAAATGGAAGGGAAGGTATTGGTTGATAGTAATTGTATTGCTGGCAAGAAAGTGTATTTGTATCAAAAAGATGCAAATGGGATTAGTATTTTGAAAGATAGTGCTACCATTGATAATAATTGTAATTATACATTTAATGTTAGGCCTAATCAATTTTATACAATTACAACATCAGATAACCAAGGTAAATTATATGAGTCTTCTATTTTCACTGACGATTATGCTAAAATTGAAGGCACTTATTGGAAAGATGCTTCATTAATCAATATTCCATTAGCTGAAAAAGAAAATCTAATTGCTCAGCAAGTTAAAGAAGCAGAAATGGCTTATATGAGTAAAACCTTTAGATTAACAATTGACTCTTTAAAGACAATAGCTAAAGATTATGTTGAATTACACCATCCATTCGATCAGGTATATATAATTGAGAAAGACTTAGCTTCTTATTATAAGATCATCGAAATGGTGAAAAAATTACGTAATAAGAAAATTGTGATTGTATCTGCAGCAGATTGTAATGGTAGTTTAGATTATAATGAAGATTTATCTGCAAGAAGAGCGAATAGAATATTTAGAACTCTATCAAAACTGTCTGATAACGAAGTAGTCATTAAAAATGTTGGTGAGAGGGAATTATTAAAGGCTTGTGACGATGTTAAAAAGAGTATTGAAGAACAGGTGGTGAATAGATATAGTTATGTATTCATAATTGATAAAAATTAATTAGTTATTATGAAAATGCTAAAAAATACAGAAGAAATCCCTTTATTGTGCAAATTAGGTCAAAGAGAAGCACAAATTTTTGAAATGCTATCGATAGGTAAGAAAACGTCTGAAATTGCAGTGGAGTTATCCTTAAAACCAAATACAATATCTACTATCAAGAAGGTGATTTATAGGAAATTAAAGATCAACACTTCACTTGAATTTTATAAATTTGTATTTGAACAAAAGGTCAATAAAGACAATGCTTAGATATAGTTTTATACTATTTTGTATTTTCTTGTCAATGGGTAGTATAAATGCTCAGTTCCAAGTAAGAATTAAGACTACAAATATTAAAGATTCTATAGCATATTTAAGAACAACTATCTTTGATGACAAAAATTTTATTCCTAAAGATACTATTGATCTTAGAAAGGGTAGTGCTTTAATTAAGAATACTAAATCTGTTTTTGGAGGTATTTACTATTTATACTTTCCCGCTTCTAAACAAAAAATTAGTTTTATTGCAGAAAACAAAGACACTGTTAAAATATCGATACAAGGGGCAGATTATCTTTCTGGGACTACCATTAATAGTGCAAAAAATAATTCTTATTTACAATACCAAGTATTAGAAAAATCCCTTTCTCATTTTGATTCAACTTATGCCAAAGAATTAGCTACTGGTAAAAAATTTGGCCAAATACAAAAAGCAGCTTTTTTTAAAGTAAAAACAGATTCTTTATCTGCTTTTAGAACTAATACTTTAAAAAAGATGAAAACAGCTGATGTTTTGTACATTCATTTTGACGCTTTGAATAAATTAGATGCTTCTGTTCCTAATAAAAAGAATTTTGAAGCTCGGAATACCTTTATCAAACAGTTTGATTTAAATACACCCAGATTATTTTTTACTCCTAATATTAAGCCAATACTTGTAGAGTATTTTTCTTATTACCCATTACTAGCGGATTCTATAATTAAGGGAGTTGATACGGTGATGTCCAAAGTACTATGTACCAATAAGGCCTATTCTTTTGTGTTTGATTATATTGCTAAATTGCTAAAGAATAGAGAGATTCAAGACAATACAGAAGGGTATAGTTATTTTATCAAGAAATATGTGAAAGAGGGGAAATGTGCCTTTTTAGAGCCTCAGCAGAAAGAAGCGCTACTGCAAGAGTTGGCACAATTACAAATGCTTAAGATAAAAGACACTGCATTAAATATAGTGTTACCTGATACTGCGGGGACTAATCAAAATCTACATAGTTTTGCTAAGAACTTCAATTATACTGTTTTGATCTTTTTTGATCCTTCATGTGAACATTGTAAGGTTGAACTCCCAAAGATGGATAGTACCATTGCTTTATTAGAATCTCAATTATTAGTAAAAATTGGCAAATATACTGTCTGCAATGCTCCTGGAGCTAATAAGTCAGAATGGATCAATTTTATTAATACCCATAAGTTAAATAAAGCCTATACTCATGTACAGTTAGGAAATGATTATGACATTAGGAAAGCTTATGATGCCTTCTCTAATCCTTTGTTTTACCTCATAGACAGAGATGCAATACTTCTTGCAAAGAAAATAAGCCCTAGTAACTTAAGAAAAGAGCTTTTGGCAGCTTTTCAGAACTTTAAATAGCTCAACATCCCTTTTTTGCTTAAATTCGTTAGATAAATATGATACTATGAAGAAACTTTTATTAGCCACTTTAATGGTGATTGCTTATTTTGGTACAAATGCTCAAAACAACACAACAGATATTTCGAAGGTGTTGAAGTTTACCAATGATAACTATAATATGGGAACTATAGCTTACGGAAAGCCTACAGAGTTCAATGTAGATATTGAAAATATAAGTTCTACACCAATTACATTAGAGAATGTAATGGTGAGTTGTGGTTGTACAACTCCTAAATATACAAAGGGGATTGTTATCGCCCCTGGAATGCATGCAACTGTAACGCTAGGTTTTAATGGGAGTGCTGTAGGTAATTTTAGTAAAAATGCTACTTTATTCTTTAGTGGTAATATGGTCAAGCAGGTTAGTTTTTATGGAGTAGGGGCTCAATAACCTTTAATTTTCAATAACCTATTACTTTATTATGTTCACCATTTTATTAATTTCTGTTTTCATTATCGGTTATTTTTTTATAACCCTTGAACATATTGTTAAGGTTAATAAAGCAGCTTTTGCATTAATGACTGCTGTAGTTCTATGGACTATTTTAATTTCAATAAATAGTAAAGAGTATAATTCAATATTCAATAGTTTATCTGAACATTTATCTAGCATAAGTGAGATTGTATTTTTTCTTTTAGGTGCTATGACCATAGTGGAATTAATTGATGCACATGATGGTTTTTCAATTATTTCTCAAAAAATTAAAACACATAAAAAGAATCAGTTTATTTGGATGATTGCATTCATTACCTTTTTCTTATCTGCTATTTTAGACAATCTTACCACTACTATTGTGATGGTGTCTATTTTAAATAAATTAGTAGCAGATAAAAAAACAAAATGGTATTTATTAGGGTTGGTCATCATTTCTTCTAATGCTGGAGGGGCGTTTAGTCCAATCGGAGATGTGACTACCACTATGTTGTGGATTGGGGGACAAGTGACTGCTTTAAATATCATCAAAGAAACATTTTTGGCTAGTTTATTGGCTATGACTATTCCAACTATAATCATAAGTTATATCATTAAAGGAAATATAGAATTACTGAATAATGGTAATGAAATTGACAATGAAAGTACCTATCAAAAGAATTTAATTTTATTCATTGGGATTGCATGTTTATTATTTGTACCAGTATTTAAAGTAATTACACATCTTCCTCCGTATATGGGGATGTTTTTTAGTTTATCTATTATGTGGGTTTTTACCGAACTTTTTCATAAGAATAACGCTAACAGAAATGTATATTCTGTAAGTAGGGCTTTAGAAAAAATTGATACACCAAGTATTTTATTTTTTTTTGGAATTTTAATGAGTATTGCTGCTTTAGAAACAGCACATATTTTACCTGAATTGGCAAAAGGGCTAAATACCTTCTTTAACGGGGACATCAATTTAATAGCAATAAGCATCGGCATGCTATCTTCTTTATTTGATAATGTGCCATTAGTAGCGGCATTACAAAGTATGTATAGTTTGGAGGTATTCCATACCGACCATTATTTTTGGGAATTATTAGCCTATACTGCTGGAACGGGAGGTTCTTGCTTAATTATTGGTTCAGCTGCTGGTGTGGCTGTAATGGGTATGGAAAAGATAGATTTTATCTGGTATCTTAAAAATATTAGCTGGATAGCATTTATTGGATTTATAGCTGGGGCTTTATCTTTAATTGTAGAAGCTGCATTAATGCACTGGGTATAATTATTTTCTAAAGGTCTTTTTATAATTAACAGCCAATACAATAAGTATAATTATAAGACCAAAAAACTCTCTTGATTCTTCTACCCAAGGAGTTGCTGCTTTCATAGTTGAAGCTATGCTGCTTGCATTATGGAACTTTATCCAATCTATAATACCATTGGTGTCGAACATTTTATAAATGGCATAAGGGACAAATCCTATGAACCCAATTTGGTATAATTCTTTGAGTACTTTTTTATTTCTAGCTTCTTGAAAACATATAAAAGCAGGGTATAGGTAAATAGGGACCCATAAAAGTGGGTCTGGGTCGTTGTATTGTAAGGCAGCAAATACGATGAAGATGAAAGTGAAGATATAGTTGAAGATTTTCATAGGTTGAATTTACTTAAAAATCAGTTTGGATGGCGACTTTCAGTCGCATCCTTGCGCATTGGTCGTACCCAAAGCCCTTAAGAACATCAACGGAGTTGATGTTCTTGGTTTTTTGTTTCTCGCAATCTTACAAGAGCGAGCTCTTGACGCTTGCTCGCATCAAAAAACCCGCACTGTTCGTGCGGGCTTTGTGACCCCGTCAGGATTCAAACCTGAAACCTTTTGATCCGTAGTCAAATACTCTATTCAGTTGAGCTACGGGGCCATTCACTTACTAACCCAGTCAATAAGGGGTGCAAATATACCTCAAAAAGCCATTTTTCCAAAGGATTTTGGCTAAATAATTGAGTTTTAATAGCTTAAACACTAGTAATGCCAGCGCACAAATGCCTCTATGGCTGCATATTTCGTAAGGCCTAATTTAGCATATAATTCAGCGGTATTGGCGTTGCGAATTTCGGCTCTTTGCCAGAATTCCCTAGCATCTGTACCTTGGAACGGTACACTATCTTTTTGAGACTGATGTATGAATATGCCAAAGCGTTTTTTCATTACTTGGTCTGGGCTCATTGGAACAGCCATTTCAATTTCTGAAATATCCCATTCTTGCCAAGCACCTTTGTATAACCATACCCAACAATCTTTTACCCAATCTTCTCCAGCTGCTTTTAATCTGCGCATACTTTCAAAAATGACTTCCAAACAAACCTTATGGGTGCCATGTGGATCGGCTAAATCTCCTGCACAATATACTTGGTGAGGTTTAACCTTCCTTAATAATTCCATGGTGATTTGAATGTCTTCTTCACCCATTGGTTTTTTATCAATAGCACCTGTTTCATAAAAAGGCAGGTTCATGAAATGATAATTTTGTTCTGCAATGCCTACATATCTACAAGTAGCTTTTGCTTCACATCTTCTAATTAATCCTTTAATGGATCTAATTTCTGAAGTATCTAATTCACCTGGTTTTTTACCAGATAAGAATTCTCTTGCTTCACTTAATATTTCATTGGATTTTTTATTGTCAATACCAAATAGATCTTCGAAACCTACTGCAAAATCCAAGAAACGTGTTACAAACTCATCTGTTACTGCAATATTACCACTAGTTTGATAGGCCACATGTACATCATGTCCTTGATCGTGTAAACGCATAAAAGTTCCTCCCATACTGATAATATCATCGTCTGGATGAGGAGAGAAGATCATCACTTTTTTTGGATGTGGACTACTTCTTTCAGGATGAGCAGGTATTACTGCATTCGGTTTTCCACCAGGCCATCCCGTAATGGAATCTCGCAACATGTAAAATACTTGCAAGTTAATATCGTAAACAGATTCTTTTAATACCAATAAATCTGCTAAACTATTTTCTTTATAATCATCTGCAGTTAGGCTTAAAACAGTTTTATCTAATTTTAATGCTAATTCAATAACTGCTTTTTTAATATTTAATGGTGTCCATTCGCATGAACCCGTTAACCATGGCGCTTTATTTCTTGTCAATTCTGAAGCGGCAAATTCATCAATGATATAAGTACAATCATCATGATTTTGCAAAACACTTGCAGGTATTTGTTCTGTTACATCACCCTCAATTGATTTTGCAACAATATCTGCTTTATTACCCCATGCTAAAAGAACAATTTTCTTTGCTTTCATAATACTTCCAATACCAACAGTGATAGCAGTTCTTGGTACTTTATTGATATCATGCCATTCATACAAATTAGCCATTCTAGTTAAATGGTCTAAATGAATCACTCTTGTTTTGGAATGAAAACTTGATCCTGGTTCGTTAAATCCTATATGTCCGTTTTTGCCAATACCTAAAATCTGCAAATCTATGCCTCCTAATTTTTCAATGGTTTGTTCGTAAGCAACACATTTTTCTTTTAACTCATCTTTTGTCCACTCAGAGTTGGGTAGGTGAATATTCTTTGGATCAATATCTATATGGTCAAACAAATGACGATGCATAAAACTCCAATAACTTTGATAGGCGTTTCTTGGAATAGGATAGTACTCGTCTAAGTTTACTGTTACAACATTTTTAAAACTTAATCCTTCTTCTTTATGCATTCGAACTAATTCCTTATATAAAAGAATAGGAGTGGCTCCTGTAGCCATTCCTAAAACACAAGGTAATTTTTGAGCTTGTTTTTCTTTAATTAATGTAGCAATTTGAGTTGCCAATGCATTAGAACCTTCAGTAGGGTTCTTATAAATTTTTACGGGAATCTTTTCAAATGATTCTAACATAGTAATGTTTTATTATTACGATATAAATATACATAAAAAACGCCCCATTTTTATGGAGCGTTTTAGTATTTAATCTACTTTATTAATTTTAATCATATTAGTTGGCATATGTAATTTAATTGGGGTACTTCCTGTATTGACTACAATATCACCTTCCTTCACATATCCATCTTTTTTCAATATTTGAATTTGATCTGTGATAATTGCATCCAGACTTTCCTCTTTATCATAATAGAATGCCTTAACTCCCCAGCTTAATGACAATTGGTTTACCAAGCTAGCCTCTTTGGTAAAAACAAATAAGGGAGATTTAGGTCGGAAACTACTCAACATAAATGCAGTGTATCCGGATTGTGTCATACCCACTAATGCTTGAGATCCACTATCGTCAGATAATCTACATGCACTATAACATAATGCGTCACTTAAGAAGGAAGGAGAATGTGGTTGTGGTTTTAAATCTTCAGAACGATTATACTTGTAACCATTTTGCTCTACTTCAGAAATAATTTTACGCATTGTTTCAATCACCAATACCGGGAATTGACCAGTAGCAGTTTCACCACTTAGCATTACCGCATCAGCTCCTTCAATTACTGCATTTGCAACGTCTGTGATTTCTGAACGGTTTGGTTTAACGCGATCAATCATTGATTCCATCATTTGAGTTGCCACAATCACTGGCTTTGCTCTATGTATACATTTTCTAATCAATTCTTTTTGAATTAAAGGAATCTTCTCTACCGGTAATTCAACACCCAAATCGCCACGTGCTACCATAATGGCATCACTTGCGATAATGATATCACGCATATTGGTCAATGCTTCTGGCATTTCAATTTTTGCAATGATCTTTGATTTGCTATTATGCTTGTTTAAAATGTCTCTTAACATTTCAATATCTGCAACTCTTTTCACAAAGCTTAAAGCAACCCAGTCTAATTTCTCTTGTATGATAAATGCGGCATCTTCTAAATCTTTCTCAGTTAATGCTGGTAAAGAAATTTTAGTATCAGGTAAGTTTAAACCTTTTTTTGAAGAAATGATTCCACCTAAAGAAACAGTAACTTTTACATCACCATTCGCTTCTACACTTTTTACTTTCACTTCAATTTTACCATCATCAATCATAATGGTGTTGCCCACTACAACATCACCTGCAAGGTTAGGGTAGGATACATAGATCTTTTCCATGGTGCCAACACACTTATCATTTGACAAGGTTAACACATCGCCTACTTTCACTTCTAATCTATTATTTTCAATTTCACCTACTCTTAATTTAGGACCTTGTAAATCGCCTAAAATAGCGACCGTACATCCTAATTCTTTATTAATACCTCTAATATTGTCAATGATTTTTTTCTTGTCTTCGTGACTACCATGAGAAAAGTTTAAACGAAACACATTCACACCTGCAATCACTAAAGCTTTTAATTGATCATAAGACTCACATGCAGGCCCTACAGTAGCTACAATCTTTGTTTTGTGATGTGTTGGTTTGTAAGTTGGTTGACTCATTTTTATTTTTATTGGGGATTTTAACTAGCTAATATTTTTACAATTTTCATCCACTCGTCAGAGATTTTTTGTTTTGCTTTTACTGCATTATCTAAAGGAGTATACTTTAATTTATTATCCTCGATACCTACCATTACGTTATGTGTACCGTTTAACAAACATTCAACTGCATGATAGCCCATTCTGCTGGCGATTAATCTATCTAAGCAACTAGGTGAGCCACCTCTTTGAATATGGCCTAATATGCATACTCTGATATCTGCATTGGGTAATCTTTCTTTTAAGAAATCACCCACTTGTGTACCACCTCCAAATTCATCTCCTTCAGCAACTACCACTAAGTTGACTAATTTCTTTCTTTTTTCTTTCTCCGTCAAAGAAGCCACTAAAGCTTCCATATCTGTTTTTGATTCAGGGATCAAAATATTCTCAGCACCTGTTGCAATACCACTATGTAAAGCAATATATCCTGCATCTCTTCCCATTACTTCTACTACAAATAATCTATCATGAGCATCAGCAGTATCTCTAATTTTATCAATAGCTTCTACTGCTGTATTCACTGCTGTATCAAAACCAATGGTAAAATCACTGCCTGCAATATCTTTATCAATTGTTCCTGGTAAACCAATACAAGGAATATCAAATTCGTTACTAAATTTTTGTGCTCCTTTAAAACTTCCATCTCCGCCAATTACAACAATTCCGTCAATGCCCCTTTTTTTAAGATTTTGGTAAGCTGTTTGACGACCTTCTGGAGTGAAGAATTCTTTTGACCTTGCTGTCTTTAAAATAGTACCACCTCTTTGTATAATGTTACCAACAGATTTAGAATCCATTTGAAATATATCATCTTCAATCATTCCATTATATCCTCTAGTAACCCCAAAAACCTCCAAACCATGATAAATACCAGTTCTAACTACAGCTCTGATAGCGGCATTCATACCGGGGGAGTCTCCACCAGAAGTTAAAACGGCAATTTTGTTGACTTTTTTAGTAGACATAAATTTTTGAGTTATTCTTTAAAGTATTGATTTACAAGTTGCAATCAATACACTATCGATTAAACGGAGCCCCAAATTTAAACATTTGAAAGCAATTAACCACCGAATAACCAAAATGTGGGTATTTTTCTGCTTTTTTACAAGCAAATGTTAGTTTTGGGTATATCTATTTAGATTCTAGGGCCAATAAGTCGTTGAATGCAATTTCATATTCCTTATTCATTGATCGAATGAGTGCATTCTTATCATGATAGGCTTTTTCGATTTGCTTCAACTTGTTGGGGTCTGTATAAAAAGCTGGGTCAGCCATTTCTACCTCGATGGCCGCTTTTTCTTTATTTAAAGTCTCAATATTCTGTTCTAATTGGGCAATCGCTTTTTGTAATTTCTGAATTTGCTTTTGTACATCCTTATCTATGGGGCCTGTATGTTTTATTGGTTCAACAACTGCAATGGGTTTAGTTGGTTCTTGTTTTGCTTTGATAGTTTCCGGTTGATTTTGCTTTTGCTTCGCCATTCTTTCTTTCCAAGCTACCCATTCGTTATAATCACCTTTGAATTCAATAATTTTTTCGTCTTCAATCTCCCATATCTTATTAGCTGTTTTAGAGATGAAATATCTGTCGTGGCTTACCAAAATGATAGAGCCATCATATTTGGTTAATGCTTCCGCCAATAATTCAACGGTGGCCATATCCAAGTGATTGGTTGGTTCATCTAGCATTAAAAAATTCGCTTTGCTAATAATGGTCTTCGTTAATGCAACTCTAGCTTTTTCACCACCACTTAAAATTTTAATTCTTTTATCAACATCATCACCACCAAATAAGAAACAACCCAATAATGCGCGAAGTTCTAAATCTGTTTTTTTAGTACCACATTCTTGTACTTCTTGTAGAATAGTATTATTTAAATTCAATGATTCTAATTGGTGCTGTGCGTAAAAGCTTTCATCTACATTATGTCCCCAAACTCGCTCTCCTTCGAAACTTTCCATGCCTGCTACAATCCTTAATAGAGTGGACTTTCCTTTTCCGTTGGCACCAATCAATGCAATCTTGTCACCTCTTTCAATTTCAGCAAATGCATGTTCTAAGATGGTGAGGGTAGGGTATTGTTTTGTAACACCTTTTAAATCCACTAATACTTTTCCTGGTGTTTTATCTACAGCAAAATTAATTTTAATATTGGGTCTTTCTAATTGTAAATCTTCTATTACATCTAGTCTATCTAATCTCTTTTGAATAGATTGTGCTTGCGCTGCTTTAGAAGCTTTGGCTTTAAACCTTTCTATAAATCTTTCTTGTTGACGAATATAATCTTGTTGATTTTCAAAAGCTCTTTGTTGAATCTCTATTCTTTGTACTTTTTCTACTTCGTAATATTCATAATCACCTGTATAAAAATTCAATTGTTGTTGATATACCTCTACAATTTTATTGACCATTTTATTCAGGAAGAATTTATCGTGACTGACAATCACTACGCTTCCTTTATAATGTAAAAGGTATTTCTCCAACCATTCAATACTTGGCAAGTCCAAGTGGTTAGTAGGCTCATCTAGTAGTAACACATCTGGTGCTTGTAAGATCATTTTTGCTAATAATACACGCATTCTCCAGCCCCCACTAAATTCTTTATAAGGTCTACCCAAGTCTTTGGTAGTAAAACCTAAACCATGTAAAACTTCTTCTGCTTTATGGTTAATGTTATAGCCATCTAAGACATCTATTTCATGTAAAGCATCTGTATATTTAATCAATAAATCATTGTCTTCCGGATTCGCTTCTAGCTCTATTCCTAATTGTTCTACTTCTTTTTCTAATTCCTTTACTCTTTCAAAAGCTCCTAAGGCTACTTCCGTGATGGATTCATTGGTATCAAAACTTAATAAATCTTGGTGCAAATAGCCGATGGTGGTGTCTTTCCCTTTTTCAACCGTTCCTTTAGAAGGGGTGTATTGACCTACCAATAATTTTAGAATGGTTGACTTTCCTGTACCATTATATCCAATAAGGCCAATTCTTTCTCCTGGCTGAATATGCCAAGTAGCATCTGTTATGATGACTCTTGCGCCAAATTCGAAGGTTACATTTTGAAGGCCTATTAACATAAGTTCATTTTCAGACCGCAAAGTTAGCATCTTGAACTGTCTAAATATGCATAAATTTGAAAAAATTATTCCTTGTGAAATATTTAATAGTACTATTCAGTATAAGCATGCTTTTTAGCTGTTCAGAGCAATCCAATGAAGATCAAGAGTCTGTTTATTGGGCATATCATCCTCAAAATCATCAAGACAGCTGGGATCAACAAGCTTTTATTTTATTAGATGAATTCCAAAAGATTCAAGATAATTACAATATAGTTGATTTGGTGGTATTAAAAGCTAGTGTTCAAAATTTGATAGCGACTACCGATACCATTCTTGCACGCAACAGTTCGGTAGATTCTCTATCACAAAGTATTTGGTTGCCAGGTTTGCAAAGTTTTAGGAACGAATTAGAGGCTTTTTCTTTAGAACAGGATGTAGCGCAATTAAATGACCAATTTAAAATGTGCACAGTTAGTTTGGTTCATTTTTTAGGAGATATTGGATATAATAAAACCAATATTTATGTGTTTCAAAAAATGGATGGGGAAAACGATTGGTTTTGGATAGGACCTGAAAAGACGAGTAAAAATCCTTTTGATAAAAGAGATCAAAAAGAATACAGCGCAAATTTCAATCTTCAAGAGCCCTAAATTTTTATTCTTTTGGTGGAGGGGTGTAGCTCACTATAATTTTAGCATTCATCTTATTGGTAGAGGTAATGAATAATTCCTGTCTTCTATCACCGTCTTTCAATACTAGCAATGCTGTGTTTGGTGGAACAGTTCCCATATTATGTGCTACAATAATGATTTCGTGCTCATTGATTACTTCTGATAAAGTGAATTCTAAATGAATGGCCTTATAACTTAATCTCTTTTTGCTGACTAATAATTTTTTATTGTCATATACAATAATGGTATCATTGTCGATGGTTCCGTTATCATATAAGTCTATACTAAACTTTTTACTTGAAGTAGTAATTTTTTTGGCTAATTTATTTTCTCTAGCAACCAATGCCCATGGAACGGTTTGAAATCCGTTTCCTTGTCTAATTCTTATTTCTGTTTCAATATCTTCCGGCTCATTTAAAATACTTTCTTCCATTACAGGCTCGTCTTTTATGCTATTGATTTGTGCATTTTGAATAGCTGTATTGATGTTCTCTGGACTGGCTTTTGTATTTGCAACTGTATTGTTTTTAACAATTACTGTTTTATTATTTGGTTTGTTTGGGTTGGCTATGATTGTATTAGAGGCTATAGATGGTTTCTGTATGCTTATTTTCACTGGAGGATTTAAAGTATTGACCGTCTTTGTTTCAGCAATAATTTTAGCAGGAAGCGCATTATTTTTTTCTACAGCTTTTTCTTTTTCATTTTTTTGTTTAGCTGCTCTCTCTGAAGCAATTAATTTTTGAATGGGTACGTCTTTTTCCAAATAGATTTTACCGCCGCCGCAATCTTTACCAGTTTTTTTATTGTAGGATGTGTAAGTGCCTTCAATGATTTCATGTCCTCGAATATTTTTATAGATCAAAAAATTATTCATTAAACATGGGGTGTAATTTTCTTGAATAGATAGATCAAGAAATCCTTGTTCTTCGATATGCACCAATTGGGTGGTTTTATCTAAAGATCCAGTGGCATATGCATGTGCCGAAAAATCACTGCTCAATTTGGTATAGGTACTGATGGTTAATTGTCCTTGAGGGCCCTGAGTAATATCCATTTCATAGCTGTATACTTTTCCAATTGGGCTATTGTTTGGATTAAAGAAACCCTTCCATTTTCCCTCCATTTGTTGAGCAAAAAGGGAATTTGCGCTCCAACAGTATAATATGCAAAGGATTAAAATACGCATAAGGCAAATCTAAGGAATTTTGCTACCTTTGCGCTCTTATATATATTGTAATAAAACATGGTTCAAATTCAATTTCCAGACGGTGCAGTGAGATCTTATGAAAAAGGAACTACTGCTTTAGGTATTGCTAAATCCATTAGTGAAGGTTTGGCAAAAAAAGTATTAGCGGCTACAGTAAACGGAGAGGTTTGGGATGCCACGCGCCCCATTCACCAAGATGCTGCTCTGAAATTATTGACTTGGGATGATGCTGATGGAAAATCTACCTTCTGGCATTCTTCTGCGCATTTATTGGCAGAAGCAGTTGAATTGCAATTTCCTGGTGCAAAATTTTGGGTAGGACCAGCAGTTGAAAAAGGTTTTTATTATGATATTGATTTAGGAGACAATCATATTAAAGAAGAAGATGTGATTGCGCTTGAAAAGAAAATGAATGAATTAGCTAAGCAAGCGAATTCCT
>Ga0209358_10001389_pt1 | contig 19318 bp, 36 predicted proteins | sample LauGreFa1BDMLBSN_2_FD_187574 | JGI IMG/M metagenome (GOLD analysis project Ga0209358, IMG submission 187574) | Freshwater lake microbial communities from Lake Michigan, USA - Fa13.BD.MLB.SN (SPAdes) (version 2) | ecosystem: Environmental > Aquatic > Freshwater > Lake | place: Lake Michigan, USA... | reverse complement strand
ACCTTCTTAGCCGCCCACTCCGTCTTGCCAGCACGATTGCCACCCATCACGCATAGTTCGTCAAACTCAGAAAAAAGTTTGTCTGCGTCAGCCCAATGCTTAGGCTCGTAGCCATGCCTGTATGGGTCTAACTTCTCAGCCTGTATCTTGTCCTCTCTGTCTTGCAGGAACTTGGCTACAAAGTCAGCACCACGCTTTTGCACCAGAATCTTAAGTTGTTCTGGCGTAGGCTTTATTAGTACTGGGTGGTCAGAAAGAGTCATTAAAATCCTCTGCGTTCCATGTATGTTTGCATGGATATTTTGCCAGTCTTGTAATCCATTAGATTTTCTTGGTCTTCCGCTGGAGTCATGTTTGCAAGTTCTTCTTCAGTAGCCATAATTATTCCATCTCTTTCAGCCTTATTTTGTCTTACAGAAAAAGATTCTCTTGGATTAATCGCTCTTGAAACATGCTCTAGATTTTCAAAATTTAGCCCTTTCTTTTGCTGTTCTCTTTTCATATATGCTATCATAGCCATTTTTGCTATCTTATCATCCTTGATAAGAAGGTCTGGGTTGTTTTCTAAATCAACTCCAATTCTTTTTCCAATATCCCTGTAATTCGCTCTTCCTGTTAATTGTATATAAGACCTTCCTCTGTATTTGTACCCATCTCCTTCTTCTGTGTTTCCAAGGTCTTTAAAACCATCATACATTGCGTTTGCGTTTGCAACTTTATCTCTTTTAGCAAGCAATGTTGTTGCCGCTTCAAGTTTTTCTTTCTCATTCATTCCTTTAAAGAACTGTCTCTTTCCAAATAAAGCAACAAATCTTGACGGAGTTGTGTAAATTAAGTCTTCTTCTTTTTGACTTGCACCACTTTCCAGCATTGCTTGATGAAGTATGTTTGCCTGTGCTTTTTTAGACCACCCAGCAACATCCATCATCGGCATTACTGATGGTGCAAGCCCTAGATACTGGTCGTATACATCTGTTGGTTTTTTAGCCATATTATTTTTCGCTTTCGTCTCTAGTTCCGTACATATAATCCATCATCTTAAGTCTTGTATCAAAAGCAATCAAATCCATTGCTTTAGGTGCTTCAGTAACAAATTTCTTTCTCATAGGATGATTAATACCCCAAGGTATTTTTCTATTGGGAGTCCTAAGCCACATAGGTGTACTTTCATCCCATCCATCATCATATAAATCATTGTCGCTTAATTCAACACCTTCTTCCTTTGGCTTGTCTTTTTCCAAAAACTTAGGTTGATATTCCCATGCCGCTTTTTTTGCTCTTGCTTCTGGATTAAATGACTCAAGTGCAAATTCTTGCAATGCTGGAAGATGTTTTGCCTTTTCTTGACCTACTATAAAAAGGTCTTTCATTCTTTTAGCAATAAGATAATTTTTAGAGTCTTCAGGAATTTCTTCTATGCTTTTTGCTTTTTTCTTTTCTGCTTCTTTAAAATAATCATTGTAATCTCTTACAATTGCATCATCCAATGACCATTCTTCCTCTTCTTCATCTGTAAACAAAAGATTATCAGTAATCCCATATTTAAAAAATGAAGGTTTCAAACCTATAGCCCTACCAAGAGCATATGTTTCGTACATGTTTTTAAGTTCCTTGTCATTGACATCTTTGTTATCCTTGTGATAACTTTCTATCAATGGATACAGTTCTGGAATCTCATATTCGTGAGGCTTTCCGTCAAAAAATATTTTAGATTTATCTACTTTTGGCATAATTTTAAAGTGGAGCCTTGTGTTGGGTTTGAACCAACGACCTACTGTTTACAAAACAGTCGCACTACCGCTGTGCTAACAAGGCTGAAAGATTACATTATGGCTTCTTCTTGTCAGCCATATCAAATCGTTAAAAGGAACCTCCTCTTCATCATCTGTTTCGTCATCTGGGTCTAGGTTATGACCGCTTCTTGTAGTGGGAAACATTGGAGGACATCATTGACTTTCTGTACTCAGATTCAGTCTTTCCATGCTTTTCCCTACGCTCAGTAGCCTTATTTTCCTTCTTTTCGTGAGATGATTTTTTCATGCTTTGATTAGGTTATAAAAATTTTTTGATTAGTCAACTGTCAATAATGTCATAACCTTGGTCTTTATCCTTCAATGTCTGTTCCAAGGTCATAGCGGCAAGAGTTATGAGAGACTTCATGTATAGAACGCTCTCATCCTTGTCAATTGTTGCTGGTTTTCCAGCAACAATAATCTTCACATCATCGGAGTTTGGCTTGCCAATAACACCGACAAACCAAGGAATGTTCCATTTGGACATGTCTTTGGAAAGAGAGTCGAGGCAATGAGCCTCAAACTGCTCATCGTTGTAGACTACATTATTGTCGGAAGAGGGGGTTCCTTTTCGCATGCCAACCATTTTTGTCTTTCTTAATGGAAATCCGAACACCTTGTCTAAATCCTCGATTATCTTTGCAAATGACTGTGAGGACTTGTCCTTGGTCGGTTTTGACTTGGATGAGCCTTTGATTGGGGAAGTTGCATCTGGTGACGATAACTTCTTGGTCGGTTTTTTCTTCTTTCTTTTCATGGATTTCTTTGGAAAGTTTATTACTTTCGATATTAAGTTGGTCGGTCAGCCAATTGATACCAGCGGGAGTCCAGAGCCACTTACGCAGTTTTTCGGGCTTGTTGTTAGACTCTTTGACAATGTAAAGGGGATTATCCCCGCATTTGGTACGCCAAGTGCGGAGTTCATCACGGCTAAGACCAAGCCGCTCACTAACATCTTTTTCTGATATATTGTCATTCATAATAGTATAAAATTTAAAAATAGGGGTGGAGAGAATCGAACTCTCGACTTAGCCCTTATAAAGAGCCCACTCTAACCGCTGAGTTACACCCCCGAGAGTACGGCAAGCGGGGGTCGAACCCGCAACATCCAGTTTGGAAAACTGACACTCTGCCAATTGAGTTACTGCCGTGAAAGTGTGCTGAAGGCGGGACTTGAACCCGCAAGCCGTATGGCGATTGATTTTAAGTCAATAGTGTTTACCATTTCACCACTTCAGCGTCAATATGGGACTGGCGGGACTTGAACCCACAACCAACCGCTTAAAAGGCGGCTACTCTAACCATTGAGTTACAATCCCTAAAGGGTGGAGGCGGGGAGAATCGAACTCCCATTGCCCGAATGCAAATCGGGTTTCCTACCATTGAAAGAAGCCCCCAGTCTGACTAATTTAAAGTCTACGGCTGACTAATTTAAAGAGTACTCCGATAGGGAGTCGAACCCCAACCAAAGGAACCAAAATCCCTTGTGCTACCATTACACAATCGGAGTATTGACCAACAAAGTAGAGGGTATCCGATTTGAACGGATGGGGCTTTGACACCCAGCAGTTTTCAAGACTGCCGCAATAGACCACTCTGCCAACCCTCTGGAAATCACCAAGACAGGACTTGAACCTGCAATCCCCTGCTCCCAAAGCAGGTGCGTTACCATTACGCTACTTGATGCAACAGCGACTGGCGGGTGGGTTTTCAGCCCACTCTAGTAGCACTCCTATGCTTCACACACAACATGGCGAAACGCCCATTATCATTACATAGTCGCTACACTTTCATCACCGATGAACGCCAGCAAATATCAAAGAACCCGACCACTCTACCAGAGTTATACTCAGTTGTCAACCAAATGTAAAAATTCTTCCATTGACCCTAATTCATATCAAACCAGAAAAAACTACTTTCCCTGCTTGACTTCTTTTCTGACAATCCCCTTAATAATCCCCTTCCTCACCCTCACCTAAAGGTTCGGGCGTTTTATCCTTTTGTGAAAAAAAGTGTCTGGCTTGGAACCTAACAATACACCCTATTGCGGTTAAACCCTTACCCCCTCCCCCCCTTAAGGGCTTAAAGCCTTTTATAGAGGGTGCATGAGGGGTATAAGGGGTTAAACCCCTCCAGCCTTATCCCTGTGAGGCTCTCCCTGTAGCAAGGAGGGAGAGGGTGGGCGGCTGGAGGGTAACCTAGGCGGTCTCACTCCGCTTGGTTGATGATACCCAGTACATGGTTGGGGGTGGTGGTGGTTCAGGCCGCTCCTGTTAGGAGCGGAAGGTGATGTCCCAAGAGCCGTTATCGAGGCAGTCAGAGACGGCGGACTGAACCTCGTCCTCGATGTCGGAGCGGTCCACCTTGTCCTCCATTTGGGACTCAAGGGTGTCGATACGAGCCTCAAGGTTGTTGGAGGGGGAGGCGGGGTCCGTCTCGGGGACGCTCTTGAGAGCCTCCGTGACGGCTTCCCTCACGATGGGCGTGAGAGCGTCCTTGAGGGACTGGGTGAGAGCCTGCGTGAGCAGGGCGGTGATTTGGTCGGTCATGTGTGTGGTGTGGGTTGTGTGGTGGGTGTCGTGATGACGGGAAGAGTCTACCATGCTTGCCGCTCTTCCGTCAAGGGGTGTGCCTTGATGGGTGTGGAGCGGGGGAGCGGGTGGGGGTGGGTGGGTGGGTGTGTGCCTGTGTGGGCGGGTGTGGGTGTGCGTGTATGCTATGTAAATTAAATGTAAATTAAATCTAAATGTAATGTAAATTAAATGTAAATTAGGTGTGTGCGTAACCATCAGGCTCGATGCAAAACCACATGACCATGCCGCTTTGCCCAGTTGCCTTGACCGCAACAGCGGTCTCGCACAACAGGCGGTGAAGGGTGGTCTCGTCTAGCGTCCACCCATTGGACCGCAAGCGGTCAAGGGTGGCGGACTGTTGGGGAGTCAATTCGGGGAGCATGGCGTTATTTGGTGGGCAGGGGGTTGTTGTCCTTGTCGATGGGGAGCAAGGGGCGGAAAGAGTCACAGAAGAGCCGCAGGAGCGTACCCCATCGAGCGGTGGGGCTGGTCTCGATACCCACCTTGCCTAGCCACACCTTGGTGGTGTGGCGAATGAGGGAGGGGTGGGCAAGATAGGTTTTGTGGTGGTGTGCCATGTGCAGGGACTGGTAGCAGACCAGTAACTGGATGCTGTCCATGTGGTCGATGGTGAAGGCTTTGAAGCGTTTGGGTTTTGCCATGTGTGTGGTGGTTGAGGATTGAGAGTATAGCACAGGCTCCCCTTGTTAGTCAAGGGGGCGGGTGGTGTGGACAGTCCGCTCGATGGAGCGGAGCATGTCGGTGGTGGTGCGGTCAATGCGGTCACGGAAGCACTTGTTATAGTACGAATTCCATTTAGCCGCAGACAGGTGTTCCACATTGGTATCCAAACCCCAATAGGTGACAATATCAGCCAGTTGGATGCGGTAACCATTTTTGCCCTCCCAATAGGCGGGTTGGTTGTGGTGCAGGTCGATAAGGCGGATTCTTCGGTCAATTTCCGCAAGAGCCTTATTGGTCATGTCACCATCGAGGCGGTGCTTAAGAAGCATGGTGAACCAGACCAGAGACTCGGCACGAGGATGCCAGTAGGTTTGGGGAGTCTCGTCCCCGTCTCGTTTTGCTTGGTACTCAATCAGAGACTTGTCGATGGTCTCGGGGAATTTGAAGTTTAGGGGCATGGTGGTGTGGTGGTGTGTGGTTGGTGTCGTTATGACGATTGGAGCATACCATGACCGCCCTAGATTCGTCAAGGGGTGGTGCTGGTGGTTGTGTGGTGGTGTGTGTGGGTGTGGGCGGGTGTGCCTGTGTGTGGGTGTGCCTGTGTGTGTGCGGGTGTATATATATGTAAATTAAATGCAAATTAAACCAATTACTGCCAATTATAGACGCAATCGGGGCAAACCTCATGCGTACCACGCATGACGCTTATGGTGTAGCGGCTCCGCTTGTTGTGGTAAATTGCCTTAACTGTGTAACGCTCCCCTGCGAGACCATTGCAACAATCGCAACGCCAAGGAGAGAAGCAGTTACGGAGCGGGTTGCCTTGCTCGTCATTGATACATTCAAGACGCTCAAGTTTAGGGTGGATGTTGTTGTCCATGTGTGTGGTGGGTTGATGTTCCCAGTATCTCACACCTTGAACCAATTGTCAATGCGGGTTGCCTTCCAGTCTGCAAGGCTGGAGCGTTTAATGCGGGACACCTTGAAAGAGGGAACAGACCACCCAGACACCTGCCACCAGTTGTTGGCATTACCAGCAATCTCCATAGGGTTTTTAATGTAATAAATGGCGGTCTTCCGTCCGTCCGCCTGTTTCTGCCAGAGCAGTTTCTGGGCGGTGGGTTGCAATTCGGTTCCCTGCGGAATAGTGATGACCAAGCCGCTGTTAAGGCGGAGGCGGTGGGTGGAGTTTAGGACGAACATAGGTTTGATGATAGGAGAGTATTAAACCACAGTCTGCGGAATTCGTCAAGGGGTGTCCCGCTCAAATAGAGCGGAACACATGACCCTCAGACATCCAGAAGTCACCAGACAGGAACAGGTCGTTCCCATACTTCTCATAATCGAAATAAAACGCAAGATTGCTGGGAATTTCATCAAGCATGCCGCATTCGTCAACGATATGCTCCGCAAACGCTCGATGGCTGGAGAAATATCCGCAATAAGACTCTTCAACATCGTTGAGCGTGTCGGCATCGGGCTCGGTGATGTGGTGGTTATTGCAGTACTCTCGCACAATCTCCAAGGATTCAGCCTCATCCGCATCAAAGCGGGTGCGGTTGTCCTCGCTGTTGAGCAAGGCGAGGATTCGGGCGGCGAGTTTTTCGGATTCGGTGGGTTCCATGTGGGTGGTGGGTTGAGGATTGAAGTATCTCACACTTGACCAGAATTGTCAAGAGGCTTGGGAAGGCTCGCCATAATCTGGCGGCATTGCGAATCGATGGAGCGATGAATGTCCACGCCCATCTGGAGCATGCTGGCATATATGCCGCAAATGTGCGGCTCCTGCGTACCCATAGCAGACCAATTGACTCCGTTGCTACGATGGTTCCACTTGCCGCAACCATTACGCACATAGATGTCGATGCTCATGTCACGCTGTCTGCCATGCTCGTAATAACTGAACCGCAGTTCAGCGGACATGTCGTAATCATCGCTTGTAATCTTTTGCCGATTGTTGATTTGCAGGGTAAGCACATGCTTTTCCCTCATCATCTTCTGATGCTCGATGTTGTTGTAATCGTAATCATCACAGGGCGAGATAGCCATGATTGCGTCAACACCGATTTCGATATGCGAGTTGAAGAAGATGCTCGCCATGCCGCTATCCTTGAGGATGTCACGGATATCGTGACCGACCATAGCAGGGGACGATTCGGTATAGTCCATGCCGTTGCGGAAATAAACCTTTTCCCGCTTGTGATGCTGGTTCATCAAGAATTCCAGATGAATCAGTCGAGCCTCGGTCTCATCGTTCCATTCGTTGGCCTCGATGAGAGCGGTGCGTTCCTGCGTGAGTGCGTTGATGTCGTGTTCCATGTGCGTGGTGGGTTAGGATGGACAGTATCTCAAATGTCTCTTGTTTTGTCAAGAGTCAGAATAGGCGGGAATCCACCTCGCTCATGTCGTAGCCGTTCTGGGTGAGCAGGTCGCACAGTTGATGCGACAGGTCGAAACAGCCGTCATAATCAAAGCACTTATTGCCTTCAAAGGACAGCGAGCCCTCGCCATAGCAGGACATATCATCGGAGTAGATTTCCCAGCCTCCAGAGATGTACTTGTCGTTTTCCTCACCATCAAAGATGGTGACATTGATGGTGAAGCCCCTGCTCTTCTCCGTGTCGAATCCGCTGGATGTGGTCATGCGGATGACCTCGTTGATGTGCTTGGTAGCCTCAAACTTGACTTTGCGTTTGCTCATATGTGTGGTTGATATGTGGTGGAAAGTGGAGGCTGGCAGTAGGCTCCCTATGCCCAAACCCTTGGGTTGCGGTGATTACTCATCCGCAGAGCCCTGCCAGCCAAGTTGATTAGCCGTTGCTCTTGGTGAGGGTGCTGACGGCAAGGTTAGCCTCGATGAACGCCTCTTGGTTAAGAGAGGTGATGGGCATGTCGTACTCAAACTCGACATAATCTCTGCCGATATGGATGACCATCTTGGTGATACTGTACTTCAAGGTGTCGTTGGTTCCGTTCTCAGCCTTAAGGACGAGCCAGCCCATCGCCTTGATAGCGGTACTGAAGCCGATGGTGGAGATTTCTCCATCATACATCGTGGTCGAGACGATGTATCTGCTGGACATGGTGTCCTTGTTGCTGGTGAGTTCCAGCATCTTGGGGTGGGTGGTGGTGGTGGATTCGGTGATGATGTCGTTCATATGCGTGGTGCGGGTGAAGGTGGATGTTATACCAGAGCGGTTCTTATTTGTCAAGAGGCTCAGTAGGAGTCGCTGTCATCGATGGGCTCTTCTTCCGCTTTGGGGTCGAGCGTGTCGATGTAGGCTTGGGCTTTCTTCTCATACTCGATGAGAACGGAGACCTTGGTGGGAAGGTGAGTGACCTTGAAGCCGTGGACATCGATGATGTCGCACTTGTAGTTGACGATATCGTAGCACCAGTTGTGGTCAATGCCCTTGGAGCCCCAGTATTCGTAGGAGCCTAGGCCGTCATCGATGACATCGAGTTCAAGAACGCCAGAGCAGAAATAATAATCTCCCTCGATGACGATTTCGGTTTCGTAGGTTTTGTTAATCATGTGGTTGTATGATTGGTGTGGTGAGAGTGACCCCTCTTGGAATCGAACCAAGATTCTCTGCTTAGAAGGCAGATGTTCTATCCGTTGAACTAAGGGGTCTGCTACTCAGATGTTGCCGAACACAAAGCCAGCGATGCTGGCATCGAGACGCTTGTACTTGCCGTTGGGCGTGTTGATGGCTTGCATCAACTTATGCTCAACGAACTTTTCAAGGGCATCGAGGAACTCGGGCTTTGCCTGTTTGCCGTTCTCACGGATAATTTGACGCACCCGCTTGACGCAGATGAGTCGCTTCTTGTTCTTGCTGTGCTTTTTACGCATGGTGGGTGATAGATGAATATATTACCAGAACGGATTGATTCTGTCAAGAGGCTCTCGCTTCAAGACGCTTGGTGTGCTGGCTCAAGCAGGACTGAACAGAAATCTCAGCGTTCTTCCAATGAGTTCTGTAGGCTCTGCGAGTGTTAGCCCAGCCAGTCTTATCCTTAGGAAATCCGATGCTGGGGTCTTTTGCGAGACCGACCAGCACATCAAAGATGTCCTTGGCGTTGTCGTTATTGAATGCTTCTTCCGCTTGCTCGTAGGTCAAAGCATGCGTGTAGAATTTGCTGGTGTAGGAGAGGAAGCGGTTAAGTTCCCTCTTGTTCTTGAACGGATTGTTGTCGTTGTTGCTCATAAGCGTCTACGACATTCTCCTGTTTTCCTGTCTCCGTCAATGGTTTTTCGTCAATGACATCGGCTTCTAATATAATATTATTTATCTCATCATGCGTGATTCGCATGCGATGCTCGACCACGGCTGTGGGCTGGTCGTTGAGGACATTTATCTTGTCGATTAAGATGCCAAGCGAGATGGGCATGGCTGTGATGGGGATGCTGTCTATCTCATCGTTGAGCCTGTTAGCACCCTTGCTCACGACATTCCTAAGCGTATTGACCATGTTCTTCTTCCACGACTTCTCATCCAACGCTGGCATGCTTTTTCGTATGCCCACGACTGTGTGTGCTGATACGCCAGTCTCCTCGATTATCTCACGCTGGGTGTTGCCTTCCATAATCATCTGCTTGATTCGCTCACGCAGAGGCTCTGGCAGACGCTCACCTGTGTGGTTCTGTTTCTGTTCGTTTCCAATTATTTCCTGTTTTGACTTGAACTCCATGCGACAATAGTGTATGACCATCGACATATTGCAAACCACATGTCGATTACAACCGCCGCCGCAGTCTTTTTTGTGTTCTTGGTGCTACCTATTTTTCTTTACGAATTAACCATTAACAACGACGAATAATGAAAAGTTTTAGAATATTTATCGATGCTTCTCCGACCCAGCAGAGTGCCTTGAGGATTCTCAAGAGCAAGAGCGGGAAGATGTTCGTTGGCAAGATGTCCAACAGCAAAGCGACCAAGTGGAAGAAAGAGTTCATCGCCAAGTGTCTGAGCCACAGACCCGAGAAGCCGTATGACTTCCCTCTGGAAGTGACCATCGGTTTCGAGTACGATTACCTCAAGAAGCATAGTGCCAAGGAGCGTCAACAGATACTGCCCAAGGAGACCAGACCCGACTTGGACAATCTGGAGAAGATGGTGCTTGATGCTTTAGTGGAGGCTGGCTTCATGGTCGATGACTCTCTCGTTGCCATAAAACACTCCCACAAATTATTTACAGGTTGCCCCTCGATTACCATTGACATGGCGAGGTTCACATGGTATACCTATGATTCTTCCACCCATGAGTAACTACACCAGAATCGTTAAGAACATGCTCGACTCCGACTATCGTGCTGAAGTCGGAATCAGCCAATCCATGCTGAAGGAGTTCTATACTTCTCCCGCACATTACAAGCACCAGTTCACCATCGAGCGTGAGGTCACCAAGGCCATGCTCATCGGTACTGCCACGCATCTCGCTTGCTTCCAGCCCAAGGAGTTTGATGCCAATGTTGTCATGTCCAAGAAATTCGACATGCGTAAGACCGAGGACAAGATTGCGTCCGCCAAGTTCAACGAGGAGAACGCTGGCAAGGTCATCCTCAACAACGAGGAACACGAACTGTGCCTTGGTATGGCGGAGGCCGTGCGTAGCCATTCGACCTTCTACCAAGGTTGCAACAAGGGTGACGCTGAAGTTGCCATGTTCTCCGATGTCCTGCCTTTCAAGGACATCAAGATTAAGGGCAAGTTGGACTGGGTGAACTGGGATGAGAAGTGCGTGTTCGACCTCAAGACCACCAACGCCTGTCTTAAGAACATGTATTCGGTGAAGAATGTCATCGATGACAACATGTACCACCTGCAAGCGGCTATGTATCTGACCCTGCTGGCTCACAACGGATTTGAAGGCTTCAGATTCATCTTCATCTTTGTGGAGAAGGAAGCCCCTTATGGTGTTCGTGCGTTTGAAATCTCCGAGAAGACCTTGAAGCGTCAGATGGAGTTGCTGAACATCAATCTCGCCAACATGCAGATGTGCGTTGACCACGACATGTGGCCTTCCTACGAGGACAATATTACCACCATCGACATCTAAGCGATGAAGCAGAAACCTGCCGTGACCTTTGGGGGTGTGTACATCCCCAGAGAGGTCTTCAATGCCCAGATTAGTCCTATGGCTAAACTGCTGTATGGTGTCATCCAATGTCTGGATGGCAACGATGGGTGCTACGCCAGCAACGCCTATCTCGCAGAGGCTTGTTACATCTCCGAGTCCACAGTCAAGGAGCATCTATCCTCCTTGGTTGAGGCTGGATTTGTGATTAGAACCGAGAATAACGGAGAGACAAGGGTCTTGCGTACCTGTGGTTCTGAGTCCATGAAGGGGGGAGCCAGAAAATCGGCTACCCCCAGCCAGAAAATCGGCTACCCCCTAGCCGAAAAATCGGCTACATATATACAAGAGAAGGATAAGAAGAATATAGAAGATACAAAGGGCGTGGTTGATTATGTTCTTCCTCATGGGGTTGAATTCAAGAAAGCATGGCTTGGCTGGGAGGCTTACCGAAAGGAAAAGCGAAAGCCTTTGACAAAGACCACCATCGTTCTTCAACTCAAGGACATGACCGCACTCAGCGAGAAGGATGCAATCGACACCATTGCCCAGTCCATGCGTAACGGCTGGCTGGGTCTATTTCCCGCTCAGACGGCTTCCAAGGCCGTAAAGCATGTCACCACCAAGGAGGAACACTCCAATGGCTTCTAAGTGCCACCATTGCAGTCAAATGGGCAGTCCTGTCTACATCAAGGATACTGGGCGGTTCTTGGACATGGTTCTGTGCAGGAAGTGCTATGAGACCGAGTGGGCTCTCAAGCCTCCGCACAACTACAGGGAAGTGTTCAAGCAGATGAATGTCGAGTGGGTTGGTGACAATATCCACCCCGAGATGCCGTTGGCTTTCCGCAATACCGACATGGAGTTCAATGACTTCATGCGTAAGGTCAAGGCATGGGCTCCTGTCGATGGCAAGTGTGGGGTCATCCTGCATGGGCAGACTGGTCTTGGCAAGAGCAGGGCGGCTTGGTGGCTATACAATAAACTCTGGATGGACAACCATACCGACAGCATGTTCTTGCAGATGCGGAAGTTTGAAGCCAAGATTGCGGAAGGCTTTGATGAGAAGAAGCACTCCAAGGTTATTGACGCTTTGATTTCCGCCAAGGTCGTTGTTCTGGACGATTTGGGCAAGGAGCGGCTTACGCCCAGACTGGAGACCGATTTGTTTGCCGTGATGGATGAGCGTACCTCTGGCCTAAAGACCACCATCATCACGACCAACTACACAGGCGAGACGCTCGTTGACAGGTTCAACAGCAAGGAGACTGGCGTTGCTTTTGTCCGTAGGCTTAGGGATTATTTCGTTGGTATTACTGCTTGACCCCAGAGGTAAAACATGTATAACATGTCCTGCGTATAGGTGCTAGTGTTCATCGTGTGGAAAACCGAAAGGTTTATTTGCCCTCATTCGTGGTTGGATGGGGGCAATTTTTTTCTCTTGACGAAACAGGCATGTCATGGTAGAACATATGTATTCTCCCAATGAATAATAACGATACGCATCACACGGAAGTCAACAACTCCGAACTCTACACCGCCATAATCAAGGCTATGGCTGAGACCAAGGACATCGTTGCGGACAGCAACAATCCTTTTCATAAGTCGAAGTACGCCAGTTTGTCGGCTCACCTGTCCGTGATTAAACCGATTTTCGCCAAGCATGGTCTGGCTATCCTCCAGATGCCCTGCTCTTCCAACAGCGTGTTCTCCGATGAGCAACTGGGCGTTGGCGTTAAGACCATCATCATCCACACCAACGGAACCAAGATTGAATCCACATGCCTTGTTCCTGTCGAGAAGGGTGCTACTGGTCAACAGGCTGGTGCTTTGATTTCCTATCTCCGCAGATACTCTCTTGCTTCCGTGGCTGGCGTGGCTACCGATGATGACGATGCGGAGTTCGATAGGGTCGTGAAGTCCGTCCCGCAGACCACCACCAAGTACATCCCCAATGTTGCCAAGGCTCCTGCTAACGCTCCTGCTCCTGCTCCTGTTGCATCTGTTCCTGTTTCTTCTGGAGACATCGACCCTTCCATTCCTGTTCCTTTCGGTAACAACAAGGGAACGCCTATTGGCGAACTTGGACTCAAGGACTTGGAGTACTGGGCTACCAAGTGGGAGCCTCGCCCCTACGAGAAGACTGGTAAGGTTACCGCCAAGGATGCCAAGTTGAAGGCCACCGCTGTGGCTCTCTACGACATGGCTTCCAACAACACCAGCGAGAGCCAAGACGAGGTTCCGTTCTGATGCCTCGCAAGAAGCCGCAGACCAAGGCGATAGCGTTCAAGATTGTAGAGGCTTCCGCCATCCTTGGCATGAAGCCCGAAGACCTTGAACTCGCCTTGGACATGCTCCGAGAACTACAATCCAAGATGGACGCTTGGGAGAAACAAAATGGCTTACGAAAAGAAAAGTAAGGGCATATCCATGTTTAGGATTGTCGCTGGCTTATCCATAGCCAGAAATATTTCCGCTACCTTCACGCCTAAGGAACTCAAGGAAATCATCATGGAACTTGACATCAAGGTTCCTCGAAAGAATCCGTACATGGTTCCCAAGTATCTCAAAGATGCGAATCAACAACAAGAACCGACAGCCTAAACTGAAGCACAACGCATGGACTAAGTTCGTCTTCTTCTCCGATAACCACGGAGATATGCAGGACGATGATACTGTCCTCGCATTGACACGCTTCCTTTCCGACTTCTCCCCCGACATCAAGATACATGGCGGGGATGGGTTCGATATCCGCTCCCTACGCAAGAACGCCATCGGTGCTGAAGAGTATAACTCGATGGACAGGGACATCGAGATGGGATTGGAGTTCTTGGAAAAGACCAAGCCCGATGTATACCACTACGGCAACCATGAGCATCGTCTGTTCAAGGCTATCGAGTCCTCTGGCAACGGCATCGTCCGTGACTACTGCAAGGGTGTCATTAGAGATATCGAATATACCCTGCGTAAGAACGGATGCAAGTTAATCCTGCCCTACCATGCGGAAGACGGAGTATACGAAATGGGTCCTATCTCGACCTGTCATGGCTACAGCGTCAATCAGAACAGCGTGAGAGAGCATGCTGTACACTACTCGCCCAGAGGCGGTGCTACCTTGATTGGACACCTGCACACCATCATGCAAGCCAACGCCAAGCGTCACAAGGGCGTGGTTGGCTTCTGCGGTGGGGCTCTGTGCAACAAGAAGAAAATGGGCTATGCTCACATTAACCTAAACACAAGTTCGTGGGGCAATGGGTGGCTATATGGCTGGGTCAAGGGCAAAGATTGGAAAGTTCTCCAAGCACATAAAGTTGGAGGAAAGTGGCTCGCCCCTATTGACTTTAAGTTGTACTGATGGTATCATCGCTACGATGAATAACGATACACTACAACAACGAGCAAAGGCTCTTGGTATCTCCCTTGACAGGGCTATCGAGATGACGAACCCGAAGAACTTTGACCTTACCATTGTTCCTCCCGCACCCAAGAAAAACTGCTTGGATAACCTAGACCACCACATGGTCTGCTTGAAAGGCAAGTACTACCTCAAGGTGGTCATCAACGCAAAGTGCCACTCCCGCCCTTTGTCCAGAGACCCTAACGAGGCTCGTAGGATGCGTGACGAATTCCTCAAGGAAAACAACTTCTACTCCTAACATGGACAAAAAGCAAATGCTTCTAGAGCAGATTCAACGCCTTGGCTTTGGTGCTTGGGCTGACAACGAGATTGTCAACTTCTTGGAAGATTGGACTGACACCATCCGCATCGGTGATGGTAACATGACCATCGAGCGTAACGATGACTGCAACATATATTGTCATTTTGAAAATCAGCAGGTTATGATTCGCATTCGTGCCTATGTCCAAGACCAAGGCTGGCAGACGCATGAACGGAACATCAACCTCAATCCGAAACAGTCGTGAGAAACCTCTACAAGCCTAACCGCTACAATGTGGCGAGCATTCAAGCCCAGCAGACGCTTGGCGGTGATGTGATGCAGTCTGCCGAGGATGGAGACTATGTGGAGTGGCGGGACTACAAGAGAGTCTTGAATGAAATCGAGTTGTTGAATGCTACTGTCAAGTACTGGGAGATTGAGGCGAGGACAGACCACGATAGGTGGCTACGATGCCTTGAAGATGTCGAGCGGCTCCGCAAGGCTGGGGATGATATGGTTAACTCTATGGGCAAGTTCACGGAAGAAGATGACGCAGTTGAAGCGTGGCTAGCCGCCAAGGAGGGCAAGCAGTCGTGAGCAGTTCCATCGAGGAAGAGTTCCAGCCTCCCGAATGGTCTACCAAGGAGGAGGTCATCAAAGCCGCCCAGCACTACATCAACTACTGGAAGATTGAGGCTAGAAGCCGCAATCAGCAATGGCTTGATGCTATGGAGCGTGAGAAAAATCTCAAGGACGCTGGCAGGGTCTTGAGCAAGGAGGTCATGGTTGTCATGCTCAACGGCATGGCACATGAGGAGTTAATCAACGCCCACGCCAAGTGGAAGGACACCATTGACGGCAAGCCCAACTGGGGCAAGACCTGCAAGAAATGATTCACGAATTCAACAAGCCTATCCCTGTGAAGACGGAACTTGGCTACGGCTACCTTCTGTATGTGCAGGAGGCAGGTACATTCTGCAACGACATCTTTGCGGTTGTGCTTGAGAAGGATGGTAAAATCCGCCACATGTTGACGGATGACTTCTGCGTAATCCGCAACGATACCTTTGATATCAAGAATGAAAACGAAACCTAACTCTTCCTACGCTGGTGCTGGCGTACTGCTTGGAATCTCCGCTGAGACCATAGACATCTGCATGCCTATGCTCAAGTACATTGACGGACTCAGCGAGAAGGATAAGCAAATCTGGAAGCAGGAATCTGAACGAGTCAAAAAGCAAAACGATGCTAACGGCAAGAAAACTGACTGACGAGGAAATCAAGGACAACGACTCCAAGTATGAAGGGTGCTTCATGCTGGAGCCTAGGGAGTACCTTGACTGGGCTATAGATAAGAAGATTCATAGCCGTAGTTGCGTCCAGTACAATTACGACAGGCTTGTGCTGGCGTTCATGTTAGCCAATGACTGGGATGAGAACTCCGCCATAACTTGGATTGATTATAATCTTAACTTTAATCCCAAAGAGGCTAAGATGCCTGTGATTTATCGGGAGCCTGTTGACGATGACGATTGATTGTCCATCTGATTAGGATGTACAGTCCGTCCAGCATGGCTATCGCTATGCCAATGCCAACCACCCAAGCGAACCATCTGGTGTCCACTATCCACGCCAGACATGTTGCCAGCGTACCTCCAGCGACAAGCACAAGCCCTCTGGTCTTGAACGGAGTGAACGCCACAGCAAGCAGTCCCGCTGTCATTATAGCCATGCCAACGCATGACACCATCCACAGTATCTTATCCTTCATCTCCCTTTGACGCTCGTTCTCCGAATTCTCAGCCATTGCATGTGCGATGGCAATCTCAGTCTCCTGTTCCTCTACTATAGCCCACAGGCGGTTGGTCTCAGACTCAACCTTCAACGCTTTTTCTTGGTCTTCCTTGACCGCTTTGAGGTCGTTGGTTTCAACCAATCGTCTAAAGTATCCGACCCTTTCGACTGAGGGCTCTCTGACTCCAGAAAGTCTAGTGACTTGCCCTTGGAGGATTTCCCTTCTGACCCCAGCATCGAGAGTAGATGCGACAGCAGAAATGGCAGAATTTGCATCAGAAACGACTTGTTCGACTTTTTCAATGTAGTTATCCTTTTCTTTATTGGTTATTATTATAGGTTTGGTCTCCTCAACAGTCGCACACCCGACCAGCAATGCCGACAGTATCGCTATCCTAATCATCGGAAAAGACTTAAGGCATGGTCAAGCGACACGCCTTGTCGCTCGTACCTGTTGGGATTGGCGTGGACGCTCTGCTCGTTTATGAGACCTAGCCGTGGAGTCTGGATGTTGGACATCTCTCCCCTATAGTCTCCTCTTGTTCCTCCTCTGTGCTTCCCGTGTTCAATGGCATCCCATCCTCCAAGAGACATGAAGTTAAGCATGGCATCTGACTGTGCGGCGGCTTGTGACAAGAGCCAGTTATTGCCACCACGCTCGTAGGCTTCATGTCTGGCTGGTACACTAAGACCAGCATCTATTGCTCCGTACAGAGCAAGACCTCTAACTCCGTAGCCAGCACCAGTTCTAGCCATGCTTGTTGCTTTTTCAACATGCGGAACTGTTGCGTTATATGCTATTTTTGCATCTACTTTAAGGTTATTTATATTGGTTCGCAGAGATGTATCTTTTACTGGTTTTAAAGTATCATATAAAACATCACCTGTTGTTTTGTTATCAATTCTTATTCCACGCCTATTTGCTGGATTTACAGTATCAAACCAAGAAACATCTGGATTTGGGCTTAGTCTAGGATATGTTCCACCTCCTGTTCCACCAACAGGAAAAACTCCTTCCTTCATCAAATACCTATTAAAACCAATATTACCATATAGAGGATTTTCTGTTACATTTAATTTAGTTGTGTCAATTGAAATTCTCCACGGAGCCCTTCCAGTAGCCCATTCTCCTCCTCTTAAAAAATAAGCCTCCCTATTATATTTATCTGTTCCAGCGATTTGTCCTCTTTGCAAAAAATCATCAATAGCATCCTTACCTACTCTTCTCAAAAATAAGTTACGCTCACTTTCTTCAGCAGGAGTAAAATGTTCAAGTCTTAAAGCCATATTTATTATGTTGTTTGTTTCTTAAATTTGTTTCTTACGAATGTGAATAACTCTGGGGCGATGGAGCCAGAGATTGAGCAAAGCGAACACTTGTAGAATGGGTCGATGTCCGCTTGGTACAGGGAGAAGTAGCACAGCACCCCCACTATAGCCCCAGCGATTACCATCCTTATCCACTTGATGGTGTTGTACTTTTCGTCCGTCAGTATCAACCTAGCCAAAGCCCCAAGTCCGCCAAGAATGGCGAACAGCCACCCAGCCTTCTTGAATTCGTCAATCACTTGGCTCATGTCGTTCATCTCTGAAGTCCGTTTCTATGGATGTCTGCGATTATGTCGTTGATGACAGCCTCCTCATCATCTCTGACTGAGATTGCACCCTTCATCGGGTTGAACAGTCTGAATCTACCCTTGAACTTCAGTATCTCGTAGCCAAGTGCGTTGCGGAATCTGGTAGCCACATTCTTGGTGTTGTAGTCAAGACCTCTGATTTCGGCATCCTCAAACATGTTGAATGTTATGGCTTTGTCAATCAACGCCAGAGGCATCGGCTCCCCAGCCGTACCGCTCTCTGGGAGAAGCCCAGCAATCTGGACGCTCTTCTTAGGTCTAGTGACCATAGAGATGGCTGGCTCGCTAGGCATCATCACCAGCAGAGGCTGTAAAGTCTCTGGGTCGATGTAGACTGGGATGATGTTCTGGTCACGCATGGACAGAAGCATCTGAATCAAGGCGTTGTCCTTGATAGCCTTCTCTCTAGCCAACTCCGTGTACGCAGGATTCTGCTGGGCAAGGATAGCCAGACCATTCTCTGGTGACATGTTCTTAGCCCTTATAGCCATGCTACGCTCAAGTTCGATTCTGCGGATGAGCAACTGAGCCTGTTCGATGGTGTTGACATAGGCGATTGGTCGCTTGTCGTACACGATTCCTGTGATTGGAGATGTGTAGTTATTCTGAACAATTTCCAACTTACGACCCTTCTTGGTGACTGAGAATCTGCCGTCCGCTGTGCTGGCATTCTCGGTAGTGCCGACAAGGGTAAGGTCATCGTCCATGTTAAGGGAGTCGATGATGTACTGCTTGAGTTCCTTGTCTCTGAGCATCTCGATGAAGCCCTTGCCAAGCGACTTGGCTCTGCTCTTGAGGTCTTCAATGTCTGGGGTGACAACCGCAGGTGCAGTCGGGTCAACAGTCTGAGCCACAGGAGCCGCAGGTGGAGCAACAGGCTTTGGCTTAGGCAGGACAATTTCTGGCTCGTTAGCCGCAGGAGTAGGCTTGCTCGGTATTGACGCTTTTGGTTTCGGAGCAGGTTGAGCGGTGGGCTTTGGCTTGGGTGCTGGCTTAGGTGCTGGCGTAGCCTTGGCAACCGCTGGCGGGACGCTGGAAGCCTCGACACGCCTTGGTGCTGGCTTGGGTGCTTCCGCAGGGGCAGGAGCCGCCAC
>Ga0209358_10001388_pt1 | contig 19318 bp, 15 predicted proteins | sample LauGreFa1BDMLBSN_2_FD_187574 | JGI IMG/M metagenome (GOLD analysis project Ga0209358, IMG submission 187574) | Freshwater lake microbial communities from Lake Michigan, USA - Fa13.BD.MLB.SN (SPAdes) (version 2) | ecosystem: Environmental > Aquatic > Freshwater > Lake | place: Lake Michigan, USA... | reverse complement strand
GGCCACCAAGCCAATGCCGTCAGTATTGTCACCTAAAATCTGCCCATTCGCTTGCAAAATCAATGTATTGACTGCTTTTGCCGCTTGAGCCCGTGGCGTTTTATGCGTAGCAAATTCCCACGCTAATTCTTTTAGCGGTAGCGTACAATTCAGGCCTTTGCCGCCTTTTTCAAAAAATGTATTGACGGCAGATGTAAAGTTTTCGGGTCTGACTTCTTGCGCGAGATAACTCATATTTTGCTCGGTTTCTTCTGCAAATAACGCATGAATACGGGGTGATTTACTATGATGAATGGGGTATCCCATCACGGCGTAATTATCAGGACTGTTCATAAATAACCAAATTGAAAATAGAAAATTCTTTTTTTAAAGTAATGCGCTTAAATCTAAATTATCTCGCACCATATTTGTAAAGTTATTGATCGCATTTTCACGATACTGCGTGAAATCAAAACCTTGATAGAGTGGATTAACCTTTTTGAAATACGCTGTGCGGAACGCATTATTATCAAAAATACCGTGAACATGAGTACCGCAAACGCGCTCAGATTGGTAATAAAGCGGGTAATTCGCTAATTGCCCACAATGAATTTCATAACCTTCGACCTCAAATCTATCAAATACCGTGTAAACACCGCGTTTTAATATTTTAGGTTCTTGGTAAGTCACTGTATCGGGAATCAGTCCAAAGCCGTTTTCAACGCTTGGCGAATTGTCTTCTAAGGCGTCATCATCAATTAACGTTTCACATAGCATTTGATAACCACCGCAAATGCCAAAAATGTTTTGCTTACATTGAAGTATCTCAGCAAATAAACCATTCTCTTTTAGCCAATGTAAATCCGACATCACACTTTTACTGCCTGCGAGAAGAATAACATCAAATGCACTGAGTGGTTGCCATTGATGAATCAATGTCACCTCAATTTCATCATCTGCCATCAACACATCTAAATCCGTGTAATTACTCAAACGAGGCGTAGCGATGACCGCTATTTTTATTTTGATAGTCCCACGTCGCTGTTGATAGTTATGGAGCGACTGTGAATCTTCCATGTCGATATTGAGTGGTAGAAAAGGCAATACACCTAAAACGGGGACGCCAAATTGTTCGCGAATAATCACTTCGCCTTCATCAAAAAAGCGTCTATCACCACGGAATTTATTAATGATGACACCAACGATATTTTCTCGAATATCAGGCGCAAGTAGCGCAAGCGTACCGTAAATAGAGGCAAATACACCGCCGCGTTCAATATCGGCCACTAAAATAATACGCGGCTTAAATGTTTGAGCAATAAACGTATTGGATAAATCTTTTTCAATTAAATTCAGCTCAACGGGCGATCCGGCTCCTTCCGCAATCACCACATCATAATCACTGAGCAGCTGCGTGAATGATTTTTTCACTTCACTTTTGAGTGTATCCAGTTCATCAAAATAATCGACAATGCCTTGATTTTTATGTACAAGACCATTAAGAACCACTTGCACACCGCCGCTACCGTGTGACTTGAGCAATACAGGATTAAACAAATAACTCGGCGCAACGCGAGCGGCCTGCGCTTGAAAATACTGAGCGCGAGAAATTTCGCGTCCTTCACTGGTTACGCAGGAATTATTCGATACATTTTGCGCTTTAAATGGTGCAACATTCAGCCCTAAATCAGAAAAAATGCGGCAAAGCGCCATCACAATACTGGTTTTTCCGGCATCCGAGCCAGTACCCACCACTAAAATCGGACGCACTACGCCTCGCCATATTTTTGCTTATTGCGATTTAACCAATACTGCGTGGCTAAATCATGAGCAGATTCTTTTGTTGATGCTTTGCCGAGGAGTTTGAGCGCAACAGCCGCTGTTCCTATGACACTTGAACTGGCAAATTCATTTTCAATCTCGCCACGCCAAAGTTGCGCTAATTGCGCAGGGTCTAAATTGTCTGATTTCACATGACGATGTGTAAATAATGCGGGCCACATTTCATCGATAAGCTCGCCATGATGAACGCTTTGCACCAAACATTCCACATCTGGATTACGCTCTGTTTCACCACCCTCACCTTTTAATACCGCCATATTAGGTTGATTGAGTAACATAGCAGCGTGTTGATGCACGGCGCGATAACTTGGGTGAAAAATCCCTTGAATACTAAATGGCGCATCAAAAGGGTTAAGCAATCGCACGAGTGTATGCACAGGTGAGCGCAGTCCTAAAATGGGGCGCAATTCGATAATGTCATGCAATATCGGGCAAAAATGCGCGAGTGATAAATAACTAAAACCCTGTGCTTTAAGCTGCTCTTGCGCCTCCACCACTGACTGCGCCGCAGTTAATCCTAAATACTTCAGTACGTTTTGCGTGTAAATTCTATCAGGCGTATGCCCTTCAGCGCCGTGCATAAAGACCGTAGTACCGTTTTCAACTAGCAGTAGTGCAGATAATAAAAACCAGGGCAAATGCCGACGTTTTCCCGCATAAGATGACCAATCTAAATCCACTTTTACGTTGTGTGAGAATGCAAAAAATTCTCGTGCCGCCTCAACAAACCCCGCCAATTCTTCAGACGTTTCTTCTTTAACTCGCATAAGCATTAAAAACGCGCCTAATTGAATAGGGAGCACTTCACCTGCCAGAATCATTTTCATCGCACGATGCGCTTCTTCGTGCGTCAAAGGACGCGAGCCTTTTTTACCCTTACCTAAAATACGAACAATGCCTGCAAACGGATGCTCTTCTTGCGGACTATGTTCGTGGTGTCTTAGTGTCATAGCGTAAATCTCATATAGTGATCAAGTAATAATGCCGCAAAGAGCAATGTAATATAGACAATGGAATACCAAAACGTGCGCATAGCCGTTTTATTGTCCTTAACTCGCATCATAACAATAACAAGATACAAAAAGACGATATTAAGAAGGAGTGTTGACCCCATATAAATCAAGCCACTCATGCCCGTTATATACGGCAAAACGGTCACGATAGTAAGTAAAATGGTATACAGCAAAATTTGCAGACGCGTGTAATCAGCACCATGCGTCACAGGCAACATGGGAATATCCACTTTCGCATATTCTTCCTGACGCGCAATGGCCAATGCCCAAAAATGCGGTGGTGTCCAAACAAAAATAATTAACGCCAGCAGCAGAGCATAAGGATGGACTTCACCCGTCATAGCGCACCAGCCCAGTAGCGGAGGCGTTGAGCCAAATAAGCCGCCAATGACAATATTTTGCGGGGTAGCGCGTTTTAAATAACAGGTATAAATAAACGCATAACCAAATAAAGACAAAAATGTCAGAATAGCCGTGAGCATATTGACTTTAGTGATAAGTAAAATCATCGCACTTACCCCTAAAATCGTTGCAAAAACTAGCACGTTTGCCGAAGTTAACGTTCCTTGCGGCAGAGGGCGATTTTCAGTGCGGCGCATTTTGGCATCCGCATTACGATCAATAAAATGATTAATAGCCGCAGCAGACGCAGACGCAAAACCGATACCGATCAAACCATAAATCATCAAATCGATAGGCGGCAATGTCGGCATCGCAAGCAACATCCCAACAACAGCCGTAAATAACATTTCTGCTACTACATTAGGTTTACAGAGCGTGAGATAATTTTTCCAACGCGGCAAATGCGTGAATTTAGACATGATAAAAGTAATTCCAAAAACAGAAGGTTAGTCACACTATACCGGACGTAAAAAAGCAACGTCAACTAAAGCGAAAAAGCCGTTAATACCGAGTCCTAAGTATCAATAAAAAATCCCCTAGCATCTAACAGGGTGAAAAAGTGAAGTATTTTTGACACAAATTTACTATAATTGTACACAACAAACGTTATATTTCAGTTTACTTGAGGATAAAAGTGTGGAGCTAAATGGCGCACAGATTGTAATACAAAGTCTTAAAGACGAAGGTGTTGAGTATATTTTTGGCTATCCTGGTGGTGCGGTACTGCATTTATATGATGCACTGTTTCAACAAGATGATGTAAAACATATTTTAGTACGACACGAACAGGGTGCAACGCACGCTGCGGATGGTTATGCTCGCGCAACAGGAAAACCGGGTGTCGTGCTTGTCACCTCAGGACCTGGCGCAACCAATGCCGTTACAGGTATTGCTACCGCCTATATGGATTCCATTCCCATGGTAGTCATTTCAGGTCAAGTACCTTCGGCTGTCATCGGCAGTGATGCATTTCAAGAAGTCGACATGGTGGGCATTACCCGCCCTTGCGTTAAACATAATTTTTTAATTAGCGACGTTAGCAAAATTGCAGAAACGATCAAAAAAGCCTTTTATGTTGCAACGTCCGGTCGACCTGGGCCTGTTGTCATTGATATCCCAAAAGACATGACATCGCCTAATGTCAAAGTGCCTTACCATTATCCTAAAAAAGTGGAAATGCGCTCTTATCATCCTGCAACCACAGGTAACAAAGGTCAAGTTAAAAAAGCGATTGAATTATTACTCCATGCCAAACGCCCCATTATTTACGCGGGTGGTGGTGTTGTTTTAGGTGAAGGTAGCCATGAATTAACCAATTTAGCCAAAATACTCGGCTATCCCGTCACAAACACGCTCATGGGACTTGGCGCTTATCCTGCAACAGACACTCAATTTGTTGGTATGCTTGGGATGCACGGGACGTATGAAGCGAATATGGCCATGCACGAGAGTGATTTGATTGTCGCTATTGGTGTGCGTTTTGATGATCGCGTGACGGGGAAATTGGAATTATTTTGCCCTTACGCCAAAATCATTCATGTTGATATTGATCCTGCATCCATCTCAAAAACCGTCAAAGTAGATGTGCCCATTGTTGGCGAAGTCAAACTCGTTATTGAACAATTAATTGATGGTTTAAAAGAAGCGAAATATAAAATCGATAAACCTGCTTCTGACGCTTGGTGGAAACTAATTGATCAATGGCGTAGCATCGACTGCTTAGAGTTTGATCGCCAAAGCATCGCTATAAAGCCGCAATATGTCATTGAACAACTGTATCAAGTGACCAACGGCGAAGCTTATGTCACCTCTGACGTTGGTCAACATCAAATGTGGGCAGCGCAATATTACCCATTTGATAAACCACGCCGCTGGATTAACTCAGGCGGTCTTGGCACGATGGGATTTGGTTTACCCGCTGCCATTGGCGTCAAACTGGCTCATCCGAATGCTGATGTAGCTTGTGTCACGGGTGATGCAAGTATTCAAATGTGTATTCAAGAATTATCGACGGCGCTGCAATATAAAACGCCTATTAAAATCATTAACTTAAATAACAGTTATATGGGCATGGTGCGTCAGTGGCAAGAATTTTCATATCAAAGTCGCTATTCGCATTCATATATGGAAACCATTCCTGATTTTGTGAAATTAGCTGAAGCGTATGGACACGTCGGGATTCGAATTGACAAACCCGAAGACGTTCGTGGCGCGTTGGAAAAAGCGTTTGCAATGAAAGATAGAACGGTATTTTTAGACATCATAACCGACAGAACGGAGAATGTTTATCCCATGATTGAAGCGGGTAAAGCACACAATGACATGAAACTGCGAATTGCCATTGGTACCTCAACGGATCGGGAGTTGTCATAATGCGTCATATTATTTCTATACTCATTGAAAATGAGGCGGGCGCTCTCTCACGCGTCGCGGGTTTGTTTTCAGCGCGTGGCTACAACATTGAATCACTCACTGTGGCGCCCACTGAAGACCCCAGTTTATCTCGCATGACGCTTGTCACGCGCGGCACTGAGGATATTATCGAACAAATTACCAAGCAATTAAATAAACTCATTGACGTGGTAAAATTGATCGATTTAGCGCAGACTATTCACATTGAACGTGAATTGATGCTCGTTAAAATTAAAGCCTCTGACAAAATTCGTGAAGAGTTGCGCAGTGTAGTTGATATTTTTCGCGGAAAAATTATTGATGTCACGCCCACGTCTTATGTCATTGAAATGACTGGCACATCAGATAAACTCGATGCCTTCATCGCGACAATTGATAAAGCGAGTATCATTGAAGTCGTTCGCTCAGGTGCAACAGGTATTTCTCGTGGCGAGAAGGGCTTGCATCTTTGATTTTTTATTAAAATTTAATCATGTTTAAAAATGGAATTAGTACAAAAGCGCAAGAAGAACTTGCTATTTTTGAACATTCATTTGAATTGATTGCGCAGCGATTTCGTTTAACAAATGACCTACACACTATCAAATCCTATATTTTTGAACATGATTTAGCCGATTTTTTAATTTGGGTTGAACAACCCATTATTGATGTTTTTGAGAATGCAAAACCAACGTTGCAATGGCAACAAACTAAGTTGATGCTGACAATTTTTTCTAGTTCAACAGCTAAAGAAGAGGACGAAAATCGCTTATTTGAGCAATTCGACCATTTTTACGCCATTGATAACGCTCTCAAGTTCATTGATATTGATTTACATTAAATTTAACTTTTTTTAAACCCTTTTAACACAGGACAAAACCATGCAAGTTTATTATGACAAAGACGCTGACCTTTCTATTATCCGTAGCAAAAAAGTAGCCATTATCGGCTATGGCTCACAAGGTCACGCGCACGCGTTGAACCTAAAAGAATCAGGCGTTGATGTTGTGGTGGGTTTACGCTCAAATTCAACGTCTGTTGCAAAAGCGCAAGCACACGGTTTAACCGTTTTAGATGTCCCTGTTGCGATTGCCAGTGCTGACATTGTCATGATTTTAACCCCTGATGAGTTCCAAGCGTCTTTATACAAAGAAGTGGTCGAACCAAACATCAAACAAGGTGCGGCACTAGCGTTTGCACACGGTTTTGCGATTTTATTCAACCAAATCGTACCGCGCAAAGATTTAGACGTTATCATGATTGCACCTAAAGCACCTGGACACACAGTTCGATCTGAATTTGTTCGTGGTGGTGGTGTTCCTGATTTAATTGCTATCGAGCAAAATGCATCAGGCAAAGCGAAAGAAATTTGCTTATCTTACGCGTCAGCTATTGGCGGTGGTCGCTCAGGTATTATTGAAACCACTTTCCGTGATGAATGTGAAACCGATTTATTTGGTGAACAAGCGGTACTTTGTGGTGGCGCAGTTGAACTTGTGAAAATGGGTTTTGAAACCTTAGTTGAAGCGGGTTATGCTCCAGAAATGGCGTATTTTGAATGTTTACATGAATTGAAATTGATTGTTGACTTAATGTTTGAAGGCGGTATTGCAAACATGAATTACTCCATTTCAAACAACGCAGAATATGGCGAATATGTCACGGGTCCTAAAGTCATTAACGAAGAAAGCCGTCAAGCGATGCGTGAAGCATTGCAAAATATTCGTAACGGTGAATACGCAAAACGTTTCATTTTAGAAGGTGCAACAAATTACCCTGAAATGACGGCAAAACGTCGCTTAAACGCAGAGCATCCAATTGAAACCACTGGCGCAAAATTGCGTGCAATGATGCCTTGGATTAAAGCAAACCAAATTGTTGATCAAACGAAAAACTAATCGTTTTCGATTTTTCGACACAAAAAGCCCGTTTTCATAGCGGGCTTTTTTAGTTTGAGGTCTGTGCTATGCTTTGAAGCAGTATCGATTTCATTAAAAAAACAACATTAGTCAATATTTATCGCTATTCACTGACATTTTCTATGATAACTCAAACCAATTGCCCTGTTTGTCACTCAAATTCAGCGCCTTTAGATGTTGTTGATTTCAATAAATCGTGCGAAGAATTGAGACAAAAATATTTACCACTTTCACAAAATCCTATTTATTATTTTCTTTGTGAAAATTGTCATTTTTGTTTTGCACCAGAAATTTATAATTGGACAATATCAGAATTTGAAGAAAAAATTTACAATGCTCAATACATTGAGATTGATCCCGACTATATTGAAAGTCGACCTACAGCAAACGCAAAATATTTAACGCATTTGTTTGATAATCAGAAAAAATTGATTCGTCATTTAGACTATGGCGGTGGCTCGGGATTACTTAGCCAATTACTATGTGAACAAGATTGGCAATCTATCACTTATGACCCTTTTTACAATAAAGAAACGAATATCGAAAATCTAGGTAAATTTGATTTAATTACCGCTTATGAAGTGTTTGAACACGTTCCTAATGTCGATAAATTGATGTCAGATTTATCCTCTTTATTAAACGATAACGGCATAATATTGTTTAGTACATTGCTTTCTGATGGGCAAATTGAAAAGAACAAACGTATTCAATGGTGGTATGCTTCGCCGCGAAATGGTCACATTAGTTTATTTTCTAAGAAAAGTTTATCTATCCTAGCAAATAATTCAGGTTTCACGCTTGGCAGTTTTTCAACTGGACTTCATGCAATGTGGAAAATTGTCCCGCAATGGGCGAATCACATTATTAAAATCAACTAACTATTTTTTAATTTTTGAGAATACACCATGACCGCTTTATACGAATCAAATTTACCCTCCCTTAAATTAATTGCACACGGAAAAGTACGCGATATTTACGACATTGACGAAAATCTCATGCTGATTGTGACAACAGACCGATTATCGGCCTTTGACGTCATTTTGCCCGATCCGATTCCAAATAAAGGAAAAGTACTCACTGCCGTATCAAATTTTTGGTTTGAAAAAATGCGTGACGTGATTCCCAATCATTTAACCGGCATTTCACCTGAAAGTATTTTCACAAGTCCTGAAGAATGTGCGCAAGTTAGCGGACGCGCTATTGTCGTCAAAAAACTCAAACCCTTGCCCGTTGAAGCGATTGTACGTGGTTATTTAATTGGGTCAGGTTGGAAAGATTATCAAAAAACAGGGCACGTTTGCGGCATTGAATTACCAACCGGTTTACAGCAAGCCGCGCAATTGCCTGAACCGATTTTCACGCCTTCAACAAAAGCGGCTGTCGGCGATCATGACGAAAATGTATCATTTGAAAAAATTGTGGAATTACTTGGCGAAGCGTTAGCCAATCAAGTACGCGAGGTGAGCTTACAACTGTATAAAGAAGCCTCTCTTTATGCACAGCAACGCGGCATTATCATTGCAGATACCAAATTTGAATTTGGTTTAGATAACGATGGTGTATTGCACTTAATTGATGAAATTTTAACGCCTGATTCATCCCGTTTTTGGGCCGCCGATGATTATCATGTGGGCAGCAATCCACCTAGTTTTGATAAACAATATGTGCGTGATTATCTCGAAACACTTGATTGGGATAAAACAGCACCTGCACCCAAATTGCCTGCAGAAGTAGCCGAGCAATGCGCAAAAAAATACCATGAAGCACAAGTTCGTTTAACGCAATAAAAATATGCCACTACGCAATCGACATATTTTACTGGGCGTCACTGGCGGCATTGCTGCTTATAAAGCGCTCGAGTTAGTTCGGCTTTTGAAAAAAGAAGGGGCGCAAGTACGCGTGGTGATGACCAAAGCCGCTTGCGAATTTATTGCGCCATTATCGTTTCAAGCACTTTCTGGGCATAGTGTACATATTGAATTGCTTGATGTTGACGCTGAAAATGCGATGGGGCATATTGAACTCGCACGTTGGGCAGATATTTTTATCATCGCTCCAGCAAGCGCAAATACGCTGTCAAAGTTTGCTCATGGCAGCGCGGATAATTTACTTTCAACGCTTTATTTGGCCGCCAATTGCCCCGTCTATATTGCACCTGCCATGAATCATGTCATGTGGCATCATGTCGCCACGCAAACCAATATTCAAATAGTGCAATCTCACGGCATTCGTTTAATTTCACCAGAAGCGGGTGAACAAGCTTGCGGGGAAATGGGCGTTGGTCGCATGGCAGAGCCTCACACTATTTGTGCGCGTTTACTTGCTGATATTGCCGTACCATCGCAAATACTCGCGGGCGTCCATATTATGATTACTGCTGGTGCAACACGCGAACCCCTTGATGCGGTGCGTTATATTACCAATCGTAGTTCGGGAAAAATGGGCTACGCGATTGCCTGTGCCGCGCAATTAGCCGGCGCAAACGTCACGTTAATTAGTGGCATCACGGCACTTTCACCACCTGAAAATTGTCATTTTATTCAAACCGAAACGGCGCAAGCCATGCACAATGCCGTTTTTGAAAATATCAATCCATGCGATATTTTTATTGGTGCTGCGGCTGTCGCGGATTATCGTCCTATAGAGGTTGCGCAAAAAAAGATTAAAAAGAAAGACGATACGCTCACACTCACTTTCCAAAAAAATGCGGATATTCTCGCGGATGTTGCTGCACTCAAAAATTCTCCTTTTACCGTGGGATTTGCGGCTGAAACACATGACCTTGAGCATTATGCGCGCGATAAATTAGTTCGTAAAAAACTCGATATGATTGCCGCTAATTGGGTCGGCGGCGAACGCGGAGGATTTGAATCAAATGACAATGCACTCGATATTTTTTGGCATGATGGGCAACAATCGCTTCCCATGACGTGCAAAGAAACATTAGCAATGCAACTTATTTCACTTATCGCAACGCGATTTCATCTTAAAACAAAGCCGATTTAACGACGGCTTTCTGCTGCTCTACATGCACACGAAAATTACCGACGGCAGGGGCGGCAGAAGCCTCTCTCCCTGCGTAAACCACACTAATTTTTTCTGGCATGCATTCGATAAAGTGATGACTGCTGTTATACCAAGCACCTTGATTTTTGGGTTCTTCTTGGCACCAAACAAACTCTTTCAAATTTGGGTAACGCGCAATTTCTGCTTTGAATAAACGTTCCGGAAAAGGATATAACTGCTCAATTCGCGCAATGGCAACATGCGATAAATTGGCTTCACGTCGCGCTTCGAGCAAATCATAATAGACCTTACCAGCACAGAGTACTAAACGCGTTACGGCATTGTCGTCTAGTTCATTTTCACCCAAAATCGGATGAAATTGCCCTTGCGTCAATTCTTCTAAAGTAGACACGGCTAATTTATGACGAAGTAAACTTTTTGGCGCCATGACAATCAATGGTTTGCGATATTGCCGAATCATTTGACGACGCAACAGATGAAAAATTTGCGCTGGCGTGGTTGGACTGCACACTTGAATATTTTGCTCAGCACATAACTGTAAATAACGCTCAAGACGCGCTGAAGAATGTTCTGGTCCCTGCCCTTCAAAACCATGCGGCAACAACATAACAAGCCCACACATACGCCCCCATTTGGTTTCGCCCGAGCTAATAAATTGATCAATAAGCACTTGCGCGCCATTGGCAAAATCACCAAATTGCGCTTCCCAAATCACCAGTGTATTGGGCATGGTCGTGCTATAGCCGTATTCAAACCCCAAAACACCCGCTTCAGATAAAAGCGAGTCAAAAATTTGCGCATCACCTTGTTCATTTTGGAGATGTTGAAGTGGTGTATGACTGCAATTTTCACGTTGATTATGCAAAATGGCATGTCGATGCACAAACGTGCCGCGCCCCACATCTTGACCCGTCAATCGAACATTGAAATTATCGAGGAGCAGCGTCGCATACGCCATATTTTCAGCAAATCCCCAATCAATTGGCTGTTTTTGCATCATCATCTCTGCACGATTTTCCATCACTTTCGCTACGCGCGGATGTAATTCAAAATTATCAGGAAGATCGAGTAATCGCTGAGTGCAATACACTAATGTTTCTTTTTTCACAGAAGTATCGCAAGGAACAGTCCAAGGTACATCTAAAAACGCCAGCCACTGTGCACTATAAGAATATTTTACTTGCGATACAGGGCGCGACATAATTTCGCCTGCCGCTAAACGTGCTTGATAATCCTCCACAAAATAGTGTACGGTTTTTGCATCAAGAATGCCCTCAGAAATGAGCTGCTCTGCATAAAGCTCACGCGTTGTTTGACGTTGGCGAATTTTTTTATACATGAGTGGCTGCGTCATGGCAGGCTCATCGGCTTCATTGTGCCCAAGGCGACGGTAACATATTAAATCAATCACCACGTCCCGATTAAACGTCATGCGAAAATCGAGCGCGAGCTGCGTGACAAATAACACTGCTTCAGGATCATCACCATTTACATGAAACACTGGCGCTTGAATCATGGTAGCTACATCGGTGCAATAGAGCGTTGAGCGACTATCAAGTGGATTACTGGTGGTAAATCCAATTTGATTATTGATCACAATATGTACCGTCCCGCCAGTATAAAAACCGCGTGTTTGTGACATATTGAGCGTTTCCATAATAATTCCCTGCCCTGAAAATGCGGCATCACCATGAATTAAAATTGGAATCACTTGATTGATACCATTTTTACCCGCGCGATCTTGACGTGCTTTCACCGAACCTTCAACCACTGGATTGATAATTTCCAAATGTGATGGATTGAATGCTAAGGTAATATGAACACTGCCACCAGGTGTTTGAACATCTGAGGAGAATCCCATGTGATATTTCACGTCACCGCTACGCATGCCGGTTAATAGTTCGGACGTCCCCGCAAATTCGTTAAATAAAACCGTCGGATTTTTACCAAAAATATTCACCAGTACATTCAATCGACCACGATGCGCCATGCCAATCACAATTTCTTTCGCGCCTTTTTCACCCAAACCTTGAATTAAATCGTCTAAAATAGGAATAAGCGATTCACCGCCTTCAAGTGAAAAGCGTTTTTGTCCTACAAATCGAGAATGCAAATGCATTTCGATACCTTCAGCGGCCACTAATTGTTTGAGTGTAAAAATCTTTTTTTCATCACTAATTTCAAATCCAGCAATATTTGTGGGAAGTAATGGACGCAACGACCGTTCTTCAAATCGCTTAATAATCCAGCAACGTGTAGTTGTGTCGACAATGTGCATGAATTCAGCACCGACACTGCCGCAATATATACGTTCTAAATTGGTAATAATGTCGTGCAATGGGAGTGGATTTCGACTTTGGAGCATCCCTGTATCAAACAGGGTATCCATATCAAGCACCGATAAACCATAATAATGTGGATCTAAATCCAGCGGTGCTGTCGTATTTCTTCCTAGTGGATTATTACGTGCAATCTGATGAGCACGAACACGATAATGATTGATTAAACGCGCAACGGCCGATTGTTTTTGTACGCTTTCTTGCGTAAATACTTGCAATTTAGCAAGGCGACCTTGCGATTTTTGCGCAAGCTGCGCGAATCGTTCAATAATAGGACTGTGTGCAATTTCATAATCAGCCGCTTCGTGCATTTGCGAAAACTTTTCGCGCCAACTTGGCTCAACTAACTCAGGATTTTCCAAAAAAATTTCGTAGAGTTCTTCAATGAAGCTCGCATTGCTGCCATATAAGCTCGACGAATCTTGAAAAAAATCCCGTAAATTCTGCATACACTCATCCGGTTTTTGTGAAATTGTGAAAGGTACATATTGTACTCGATTGCGTATCACTCAACACACAACGCATCGCACTTTCTGGTAAACTTATCTTAATAGTAGCCATCTATTCGGCACTTTTCTCTTACTTCTAAACTCGTTAGTTATCATGCAAATTCATTTAAAAACCTTAGGTTGCCGCCTAAACGAAGCTGAACTTGAAACGTGGGCGCAAGCCTTTCAAGCACAAGGTCACAGCATTACGCAAAAAATTTCCATGGCACAACTGGTGGTGATTAACTCCTGCGCAGTCACGCAAGACGCTGCGCGTAAGTCTCGCCAACTTATTCGACGTATTCACCGTGAAAATCCGCAAGCAAAACTCGTGGTAAGCGGTTGCTATGCAACGTTAAACCAACAAGAGGCGCAAGCGTTACTGGGCGTTGATTTAGTCGTCAGCAACAAAGATAAAGCGCAATTAGTAGACAGAGCGTTGCAAGAGCTGACCTTTGATAGCATGCCTGAAATGGCAACAGAACCATCAGAAATTGCCCTTTTTACACGTGGACGTCAACGCGCTTTTGTGAAAGTCCAAGATGGTTGCCGCTATCGCTGTACTTTTTGCATTGTAACCGTTGCGCGAGGTGAGGAAGTTAGTCGCGCGTTAGATGAAATTATTACTGAAATCAATACTCTTCACGCACAAGGTATTAACGAAGTTATTTTAACTGGCGTCCATTTAGGTGGTTATGGCAGCGATAATGGCGAAAACATTGTGTCACTCATTCGCGCTATTTTAGATCAAACACAAATTGCCCGTTTACGCTTAGGCTCGCTTGAACCATGGGAACTCACCGACGATTTTTTTGAATTATTCAAAAACTCACGCTTAATGCCCCATTTACATTTGCCTCTGCAAAGCGGCTCGGACTCCGTTCTGCGTCGCATGGCACGTCGCTGCAAATCAGAGGAATATGCACTAATTGTGGCGCGACTTAGAGCGCAAATCCCACATTTTAATATTACCACGGATATTATCGTGGGCTTTCCTGACGAAACACAGGAAGAATGGCAAGCGAGTTTGGCATTTATTGAGGCGTGTACATTTGGCCATATTCATATTTTTACGTACTCACCGCGAGAAGGTACAAAGGCCGCTACATTGCCCAATCCCGTCCCTCATGACATCAAAAAGCAACGTAGCGAAGAATTACACGCTTTAGCCAAAACAATGAAACATGATTTTTATACGCAAAATATTGACGAAAAATTTGATGTGCTTTGGGAAGGACAGCGCGATATTTTAGATGACCATCATGTGCGTGTTTTTGGTTACACACCTAATTACCTTCGAGTTGCATGTGATATCCCGACAGAGCAAATACTCGAAAATAAGATTACGCCTTGCCAGCTGAAAACAATCGCCAGCGATTATATGCTAGGGGGAATTTATTCTGTATAAAGCATGAAAAACCCTATTTATTAATTGAGGTCTAGGTGGTTTGTCTGTTAATTGGTAAAATAAGCTTATAAAACATGAAATTGAAACTTATTTAATTTAAAAAAAACAACCACAAAGATTAATTTAATTCGATATGACGACACCAACAAATAAAATAAATGATAGAATCACCCTAATTAGAAAATATAAATTGTTAAATCAAAAAACATTTTCGGAAATAACAGGTGTTGCACGAAGCACACTATCTGAAGTTGAAAGTGGAAAAAATCGACCTTCCAGTGAATTGATTGCCGGCATTGCGAATGCCTTTAACGATATTAATATCGAATGGCTTTTAACGGGAAAAGATGAAATGTTAAAATTTGACATCAATGGAATGTCCAAAGTCGAGCAAATTTTGGAGTTAGTTGAGCCGTTAAATGATAATAGAAAAGATGAATTATTGCGTACTATCATCGAAAAACGCCGCATTTATGAAATAGAAGATTTTGTCACGCAATTAATACAGCGTAATGTTGTGTAATTAATTTTAAAATTTAAAAAAGGCTCTCCATCATGGCAGTAACGCTAAATAACCTAAAATTCACACCAAGAATTTGGTTTTTACTCGGCAGTTTAGGCTGTATATTTTTGCTTAGCATGGGTGCTTATTTTCAATTTCAAGAAGGACTCGAGCCTTGTCCGCTTTGTATTACTCAGCGCATTGCCATTTTTTCAACTGGACTCATTTTTGCCGTAGGCGGAATGTCTCATCATCCACGAAAAAAAGTCATTATTATTTCCATTTTAGGCGCATTAAGTGCGCTTACAGGTGGTTCAATTTCAATTCGTCATTTATGGATTCAGCATCTTCCTCCCGATAAAGTTCCTGAATGCGGACCTTCACTGGATTATGTGCTTAATAATTTTCCGCTACTTGACACGATAAAACTCATGCTATCAGGTACAGGTGATTGCGCAAAAGTCGACTGGACTCTGCTTGGACTGAGTATGCCTGCGTGGACATTATTGGCTTTTTTTATGCTGGCGACATTAAGTGTTCTGCAAATTTGGAATCATGACTAAGCCGCGCATTTTTCATGTAGCCATCCCCTCTGTTCCTTTTTTTGAATTCTTTGATTATCTCGCCCCACACGAATGCCCATTAGAGCCATTACGGGCGGGAATTCGCCTTGAAGTCCCATTTGGCAAACGGACAAAAATTGCCTTTTTAATGGCAACGAGTTTTGAATGCCACTACCCGCTTGAAAAATTAAAACCCATTCTGCGCATCATCGACAACGACCCCTTACTTGGCGATCTTGATTTACAGCTTTTGCATTGGGTGAGTAGTTATTACCATCATCCCATTGGTGAAGTCATGAGCGCGGCTTTTCCCATTGCTTTGCGACAAGGCAAAGAAGCCGTCATCAAAAAAATGCCTGCTTCACGCGAAAATGAAAAAACCAGCACTCCCCTTGTTTGCAATCCTGCACAACAACACGCCATTGATGAAATTACCCATAGCCTTGGGAAATTTGGCGTGTTTTTACTTGATGGTGTGACCGGTAGTGGTAAAACTGAAGTTTACATGCAACTTATTCAAACTGTCTTGGATAAAAAGCAACAAGTGCTTGTTCTCGTTCCTGAAATCACACTGACACCGCAACTTCAAGAACGATTTGAAGCACGTTTTAATACTTTAATTGCCATCTCCCACTCAAAACTCACCGATACCCAGCGCAAAAATGCGTGGCTTCTGATGCAAAGTGGCGCGTCTTCATTGCTATTAGGTACACGCTCAGCTCTTTTTACACCTATGCCGCGTTTAGGCTTGATTATCCTTGATGAAGAACACGACAGCTCATTTAAACAACAAGAAGGGTTTCGTTTTTCAGCGCGAGACGTGGCCATTATGCGCGGAAAATTTACTCACATTCCTGTATTACTGGGCTCAGCAACGCCTTCACTTGAAAGCTTATACAATGTCAATCAAGCGCGTTACCATCACCTGCCTTTACCTGAACGCGCTGGTTGTGCCCTGCCGCCTATAGTTGAAATTATCGATATTCGACAGCAAAAACTGCAAGAAGGCGTATCGCCAATTTTGCTCAGTGAAATGCACTTAACATTGGCGCGTAATGAACAAGTTTTATTATTTTTAAATCGCCGTGGGTTTGCGCCAACACTGATGTGCAATGAATGTGGTTGGGTTGCACGTTGTGTCCATTGTGATGCTAATTTAGTTATTCATCGCCATAAATCCTTACTGCGCTGTCATCACTGCGGAACGGAGCATCGATTAATTAACGCTTGCCCTGCCTGTCAGATGCACAATTTAGTGTCTATTGGTCTGGGTACTGAGCGTATTGAATCCGTTTTAGCATCATTATTTGCCGATAAAACCGTTATTCGCTTAGATAGAGATTCCACCTCACATAAAGGCGCACTCGAAGACTATTTAGCGCAAATTCATGCTGGTGAAGCACATATTATTTTAGGAACGCAATTACTCGCCAAAGGACATCATTTCCCCAATGTCACACTAGTGGCTATTTTAGATGTAGATAGTGGATTGTTTAGCACGGATTTCCATTCTGGCGAAAAATTAGCGCAACTTATTGTGCAAGTGTCTGGTCGCGCTGGACGCGAACAAAAACAAGGCAAAGTTATGCTACAAACACGACAGCCTGCGCACCCCCTTTTAGTTGAACTGCTACGCAACGGTTATAGTCGATTTGCAACCCTTGCACTACAAGAGAGAGAACTGGCAAAACTCCCCCCTTTTAGTTATCAAGCACTATTTCGCGCCCATAGCGACAAAGAAGAAGTCCCCGCAAACTTCCTGCAATCTGTTGCTGATCTTGCGCAAACAGTCAATGAATCACAAGTTCAGATTTTAGGCCCTATTCCCGCACCCATGGCAAGACGTGCAGGACAATATCGCTATCAATTATTACTGCAACATGAAAGCAGAAATGGACTACATCGACTACTACGTCAACTTGTCCCGCTAATTAGTGGACTTAACGCACGCCAAAAAGTACGCTGGTCAATTGATGTTGACCCAGTCGACTTGTATTAAAATACAATAATGATATGGCTGTAAATTTCACTTTTTTGTTGCAAAAATAAATATCCAGGTTATAATAATCTAGTAATGTTTAGGTGGACTGGCTGAGTGGTCGAAAGCGACGGTCTTGAAAACCGTTGAACCGAAAGGTTCCTGGGGTTCGAATCCCTAGTCCATCGCCATCATTACAACCTCACAAGCGCCCCATATCAAAAAATCAAACTTCTTCTACTTCCTGTTTTCAATAATATTATTCTGAATATTTATTTTCAGCATTTTTTTGTATATTGATTTTATTTTTGAAGAAAAACAAGCACCATTAGTGCAATACAATCCTTCTATTCCTAACGCTTGCTGTACAATAAGCGCAACTTTTCAATTTATTTGTATTTTTAATGACAGACACACTTCAAGCAGAGCAAACACCTGCACTTGCAGACTTTTCTAGTTTCAATCTACACTCAATTCTAGCACAAGCCTTAGCCAAAAATGGCTTTGAAAAGCCAACGCAAGTTCAGCAGCGCGCTATTCCTCCTATTTTAGCGCGCCAAAATTTACTCGTCAGCGCAAAAACCGGGAGTGGTAAAACTTTAGCTTTTTTATTGCCAACCTTGCATCACTTACTGGTTAATGCCAATTATTACGCAGGCACACGGGCTTTAGTGCTTGTTCCAACAAGAGAGCTGGGGCAGCAGATCTATTTGCAATGCCAACAACTACTCGACGGATCGCCTTTAAAAGCGGGTTTAATTACGGGTGGTGAAGATTTCAAAAAACAACAAACACTACTGCGCAGAAATACCGCTGTCATTATTGCAACACCGGGAAGATTGCTTGAGCTATTGACGCTTGATGTTGCGCCATTTGAAAATTTAGAAACGCTAATTCTCGACGAAGCGGATCGCATGCTGGATATGGGCTTTAGCGAGGACGTACTGACCATTGCAAAACATTGCAGTGAACAACGCCAATCTTTGCTTTTCTCAGCCACGCTCACCCATGCGGGCGTGCTTAAAATGGCCGATAAATTACTTAAACGCTTCGAGCTTATAGCGCTCAATACACTGCGCGATGAACTCCCCCATATTGAGCAACAAATAGTCTTAACCGACGATACCGCGCACAAACAAAAAGTACTCGCATGGCTACTTGAAAATGAAACGTACACAAAAGCCATTGTTTTTAGTAATAGTCGCCTGCAAGCCAGTGCGCTTTGTGATCCACTTCGAGATAAAGGCCTTCGTGCCATTGTGCTTCATGGTGAAATGGATCAAAAAGAACGTCAGCGCGTCATGAAACTCTTCCGTGATGGTGTCGTAAATATTCTCGTGGCAACCGATTTAGCGGCGCGTGGACTGGATATAAAAGACATCAATTTAGTCATTAACTTCGAAGTGCCGCGCAACGGAATTAATTACCTGCATCGAATTGGGCGCACAGGGCGTAGTGACGAAACGG
>Ga0209358_10001385_pt1 | contig 19333 bp, 16 predicted proteins | sample LauGreFa1BDMLBSN_2_FD_187574 | JGI IMG/M metagenome (GOLD analysis project Ga0209358, IMG submission 187574) | Freshwater lake microbial communities from Lake Michigan, USA - Fa13.BD.MLB.SN (SPAdes) (version 2) | ecosystem: Environmental > Aquatic > Freshwater > Lake | place: Lake Michigan, USA... | reverse complement strand
GATGGTCACAGAGCGGGCATTCAAATATGCATCCATGGCTTCTGGTCCACCTTCTGAACCGTAACCTGAATCTTTGATGCCACCAAATGGCATTTCGGCAGATGGCATGGCTGGCATGTTCATCCAAAGCATGCCCACTTCCACTCTACGTGCTAATAAATCAGCATTTTTCAAAGACTTCGTGAATGCGTAGCCTGCAAGACCAAAGGCCAAACGATTGGCTTCAGTGATGGCCTCATCCAGGGTGTTGAAGCTGCGAATGGCTGCCATGGGTCCAAATGGCTCGTCATTGAACACCTTCGCATGCAGTGGCACATCGGTCAAGATGGTAGGCTGCCAGAAGTTACCTTCGCTTCCGATTCGCTCTCCACCAAATTCGAGTTGAGCTCCTTGCTTGATCGCGTCTGCAGTGAATTCGGCCATGGCCGTCAAGCGGCGTGGATTAGCCAAGGGACCCATGGTTGTACCTTCTGTGGCACCGTTGCCCACCTTAAGAGCTTGGGTGTACTTGACCATTTCGGCCGCAAATTCCTTCTTGATACTTTCATGCACCAGAAAGCGAGTGGGTGCGATACAAACTTGTCCAGCGTTGCGAAACTTAGCGGCCCCAGCCGACTTCACCGCAAGGGCAATGTCTGCGTCTTCGGCAACGATCACTGGGGCATGACCACCCAATTCCATCGTGACACGTTTCATGTGCTGACCCGCCAATGCAGCCAGTTGCTTGCCAACAGGTGTTGAACCCGTGAAGGTGATCTTGCGGATGATGGGGTGCGGTATGAGGTAGTTAGAAATCTCAGCTGGCGTGCCATAGACCAAGCCCAGAACGCCCTCTGGCAAACCTGCGTCTGCAAAAGCACGAATAAGCGCTGCAGGCGCGGCAGGAGTTTCTTCGGGTGCTTTGACAATCATCGAACAACCTGAAGCCAAGGCGGCTGCCATTTTGCGAACCACTTGGTTAATCGGAAAGTTCCATGGCGTGAAGGCGGCAACTGGTCCTACCGGATCCTTGATCACCATTTGACGTACTGATAAGTTAAAACGAGATGGCACGATACGGCCATAAACACGCATGCCTTCATCGGCAAACCATTCAATGAGGTCAGCCGCTATCATGGCCTCACCCTTTGCCTCCATCAGTGGCTTGCCTTGTTCTTGGGTCAACATGGCAGCAATATCGGCAGCACGCTCACGCATCAAAGCCGCGGCCTTGCGCATGATTTTGTTGCGCTCTACAGGCAGCATATCTCGCCATGTTTCGAAACCCTTTTGCGCAGCTTGCAAAGCACGGTCTAGGTCAGGTATGCGAGCATGCGCTACTCGTCCAATTTCTTTGCCCGTGGCGGGATTAAAAACAGCAAGCGATTCGCCTGCTGCGGCATCACACCACTGGCCATTGATGAAAAGTTGCGTATTGGGGTAGGTCATAAATGAAGTTGGTTGAGTTGTGCCAATGATCACTGGGTCATTTTGAACCCGGTATCCTTGATCAAATCACCCCACAGCTTATGTTCCGCCCTAAGATCAGTAGCTACGGTTGAGGGCGCAGTTGTGCCATCAACCACGAAGCCTTGTGAGGTGATCGATTCGCGCAACTTAGGATCAGTTAGACCCTTTGCCACGCGAGCTGAAATTGTATCAATGGTCGCTTTGGGCGTAGATGCTGGTGCCAAAAGGAGATATGCGATTGACGCGGTGAGATCCTTGTAGCCCAACTCTTGGAAGGTTGGCACGTCAGGCAACTGAGGTGCACGCTTCGTGCCACTCGTTGCAAGAATGCGAACTGTGCCAGCCTGGTGTTCGCGTAACCACTCGGCAACCCCAGACGAGGCGGCCAGCACATGCCCACCCACCACATCGGTAATAAGTTGAGAGCCGCCACCTCTATAAGGCGCGTTGTCCAATGGCACACCAGCGGCACGTCCAAGCTTGATACCGAACATGTGAGGAATACCACCGAATTGCGGCGTAGCAAAAATAGCGCGTGATTTATCTTGCTTGACCCAATCGAAGTAAGCCTTGAGCGTAGTAGCAGGTACCTTTGCACTTGCCACATAAGCCACGTCGAACGCGGCTACACGCGAAACGGGAGCAACGTCAGCCAATGAGTATTTAAGGTTAGGACGTGTGTGCGGCGCTAGGGTCAAGGCACCAGAAGGCGCCATCAGTAGCGTCGTACCATCAGGAGCCGCACCCTTGAGAGCATCGAAGCCAAGGGCTCCGCCTGAACCCGGCCTGTTCTCGACAATCCAGCGCGAGCCATCACTTGCGGCCAGCACTTCGGCAACACGGCGTGCTAGGCCATCTAAATCGGACCCAGCTACAGTACCAACGAAGATACGGTTCTGCGCTGAGGCTACGCCAGGCAGCATCCACAAAGCGGTCGCCATGACGGCACCGGCCAACGTAAAAACATGTTTCATTTTCATAGCAAAGTCTCCTTAAAGGGTGGGATCAAGTTACAAGAGTTTCGGTGTAATGGATATTTGGATGGGTGTAATCAGCCGCCGAAAGCGCGATCTCTGCGCTGTCTAACAGACGGTAACAAGGCAGCCACCAACATCAAGGCTGCAAGCACGACCAGGGTGCCTGAAATTGGTCGAGTGATGATCACGCTCCAGTCGCCGCGTGCTACAAGCAAAGTGCGACGCAAGTTCTCTTCGAGCATCGGCCCTAAAACCATGCCTAGCAACAGAGGGCCAGCCTCGCAGCGCAGCTTGATGAAAGCGAAACCTATGGCTGCAAATACGCCTGCGAGGTAGATGTCGAAGTTGTTGTTTGAAAGTGTGTAAAGCCCAATTACGCAAAAGCAGACAATAGCGGGAAATAGAAATCGATACGGCACTGTCAGCAATCTCACCCAGATGCCAATGAAGGGCAGATTCAGAATAATCAACATCAGGTTGCCGATCCACATTGAGGCAATCAGGCCCCAGAATAGTTGTGGATTTTCTGTCATCACTTTGGGCCCAGGCGTGATGCCCATGACAACCATGGCGCCGATCATCAACGCCATGACCGGGTTCGGCGGGATGCCCAACGTCAACATTGGGATGAAAGAGGTCTGTGCGGCCGCGTTGTTGGCGCTCTCGGGTCCAGCGACGCCTTGAATGGCGCCTTTTCCAAATCGCTCAGGCGTGCTGGAGACCCGTTTTTCCAAGGCATAGGCCGCGAACGACGCAAGGATGGCCCCACCACCCGGCAACACGCCCAGCACCGCGCCGAGCGCTGTGCCACGCAGCACGGCTGGCATCGCCTGTCGGAAGTCATCTTTTGAAGGCCAGAGGTTTTTAACCTCGCGCGTAAACACTTCGCGCGACTGGGCAGGCAGATTCAAATTTCCGATAATCTCGCCAAAGCCGAACAAGCCCATTGCAACGGCTACAAAACCTAGGCCATCGTTGAGCTCAGGAATGTCAAAGGTGAACCGCTCCACCCCGGAAAGAGCATCTGTATTGATCATGCCCAAGAGCAAACCAAGCAAGACCATACCGATAGCTTTCAGGACTGAACCCGAAGCCAACACCACTGCACCGATGATGCCGACCAGCATCAAGGCGGCGTACTCTGCAGGTCCAAAAGCAAATGCGATTCCAGCCAAGGCAGGAGCAAAGGCCGCCAATACCAGAGTGCCTACACAACCAGCAAAGAAGGAGCCCAACCCGGCCACCGCAAGGGCAGGACCGGCGCGACCTTGCCTTGCCATTTGATACCCATCGATAGCCGTGACAACCGAGCTCGATTCACCCGGCAGATTGATCAAGATCGCGGTGGTGGAGCCGCCGTACTGCGCGCCATAGTAGACACCGGCCAACATGATCAATGCAGCGGTCGGATCGAGCGTGTAAATCGATGGCAACAGCATAGCGATTGCTGGAACCGGACCTAAACCTGGTAGCACCCCGATGAGCGTGCCAATAAAAACACCACCCAAAGCGAAGGCCAGGTTCTGCAGGCTGAGTGCAACACCAAATCCGGTATTGAGGTTGGAGATCAGGTCCATCGTCTGCCCTTGTTAAAACACCGTTGGCATTACAGGAATGCGCAATTTCAAACCAAAGACGAATACCAACCAGCTGCCCGCGGTGAGTACAAGCGCCAAACTCAAGGCTTCACGCCACCTGAATTCGCTGCTGGCCAATGCGGTCAATACGATAACGACTGGCAAAGTAATTAGCATGCCGACTCGTGGAAGCAGAAAGCCAGCAACAAAAACCGAACCGACAACGACAAGCAACGGACGCCAAACCGGTGACACGATGCGTTCATCTTCTAGGGGCTCCTGACCCAGGGAGCCAAACAACACAAACAAGCCAACCACCGCCAGCAAGACACCGAGAATAATTGGGAAATAACCAGGGCCAGGGCGTGCCGACGTGCCCATGCCGTAATTTGTAGCGCCCATCGCGAAGGCTAGGCCAACAACAGTGAAAACGATGGCCGACCAGAAATCGACCTGGCTTTTGATCCTCATGTGCTTATCTCCTGGGCTATTTGTGCAGGCACTTTGATGCGAGACACTCCAAACACTTCCATCTGAACCACATCGTGCATTGGCACAACCTCGATATCGAACACCGGATTTAAAGGATCTCTGCGCCTGTATTCTCGGATACGCGGGGTCGATGGCAAGTCGTCTGGGTAAACATGGGTCAAATCGTTGGCATCAAATGTCTCAATCTGCAAGCCGGGAAAACAAAGCGAAAAGTCAACCAGCACGTTACCCGTTTGAGGTAACACATGGGCATCACCCATAGCAAAGCAGACCATGCCCTCTAGCGGATCCGATGGCGTGGCAAAGACTACTCGCACCGTTTGCAGGGCCTCGTCAATTTCGTAGACAACTGCTTGACTGAGCGATTCAGCTGCACTCTTGACACGTTCGCCGGTGAAGGGAATAGCTTGATGAACGTTATTGTTGAACAACACAACATGGCCATCAGGCGTCAGACGAGGGTTGTGCTGATGGCTGGGCCAGATAAACCCATCACCGACTGGCTTTAACAGTTTGGCCCGTAAGGCCTCGGACCAGCCCATATCGCGGGACAGAATCCAGCGGATCTTTCCACTGGGTCGGTCGATCTTGATTACCGCGTCCAGGTTGCGCAGCGAAAGCAGAACTGAATCGTCGCGCGGGTCATGATGGACACCGTTGCCATGCGTCCAGTCCAAGTGCTGAGGAAATCCGCGTACCCACCAGTACGACCAAAAAGTGTCATAACCAATCTTGAATGGGTCTAAATAGTCGAAGCTGTTCCAGCGCCAGACCACTTCACCCTGCGGCGTAAATTCAATCACTTCATCGCCCATCACCCATTGGGTGCGGCGCGGTGCAGTTGCGTCTGTCTCGCTTGTGTAATAAGCCTCAATGCGTCGCGGCACGGCATTGAGTGACAAGAAGTTGCCATTGGTCAGCGTGTCAGGTTGGTGGTGCAGCGTCACAGCCTGCACTGGTATTGCACCAGCTGGCATCGGATTAGGGCCCAACGCTGCGCCCCAACAGCGCAGGGTGCGCCCCAGCCAATCAATCTCGGTTGGGCTGTTTCTTGCGGTATGGAAAAACAGATTTCCGTTATCCAGCGTGGTCACCCCTGCAATCCGCGACGGGCTGCGATAGAACCAAACAATATCGCCATCCTCATCAAGCGCCAGGATCAGACTCCATTCGGTCGTAAAACGGCGCTGCTCTGGCGTCATGCGGTGTGAGCGTCCTAGCGCTCGCCGCCGCACACTCAACAACGTCAGACCGGGCTCCATCAGGGCACGATCAGCACGGTTGACACGCAATGGCGGAAAGTCAAGGCTGCATATCGGTAATGCGGGTGTCTGCACAAACAGCGGCTCTGCCTCAAACCTTTGACCCACCGCATCTATGACTAACACCTCTAGCCGGTAGGACTTTCCTGGCTTCAGACCCACAACTGGCAGCGACGCAGCACCAGCGTCAACTTGCCAACGGTAACTCTGAGAACTGACGTCACCTACAGCGAGCAATTCCACTATTCCTGGCGCGATCAAATCGACAGCCAGTACCAAAGCCATAGGCGCAGCTGGATCGACATTCGGGATCACACTTGGTTGTTGCCGAAATGCTGGGGAGGTCAGATGCAAGTTGCTCATCAATACTCTACCTTTTTTAAATGAGCATCAATGCACAATCAACTCTGACTAACTCGCCCTTAAGTGTGTTTGCACGTCGTAAAAAACTACCATGTACCATAATAGATTCCATGATCTTTAGCTTTGTCTGTTCTATTTGCAACTTCTTGATCCGATAAAGTGACTCGAGAGTTAATGCCCTTCATCCATGTCATGAGTTCACTTTTCAAAGAACTGCGAATTTGAGCATAGCCGGGGTCTTCCCCTAGATCGGAAAACTCTTCAGGGTCCTCTGTCAGATTAAACAGCTGAGGGCGAAAGCCCTGCCATTCAATGTACTTCCAATTCTGATTTCGAAGCATCCAACCACTGCATTCATTGGCTTGTCTGTTTAAGGTGAGCCGAGCTTTACGAAATGAATAATCAATTTGAGAGATGACAAAATCTCGCTTTATTGGAGCTTCAACCCGATTGAGAAAAGGCAACAAGCTAAACCCTTGTAAGGGCTTGTCCGAAGTTGGCATACCTAAGGCATCAAGAATAGTAGGCACGATATCAATTGATTCAACCAATTCATCTACAGCCCGCCCACGCATCGAGTTTGCATGTTGACGCGGGTCAAATACCATCAGCGGTACTTTAACGACTTGGTCGTAGAAGAGATCTTTCTCGCCCAGAAAATGATCGCCGCCTAAATCGCCATGATCGGAAGTAAAAATGATCAAGGTATTTGATAGTTCACCACTCTCCTCAAGCTGCTTTAAAACTCGCCCAAATTCACTATCTAACTGCTCAATCAAACCCATGTAGACAGGCCTTACTTGATCCACAGTTTCCTGCTTCGAAAAAGTCAACGACTCCTCTTGATTCAAATAGGCAGCATAGACAGGATGAGGGTTTATCAACTCTTTGTGATTTCTAGATACAGGTTGAATATCATTGGCAGTATATTGATTGTGATACGGAGCTGGAGCAATATAGGGCCAATGCGGTTTCACATAAGATAGGTGAAGAACCCATTTTTTCCCAACTCTGTCCTTTAGATAATCCAATGCTTTTTCTGTGACATAAGCGGTTTCGGAATGCTCTGCAGAAACCAGAGATGGAAGGTGCACGTTTCGCAAAAACCACCCACTCACTTTATCTCCGTTTGGTGAATGACCAGAAACGACATAATCATTCCACGGATCTTCACTTTGATAGCCAGCATTGCGAAGCCAGTTCGCATACCCACTTTCTGGACCAGGCGCGCCATGTCCATCAATTCTGTCAAGCTCATTGAAGCCACCACTTGCCAGATGTTTCCATAATTTTGTTTGAGGTAATACTCCCAAACGATTTATACCTACAAGATCGGGAATAACATGAGATTTCCCAATCAAGTCCAAGCTCCTAGATTGAGCCAGCAAATAATCGCCTAAAGTCAGTTGCCCCACCGGTAATGGAACTCGATTCCAAGTTACGCCATGAGAACTTACATACCGTCCTGTATACGTCGACATTCTTGAGGGACCACAAACACCAGCTTGGACAAAGGCGTTTGTAAACCTTGTACATTGCTTGGAAAAACGATCTAGGTTTGGAGTTTTGATAGTCGCATGCCCTGCAAAGCCCAGGTGATCAAAACGCAACTGATCACACATGACAAAAAGCACATTGCGCAACGGTGTCATTGTCAATGGTCTTCCCAGTACAAGTGCTTTGTACTCATGAAGTCATCCAAGCCCTGCAGGCCATGCAGACGGCCGTAACCACTTTCTCGATAACCTCCAGTTTCGGCCTCAGCGAACAATCGATTATGACAATTGAGCCAAACAGTGCCTGACTTTAATTTTGAAGAAAGCTTTCGAGCGAGTTCACTATTTTCACCCCACACACTGGCTGCCAAGCCAAAGCGCGTAGCGTTTGCACGTTCAATAGCTTCTGCATAAGAATTGAATCTTTCAATCACCACGAAAGGGCCAAAGATTTCATCTTGAATGAAAGGTGAATTTAAATCTTCAACTTCAACAAGTGTTGGCGTTACAAATGCACCTTTTGACAAAACTCCTGACGGTACTCTGCCTTCAAGATGAACTTTAACTTGGCTTTTTGCAGTATCAATCAACTTCACGATTCGATCGCGATTTACAATGTCAATTAATGGGCCCATTTGCGAAACAGGATCTGCACCTGGTCCAACTTTGATTGCCGAGAGAGCAGATACGAGTCGTTGGGTCACTTCTTCAAAGCGACTGTTTTCTACCAAGATACGGGCAATTGCTGTGCATTGCTGGCCTGCCATAGGCAAGGCACCCGCCACCCATTGATTGACCGCAGATTCAATGTTCACATCTGGCAAAACAATAGCAGGCGCTTTTCCACCCAGTTCCAGTGAAAGTCTTTTCAATGTTCCTGATGCTGCAGCAGCAATTTTCTTGCCTGTTCGAGAGGATCCTGTAAAACTGATCACATCGATCAGCGGATGCTCACACATGAGCTTACTGAGATCAGCGTTCTCTTCAATGAATGAACAAACGATGTTTTTAGGCAAGGTACCGATTTGTGTCAGACATTCAAGCACCATTTGGTGCACAAGCGAGGTCTGATGCGCCACCTTAATGACGACTGTGCAGCCTGCAGCGAGTGCAGGCGCCAATGAACGAATTAACAATGTGACTGGCGCGTTCCAAGGAACAATAATGCCAACCACACCCGCCCCTTCGCGAGCGATCATGGAATAACATCCATCATCAATCTCTGCGACACGTCCCCAAAGATTTCTGGTTAAGCCGGCGTAATATTTCAGTTCTGAAATTGCTGCACCAATCTCTCCCCTAGCCTCTTTGATTAACTTGCCGTTCAATTGAACCAACCAAGGTTCAATTTCTTGCATACGGGCTTGTAATCTCTCAGCAAATTCATAAAGAATTTCTGCACGAAGCCTAGGTTGATGAGGCCAAGTGCCACTGTCAAATGCATAACGAGCAGCAGTTATAGCTTCTTCAACGTCTACCTGCGTAGCGCAACTGTATTCCGAGACAGGCTGCCAAGTTGCTGGATCGTATGAGACACCAAGGTGGCCACTTCCGTTTTGCCAACAATTACCATAGTAATTTTGTGAACACTGCTTCATTTAAATTTTTTAAACAAAAATTGCGCCACCTTCGACGCACAGAGTCTGACCCGTCATAAAGGCCGCATCATCACTCGCCAGAAAACTGACAGTGCCGATCAGATCTGATGGCGTAGCGTCTCTTTGAATTGCACGTGACTTTCGCGATAACTCACTGAATTGCTCTACGTGTTTTGAGTTTTTAAGAATTTGATCTGACAAGGTAAGCCCGGGAGCAAGAGCGTTAGATGTGATGTTCCACGCGCCTAATTCTCTTGCGAGCACTCGGGTTAATGTAATGACCGCGCCCTTGCTTGTGACGTAATGCGCCATATTTGCGACACCCTTGAGTGCAGAAGTAGAAGCGACATTGATAATTCGCCCCCATTTCTTTTGCTTCATATGAGGCGAAAAATGTTTGGCACATAAAAATGGACCGAGCGTGTTGACCGTCATGACTTTCATCCACTCAGCGGAATCAATTTCATCAAATGGCTTGTTCACCAAGGTGGAAAACAAGGCGGCGTTGTTTACTAAAATATCAACGCCACCATAAGATGAATTGACTACATCAACTGCAGCAATGACAGATTCCTCTTGCGAAACATCTAAAGCAACACCTACCGCTTTAAAGTCCGATTCCTGCAAAATCTTCGCAGCATCAGATGCACCTCTAATGTCTGCAATAACGATATTGGCACCATCTTGAGCCAGTCGTTTTGCAAATGCGAAGCCGAGGCCAGAGCCTCCTCCAGTGATAAGTGCTGTTTTCCCCTTTAATTTCATAAAAAAATTAGAACGTATGTACAAGTCCTAGAGCACGTGCACTGGGGTCGGAACCATTGATGGTGGGACGAATGCGACTTGAGTAAGCGGCTGGAATGAGGCTAACCCTTGAAGCTGCATTGTTATCAACCCACGCATAGTTTGCATAAACATAGGTGCGCTTGGAAAGATTGTGTCTGAGGTATGCCGCTACAGTTTTAGACGATGGTGTAGGCAAGCCCGAACGTACCAAATCGCCATCTGTCTGGCCCACTTGCAAGCCCAATGTATCTGCAGTAGTCAGTTTGATTGCAACCCCCAACCAGGAAGACTTGGTGTTATTGCTGACAACAGCGGCCTCACGACTTGCTGATGGTGAGACTTGATGAATTCGGTAAGTACCTGCATTGACAGCGAATTTTCCGAAATCATATTTAGCACCAATACCCGACTCAGAAGCGTTGTCTAATGCTGTGTTGGTGCCTGTAGCGATTCTTTGGCGGTCTGTTTGATAAGCGCCATTGATGGTCAAACCAGCTTTGTTGTATTGAAGTCCGATGCCCTTGAAGCGCCCTTCATCCATCGGTGCTGCGTTATTTTCCAAACCCAAACCGTAAGCAGCACGGACAATGAAGCCATTCATGGATGGCGATGTGTAGAAAATACCGTTGCTGGTTCTACCGATCAAGTTCTGGCTAATGCTTCCAGAGTTGCCGTAGTAGCCAGCAGTCGCAAAATCTGTCTGGACCAGCATAGGCGTCAGTGGTGTCACCGTACGACCAAGAGCAAGTTGGCCCCATTGCTTGCTGTTCAAACCTACGATGGAAGTACGACCAAAGTTACCATTGGCGCCAGGGAGTAAGTTGCCGTTATCGACCTGCACACCCATGTCTAGGCGGAACAATGCAGTCAGTCCGCCACCCAGATTTTCTTCACCCGCAAAAACAATGCGGCTTGAGGTTACCGTTCCTGAATTCAATAACGTTTTACGGCCACCTACTGGGTCGCCGGTGTTGACCGACTCATAGCTCACATCCACCGCACCAGAAATGCTGACTGACTGAGCTTGAACCAGAGCGCTGGTAGTGGCAATAGCCATGAAGCAGCTAAGACGTGTGTAAGAAACGAGTTTGTTGTGCATGGTGGCTCCCTTCAAATGAAGATCAAAAGATCTTATGTTGTTGATATATTATTAATCTAGTTACTTTATTAGAAACTGTCAATAGGATTTACGTCAGGATGATCGTTTTTTTTAACAACCCGCTTGAACATCCTTTTAAGAAAATTCACGGCTCAAAAGTGCCAATGCTTTATCAATGCGAAGGAGTCCAATATCAAGGTCTTCTTGGGACATGCCGGCGGACACGAAATACCGATCGCCTCTACCAGCATAGACACCTTGCTCAATGAGTAGCGCTCTAAAGCGTTTGGATTTGGCAAAGTCAGCATGCGCAGCCAAGTCAGCTTGTGACCAAGCAACTTCCAAATCGGTAAAGTGGACACAAAAAACGCCTCTAACGCCTTGCACCAATACTTTTTGATTATTTTTTAATGCAAGCAGACGGAATTCAGACATGAATTTCGTCTGCATTGCATCAATTCTTTGATAGGCCGCATTGCCATCTTTTGCAAGCATTTGCATTGTGGCAAGCCCCGCCGACATACTGAGTGGTGCTGCATTGAAAGTACCCGCACCGACCACTCGATTGGTTCGCAACAACTCAAATATTTCGGCCTTCCCTGCCACAGCGGCAAGCGGCATTCCACCAGCGATCGCTTTGCCAAAGGTAGCCAAATCGGGGACAACGTTGTAGTGCTCTTGAGCACCACCAAGTCCCATGCGAAATCCGGTAATGACCTCATCCATGCAAAAAACCACATTGTGTTTTGTACAAAGATCACGAACTTGCTGCAAGTAACCAGGCTTTGGTATGCAACACCCACCATTGGTCATTACACCTTCCATCAAGACAAGCGCAATTTGATCTCCGTATTTTTCCAATACCTTGCGCAAAACGTCGATGTCATTCCAAGGTAACTTGAAAGACTCTTGATAGGCAGTTGTTGATCGGCCTTCCGTGTGCATAGGATCTGCTGAATTTTCTGTCGCATGGGGTGGTGCGTCAGACGATTCTTGACGCTTACCGCCAAGGACGTTATCAATCCAACCGTGATAGTGCCCATCGAAGCGAATAAATAAATGCTTGCCCGTGTGGGCACGCGCAAGACGAATAGCCATCTGAACAGCTTCAGAACCTGTGGTTACAAAACGAACCTTTTGTGCACAAGGTACATACTCCACAATTTTCTGCGCCAATAAAATTTCATTTTCAGTCTGATGCATGCCAGACGCTGTAATGAGCAATTTGTCAATTTGTTGATGTAGCGCTGCCGTGTATTCACTGTTGTTGTGACCCCAAATACCAGGTCCCATTCCGATCGCGAAATCGACCAGCTCCCTGCCATCAACATCCCAAACCCTCTGCCCTTGACCTCTTTCTAAAAAAACTGGAGGCTCATCTGCGGCTCTTAAATTGCTTTGTCGACCAGACAATACTTGAGAAGCTAGTTGAGCTAATTGGTCTGTCTTGACATTAGAATTTAATTTGTCACTGTCAATCATCTTATTCATTGTTAATTTCCAATTAGTTCTAGAGTTAAGCCATCTTCACTTCGGATGTAGACGGCTCTTTTGCCTTTGTCAGGGCCGCCCAACATTTCAATGACGCCGCCAATCTGCTTAAAGCCAAAGGCTTTAGCATTTTTTGATATTTCGTCTACGCTATCGACATTAACCGCCAAATGTGAAAATCCTCTATCGCATGGTCTGGGCAAAAAAGTTCCCTTTTCACGTGGCAATAGGTATTCAACAAACTCAACGGTCACGTTACCCAACTGCATAAATGCAAACTCAACTTGAGCATCTGCAACGCCAGTCAAAACTGGAATACCCTTTGGGTTTGCAGCAACCGAACGACTGATGAGTTTTGCACTCAAACAAATGGAAAACATGCCAATGGCTTGATCAAGCGAATCAACTGTAAAGCTCACATGATTGACGACACTGAATGTCATGTTTAACTTGTTTCGATCTGACACACGACATCACCCACATTTGTTTCGGATCCAGCCGGAACTTCAATGACCATCAATTTCCCATTGCATGGAGCCTCAACCTCCATGGTCACTTTTTCTGTTTCGATGTCATAAAGAATTTCACCTTTGACGAATGTTTCGCCAGGCGCTTTGCGCCAAGCACTGACGGTTGCAGATTCCATATTCATACCGACACGAGACAACTTCAAGTTAACTTTCACTTCAAGACTCCACTAATTGAGTAACTACTTCTAAGATGCGATCGACACTGGGCATCACCAACCTTTCTAGATTGGGTGCATAAGGCATTGCGACATTGGCAACAGTGACTCGTTTAATGGGCGCCTTCAAGTCATTGAATGCGCGATCTGCTACGACGGCAGCAATGTGACTTGCCGCGCTACAACGATCACGTGATTCATCAACGATGACCAAGCGGCCAGTTTTCTTGACTGAGCTTAGGATCATGTCCTCATCAAGCGGCACCAATGTTCGAGGATCAATCACTTCAGCTGAAATTCCGTCCTTGTTCAAGCCAGTTGCCGCAGTCATAGCAAGCTTCACCATCGAGCCAATGGCAACAATGGTCACATCGGCCCCTTCGATGCGAATAACACCTTTTCCGAGCGGTATGGTGTAGTCCTCGTCTGGTACTTCACCCATTTCGCCACCTCGCCCGCCGGCTTCTAAAAAGAAGCTGGGATCATTTCCGCGAATGCATGTCTTTAGAAGACCTTTTGCATCAAAGGCTGTAGAGGGCACAACCACGTTAATACCGCCAAGATTCATCAACAAGGGATAGGGGGTATCAGAATGATGCGCTGCAATTGATTTGCCGCCTCCATAAGCTGCGATGTAGGTCACGGGAAAGTTCACTTGTCCACCCGTCATGTATCTCAATTTACTGGCTTGATTGGCAATTGAATCAAAGCCGGTGTACATGAAGTTTGAGAACATCAAATGTGCAATCACTCTGTGACCTGCTGCTGCTGCACCAAGAGCCATGCCCGTAATTAAGGCTTCTGAAATAGGCGTATTTCGAATTCTTGCGGGTCCAAATTCTTGTGACAAACCCCGCGTGTCGCCAAAAAGGCTAATCTCTACATCTTCACCAAACAAGATCACGGATGAATCTCGACGAAACTCCTCAAACAGCGTGTCATTGATAGCTTGAATTAATCTGCGTTTTGCCATTTTTATGCCTCGTGATCAGCAAACATGAATTGAAATGCTTGCTCAGGTGGCGGCTCTGGACTACTCAAAGCAAATGCCATGGCTTCTTCAAGTTCTTTGATCAGTTCAGCGTCAAGCTCTTGAAGCGTTGCCTGCGGTACTTTGCCCGTCTCCAAGTTCCATTTCAAAAACCGATCAATGGGATCTTTGGCTTTCCAAGCTTCAACCTCACTAGACTCTCTGTATTGAGCACCTTGGAGAAATCCAGTCTCTGCTTCGACATGACCTGCCATTCTGTACGTCATTGCTTCAATAAAAGTTGGACCGCCGCCATTGCGAGCACGATCAACTGCAATTTGAGCTGCTCGCCAAACTTCAACGACATCATTGCCATCGACTTTGATCGCAGGCATTTCAAGCGCTTGTGCCCTGGCGATTAACTCACCATGCAAAACCGTTGACGTGTGCGAAAACTCTGAAAACAGATTGTTTTCACAAGCAAAAATCATTGGCAAGCGCCAAAGTGCAGACAGGTTCATTGCTTCGCTTAGAACGCCTTGCGTTGCTGCCCCATCTCCAAAAAAAGCAATGGCCACAGAACCGCTTTTCTTCAGATACTCTGAATAGGCAGCACCGCAAATTAAACTAATTCCGCCGCCAACGATGCCATTGGCGCCCATCATTCCTTTTGAAAAATCAGCGACGTGCATCGTGCCACCCATCCCCCGACATGCGCCAGTAGCCTTGGCGTGTATTTCTGCGATCAATGATTTGACACTCCCGCCTTTTGCCAAGAAATGACCGTGTCCCCTGTGGTTGCTAGCAATCCAGTCTTTGTCGTTTAAATGGGCACATATACCTGCAGCCACTGCTTCCTGACCAGAATAAAGATGTACTCCGGCTATGAGCTTGCCAGCTCTAAAGTCTTCCCCTAACTTTTCTTCCACCAAGCGAATTCTTTTCATCACCCGGTACATTGAAATGAGTGCGTCTGGTCCCAGACCTTCATTCGACCCATATTCGAGATTTGCCATCGACCACCTCTTTGTTAATATATGATCAATAAGAGAAACAAGTTCACTTGCTGTGTTTCTATATTATCAACAGATTTAATATTATAGAAACGATTATATCGAGAGGTTTTTTGATGTCAAATTTCGATGCAAGCCCAATGAAGACAGTGGCCAAAGCGTTGCTTGTTTTGAAACAATTCAAATACGCTACTGGCGAATTGGGAGTTACTGACATATCAAAAGCCATTGAGGTGGACAAAGTGATCGTTCACCGATTGCTAAAGACACTGGCAATGGATGAGTTTGTGGTTCAAGACCCTTCCACTCGAAAATATCGCTTAGGCCCCGGACTGATCGCATTGGCCAGCCAGAACCTTAGGCATGTACCAATCGCTCAAATGGCCAAGCCTTGGCTTGAAAAAGTTCAAGTAATGACCAATGAAACAGTCATGCTTACGGTGAGACGTGGTTCTGATTTGGTAGTTGCTTTCGCCATTGAAAGTGAGCAGCCCGTCAGAGTCACAGCACAAGCTGGTGATGTTGCACCAATGCATTGCACTGCTGCCGGAAAGTTGTACTTAGCCTTTGGACCGCAAAGTTTGTTTGAAACCATCTTGGTCAGCGGTCTTCCAAAAATGACGCCCAACACCCTGACAACACCAGAAAAATTGCGAAAAGATCTTAAAAAAATAAAAGCCCAAGGATGGTCAAGTGATAACGAAGAAATGCTGGAAGGCATCAAGGCTGTTGCGGTGCCTTTGCTTGACAAAGCAGGTGATATCCAAGCTTGTATAGCGGTTCGAGGTCCAGCGCATCGCATGACGCCGCAGCGAGTTTCTTCATGGGTTGAAGAATTAGTAATTTACGCTGAGGAATGCTCTCGAGAACTTAAAATCTAAGTTGCAATATGGCCTATTTGACCATTCTTACTTTGATTTTCATTCTGAGAAAAATAAACTTTCTGCATCCTAGAGGTCAAACTATCTCATCATCGCTCTTCGCCAATGAATAGGTCAAAATTAGCTCAGCTGTTTTAGTACATACATCCTCTTCCTGACATGTCCAAGCGACAAAATTGTCTGGCCTGACCAGAATCAAATTGGCTGAATATCGCTCAGCGCCTAAGCCTGATGGTAGCGCGACAATCTTCAGTGACATTGAAAGTGCAGCAGCAGCAGCACTGAACACTCGAACATTCGTTTCTGATGTTCCAATGCACAGTAAAGTAAAATCATTGCCAAGCTTTTCGAATACATCACCACCGCCTAATAGAGGTGCTGGCGGCAGGTGGTGCCCCACCCTCGCCTCAAACAGATGCGATCCAACAGCACTAGATTTACCATTTGGTATGCCCCAAACAATTGGAGAGCCTTCATAATTGGGCTCAAAAGAATGGACTTCACCCACAGCTCCTTGAGCACGCGCTTGCCATTCCGACTCGAACCCCGCCCGATCTATCGCGGGATTGAAAGAATCTAAAAACTGCTGATCACGATCAATTGATTTTGCAATGAAATCGCTCACGGTTGATAGGAAAACGGGTCGGCGCTCTGCCTCGTAAGAGTCGAGAAGAGCGTCCCCTGCACGACCTTGAATCACCGCGGCCAACTTCCAAGCAAGATTCCGTGCATCTTCAAATCCAGAGTTGACACCGTAACCCCCATAGGGGGGATGACTATGTGCTGCGTCGCCAGCTATAAAAATTCGACCTGACCGATAGTTGTCAGCGACCGCGAATCGCAAATCCCAAAAACCGATATGGTCGAATTCGATTCTAAATTCAGCGCCAACGGCCTCATGAAGCAAAGTTTGAAAATTAAAGTTATGTTCAGTTGTCCCAAGTGGAACTGGCGCATGAAAAAACCAGGTTCCTCCAAGATCAACACGACCCAAGAATTTCCAATAGCCTTTAAGCTCCGGTTGAAGAACATTAAAGTAAGACTTTCCGGGAAAGCGTTGCAGCAATTCATGTAACTCTGTTGATCTAAAAACAAGTAACACCATAAGCCGGTCATGATCAGTTCGCGTTTGACTAAGTCCAGCTTGCTCTCGGACGATTGATCGACTGCCATCACAACCGATGACATATTGTGCTTTCACCAAATATTTTTCTGTTCCATCTCTTTCTTCCAATGAAACTTTAACGCCATTAGCATCCTGTTCAACAGACGTAGCGCTCCACCCGTAAAGAGTCTTTACCTCTGTTAATTCGGCAACACGATCCCGTAACACTGCCTCCGTAGCATATTGAGGCAATCTCTCGTTAGCAGTGAAGTAGTAGGGTTTAACAAGATCGCGTTGAAGCCAGTCATATGAATACTGTCCAAGCAGTTGACCGTATGCCGTCAAACCACCTATGCCGTACTCTTTCGGAATCGTTCGAGCAGCGCGAAGTTTCTCTTCAGCGCCCCACGCATGGAAATGCTCCATCGTTCTTTGAGTCAAATTTTGGCCCTTGGGGATCAGTTGAGGTTGACGATACCGCTCTACAACAACGCATCGAATGCCTCGTTGTCCTAGGTCAATAGCCAAACCCATGCCAACTGGCCCCCCACCCACTATCACTACATCAGTCGTCAATATCATCAGAAACTCACCCAGTTCATTGAATCTATAAAGGCTAAATCTTTTACATCTACAAAGGAAGGCCAAGCACAAGCGAATTCCAAGAGAAAAAAATCTAATTTGGATTTTAAAAAATACCGTCAATTGCTGAATTAAACTTGGCATTAATTAATCAATCAAACATAACTTATTCATGAATTCATCAGAAAAGTTGATGCATTTAAGTAGCCGCCAATTGCTTGCTTTTCTGGAAGTTGTAAGGCTTCGTAGCATCTCCAAAGCAGCAGAAAAAATTCCCATGTCTCAGTCTGGCATGAGTATGTTGATTAAGGAACTGGAGGATCAAATTGGTGCTCGTTTATTCGACCGCAATCCACGATCCATTACTCTGACTGATTCTGGCCGTGAACTACTACCCGTCGCTCAGAGAATCGTTCAGGATTTGCGTGACCTAAGTTCAACAATTAAAGGTACCGAAGCAATTGTCCAGTCTCGTCTTCATGTGGCGGCTACACCAATGGTATCAATAAGCCTCTTACCCGACATCGTTAAAGAGTTCACAAAGTCAAATCCGCAAGTTAACATCACAATTAACGATGTAGACGTCAATACTGTCAGAAAACTTGTTCTTGATGGTGAGGCTGATATTGGTTTAGGTTTCTTCGTAAAGCCAGCGGCTGGCCTTTTGCGTCAGCCTCTCTGTCGGTTTCGCCTGATGTGCGTGAGTCCACCAATATCTTCTAGTGGCCATAGCATCTCATCAAGAACCTGGTCGAGTCTTCGGGATCTACCGCTAATTGGACTGCCAGCAGACAACCCCATTCAATTGCTAGTCGAAACTCATCTCGCTCGAATACAAACTAGCCCCGCCCAGGGCCAAGCGATGAACTTCATGGGAACCGTAATTGCAATGGTGCGAGCTGGCATGGGCCACGCCATTATTCCGTCATTCGCGATAGAAGAATGCAAACGACACGGTCTGCAAATAAGTATGCTGAAAAAACCAGTCGCGCACCTCGATCTCTATCTAGTTTCGCGTAGAGGTAACCGACCAAAAACATCATCGGTAGACTTTGCGACTCTCCTGAAGATGGCTGCAGTCAAGCTGGCCTCAACCACTCCTGACACGTCCATCAAATTGAAGTAGTGGTTAAGCAAATTCAATGACTGCTTACTGGGGCAAGATTCGCTGCTCCTTGATCAGCACGCCCCACTTGGCGAAGTCGTCGCTTTGGGTTTTTGACAATGCTTTTGGCGAGCCCGGGACCGGCTCCATACCCAGTGCGTATAAGCGTTCGCGAACGTCTTGCATAGCCAGAATTGAGCGCAGGTGCTGGTTCATGGTATTTACTGCGCTTTCTGGTGTTCCAGCTGATGCATACATCGCCAGCCAGCCGACGCCTTCTACGCCTGTACCCGTTGCCTCGATGAGGGTTGGCACATCGGGGAGTTGAGGGGCACGCTGTGTGCCGGTTACTCCAATAATTTTCAGTTTGCCTGCCTGAACCAGCGGAAGGGTTGATGCAAG
>Ga0209358_10001382_pt1 | contig 19372 bp, 21 predicted proteins | sample LauGreFa1BDMLBSN_2_FD_187574 | JGI IMG/M metagenome (GOLD analysis project Ga0209358, IMG submission 187574) | Freshwater lake microbial communities from Lake Michigan, USA - Fa13.BD.MLB.SN (SPAdes) (version 2) | ecosystem: Environmental > Aquatic > Freshwater > Lake | place: Lake Michigan, USA... | reverse complement strand
GCACCTCGATGTCGGCTCATCGCATCCTGGGGCGGTAGTACGTCCCAAGGGTTGGGCTGTTCGCCCATGAAAGCGGTACGCGAGCTGGGTTCAGAACGTCGTGAGACAGTTCGGTCCATATCCGGTGTAGGCGTTAGAGTATTGAAAGGAGTCCCCCTTAGTACGAGAGGACCGGGGGGAATACACCTCTAGTGTACCAGTTATCGTGCCAACGGTAAACGCTGGGTAGCTATGTGTAGCGTGGATAACTGCTGAAAGCATCTAAGTAGGAAGCCCACCTTAAGATGAGTACTCTCACCGCTATAAGCGGGTAAGGTCACGGTAAGAACAACCGTTATATAGGCATTAAGTGTACGTACAGTAATGTATTTAGCTAAGATGTACTAACAGACCGAGGGCTTGATAATTTATAATATTCTATTTTACAGTTTTGAAAGTTTTTAACCTTGGTGTTTATAGCGTATTGGAACCACTCCGAACCATCTCGAACTCGGTTGTGAAACGATACAGCGGCGATGATACTACGGGGGGAGCCCCATGGGAAAGTAGCACAATGCCAAGGTAAAATTTATTTTTGTGTTGTTACAAAAAATTAGTTACCTCTATGTTAGAATGAATTACGCAATTATAGAAGCCAGTGGGAGACAGTTTTGGGTTGAACCAGGGAAATTTTACGATCTGAATCGTTTGGATTTGAATCCTGGTGATAAAATATCTTTGGTAAGAGTTTTACTTGTAAATAATAACGGTAATGTTACTGTTGGTCATCCATGTTTAGAAAATGCATCTGTTGAAGCAACTGTGTTGGGTCATATTCGAAATAAAAAAATAACCGTATATAAGATGAGACCTAAAAAGAAAACTAGAAAAAAACAAGGTCATAGAGATAATTTAACGAGGATCATGATAAATTCTATATCTGTTTCAGGTTCTAATGTTAGATAGTTTTCATTATTGTTATATAAAAAATTAATTTATTATGGCTCACAAAAAAGGTAGTGGTAGTACTAGAAACGGAAGAGATTCTAATTCTAAACGTTTAGGTATTAAAGCATATGGTGGAGAGAAAGTTTCTGCAGGCAGCATTCTTGTAAGGCAACGGGGTACCAGATTTAAAGTTGGAAATAATGTAGGGTTGGGGAAAGATTATACAATTTATTCTCTTGTTGATGGACATGTAAAATTTGAAGTCTGTGGAAAATCACAAAAGAAATTAAGTGTTTACCCAATTTCTGAATAATTAAGAAGTTTTTTATTATACATATACTTCTATCTTTTAGACATGATTCTATATCTAATTATAGCCATTATTCTGAAAAGGGAGTTTATGTTTAATTTATTTTCGACCTATAATACGATAGTCTAAAATTATGCTTTTTACTAATAGCCCTTGCTTTGCGAGAATTATTATTGAATAAGTATTGCTGTAAATCTTTTTTAAAAAGCTGGATCTTATATCAAAGAATTTTTTTGAATACACTAATAATCGTAACTTTTTGATTTTATTTTTAAAAACTAAGAAGTCAGTAGTATATTCAATCAAAAAAGTCATAGAAAATCTTGGTTCATGGCATAGCTCGTATACAATAATATCGCTTAATTTTATGATGAAATTTTCTATTAGACTTTCTGCTAAAAGAAATGAATTCTTTTTTTTAGAAGAAGGTTTTAAGGAATTTAAAATGAAGATGAAAAGGTTATATTCTTGAACTTCTATGTCTTTTATTAACCATGAATTAAAAGAATTTAATTTAGTTAATTTTATATCTTTTGAAATTGATAGTCTAAGGCTAATTTTTTTTTTAGAAGAAATTAGGAGAATTTTGAAAATTATATCCATTAAGACTTTGTTATTGATATTTTTTGGAGATGTCTTGGACAAAGAATAGAAAAGTACATTAAATTCAATTGTTACATATGTGATAATAATTTTTTGAATTTCTTCTTTTAGAAGACTTAGTGATAAAGGGTAGTTGTTTTTGTTTGTTGTATTTAAAGAAACTTTTATAAGTATTTTATTAATTACAGAATTTAAGTATCTAAATTTAAAATTCGAAGTGTAAAATTTATTCATTAATGTGTGGAGAGACAAAAAGAGTTAAAATTTCTTTACTAAAGCTCTCTGAAGCTTTCGACCTATATTTTTTAGGATTGACTATTATGGATAGTGTACGTTTTATGATAATCTCTTCTATCTTAACCCAATGTAAAACGCCTAACTCTAGTTCTTTTGCAATAGCTGATACAGATACAAAAGCAGCTCCTAAACCAGATTGAACTGCATTTTTTATAGCTTCTACTGAGTTTAATTCCATTTCAATCTTAAATCGACTGCTATCAATTCCATTTTGATTTAAAACTTTATCAATGACTTTTCTTATGGTAGATTGACGATCTAAAGCTATAAATCGAAGTCGGTATAAATCTTCCTTTTGTATAGAATTTAAGAGTGAAAAAGGATGAGATTTAGGTAATATTAAAGCTAGTTCATCTTCGGCGTATGATGTGACTTGTAAAGTATTTTTGAGCTCTAATGGAACTTCTCCTCCAATAATGGCTAAATTTATGTGACCGTTAGCAACACTCCAAGCGATTCTTCTAGTAGAATGCACTTGTAGTTGAACTGCAACCTGAGGGTATTTTTGACGAAATAATCCGATTAATCTAGGCATAAGATATGTCCCAGTTGTCTGACTAGCCCCAACGACGAGAGTCCCACCTTGCAAATTATGAAGATCATCTATCGCCCTACAAGTTTCATCACACAGAGATAAAATTCGATTTCCATATCTTAAGAGCATTTCTCCTTCTTCAGTAAAAGATGCTCTACGACTCCCTCGGTCAAATATAAGAACGTTCAATTGCTTCTCTAGGTTGTGAATTTGTAAACTAACTGCTGGTTGTGATATGTACAAACTGTCAGCTGCTTTTTTAAAGCTTCCCTCAGAAGCAATGGCTTTTACTATCCTTAACTGATCCAATGTAAATGGTAAATCTATCATTTTTTATTTCTTAGATATCTGATTTTTTCGATTAGTATATTAATTTAAGCAACATTAGGAAATATATTGTTACTTTTAATTACTTAGTTAATTCATTTTACATCTAGATAATGAAATTCTCTTTTATAAATACATAGAAGATATCACATTAGCTATAATATTTAAGAAAGATATACCATAGGATTATTTTATGGACATGAGACTTTTAATAGTTCTTTTCCCTGTTTTAGCGGCAGCATCTTGGGCAGTATTTAACATAGCTAGAATTGCTTTAAGACAACTAAGTCGATTAGGATCTAGATAAGCACGTAGTTTCTAAAAAATAAAAATTTTTGATTTTTAATCAGCTCTTTTATTTTTTAGAAATTTTTTTAGCTTTTTTACTAGTATAATAACTAGAGAGCTGTATCTTGAGATCTGCTTATAGAAAATATTATTAAAATAAAATATTATAGAAGGATAAACAAATGCCAGTTCCAAAAAAACGAACTTCGAAATCTAAAAAAAATTCTAGATTGTCAAATTGGACTAAAAAAGCGGATATTCAAGCTAAAAGAGCACTTTCTTTGGCAAAGTCTATCTTAAATGGAGACGGAACTAGTTTTGTATCTACTACAAAAGAAAGTGATACTACTACTTAGAATTAGAAAGAGGGTCAGGAGTTTTTAAAATTAATTTATCTTGATCCTATAAATAACACTTATACTTTATTTAGGAGAATTCGTCATGAAACTTGCAGTTTACGGAAAAGGAGGTATAGGAAAGTCCACAACGAGCTGTAATATATCGGTAGCATTAACAAAGAGAGGAAAAAAAGTTCTGCAGATTGGATGTGATCCCAAACATGATAGCACCTTTACACTTACGGGTTTTTTAATTCCGACGATTATAGACACATTACAGTCAAAAGATTACCATTATGAAAACATATGGCCTGAAGATGTAATTTACAAGGGTTATGGAGGGGTTGATTGTGTTGAAGCAGGTGGTCCACCCGCTGGTGCTGGTTGTGGAGGTTATGTTGTAGGAGAGACAGTAAAATTGTTAAAAGAACTCAATGCTTTTAACGAGTATGATATTATTTTGTTTGATGTTTTAGGTGATGTCGTGTGTGGTGGGTTCGCAGCACCATTAAATTATGCAGACTATTGTTTAATTGTTACTGATAATGGATTTGATTCTCTTTTCGCAGCGAATCGGATTTCGGCTTCAGTTAGAGAAAAATCTAAGACTCATTCTCTTCGTTTGGCAGGTTTGATAGGAAATCGAACTACAAAACGAGATCTAATAGATAAATATACAGACATCGTACCAATTCCAGTATTGGATGTATTACCACTGATCGAAGATATTAGAATATCTAGGGTAAAAGGAAAAACTTTATTTGAGATGTCTGAATCAGATTTCTCATTATCTTACGTTTGTGATTACTATTTGAACATTGCTGATCAGATTATTTCCCAACCAGAAGGGGTTATTCCATTCGAGTCTCCAGACAGAGATTTATTTAATTTATTATCTGATTTTTATCTAGCATCTCCATCTAAAAAAGCCCAAGAAGCTACTGAGAATCAAGGATCTTTAGAATTAATAATAATTTGATCTGATTATTTTACATTATGGATGACTCTACTAAGAATAATACGTCTTTTCAGTGTGAAACGGGAAATTATCATACTTTTTGTCCAATAAGTTGTGTCTCATGGTTATATCAGAAGATAGAGGATAGTTTTTTCTTGGTTATTGGTACAAAAACATGTGGGCATTTTTTACAGAATTCTATGGGGGTCATGGTATTTTCTGAGCCCCGCTATGCCATGGCAGAATTAGAAGAAAGTGATATTTCAGCAAAACTAAATGATCAAGAGGAGTTGAAGCGAATATGCTTACAAGTAAAGATGGACAGAAATCCGAATGTTATTTTTTGGATAGGTACTTGTACAACCGAAATTATCAAAATGGATTTGGAAGGTATTGCTTCAAATTTAGAACAAGAGATTGGAATACCGATAGTTGTTGCTAGAGCTAATGGACTTGATTATGCTTTTACTCAAGGTGAAGATACGGTTCTTTCGGGGCTTATAGAAAAGTGTCCTCTAGTTACAGGAAAAAAGGTTACTTCTTCAGATCATAAATCTTTGGTAATATTTGGTTCAGTGTCGAATTCTACATCTAAGCAACTAGAGTTAGAATTACAAGAACAAGGTGTAAAGGTATCCGGTTGGTTACCTTCTAGGAGATATGAGGATTTACCAGCTTTGAATGAGGATTGCTATGTGTGCGGTATAAACCCATATTTGAGTAGAACAGCCATAAATCTAATGCGTAGACGACGTACCAAACTAATTGGGGCTCCTTTTCCCATCGGACCGGATGGTACTAAAGCATGGATTGAAAAGATATGCTTAGTATTCTCTATACAACCAAAGGGTTTAGATGAGAAAGAAAAAAGAATTTGGGCATCTTTAGAAGGTTATTTAGAGTTATTACATGATAAGTCTATATTTTTTATGGGAGATAATCTATTAGAGTTATCTTTGGCTCGGTTTTTAATCAGATGTGGTATGAAAGTACATGAAATTGGAATTCCTTATCTTGATAAAAGGTATCAGTCTAATGAGATTGCGTTACTTGAAAAAACCTGTTTCGATATGAATGTTGAAGTTCCTTTAATAAACGAAAAGCCTGATAATTATGATCAACTTCGAAGAATACGTATTTTACAACCTGATTTAGTTATAACAGGGATGGCACATGCTAATCCATTAGAAGCAAGAGGAATCAACACAAAGTGGTCAACTGAATTTACGTTTTCTCAGATACATGGGTTTGCTAACTCTCGTGATATTTTAGAATTGATAAGTCGACCTCTTAGACGCAATTTAAGTTTACAACAGTTAGCTTGGAATTCTTATTCATTGGAATAGAAAATGTGGATTTTAATAACTATTAAAATCCACATTTTTTATTCCTCTAGATGTAAAATTCTACGTATTGGGAGATTAGCAATTAAAGCTGTCATCCTACTATCAGTTCGTATAGAAAATTCTAAGCTTTCCGTATCTAATTCTACATACTTAGATACTACAAGGAGGATTTCTTTTCTCATTTTTTCTAGTGTTGAAGCGTTGAGAGTAGATCTATCGTGAGCGAGAACCAGCTTAAGGCGTCTTTTTACATCTTCCCGACTACCTCGATTATCATTAATAAATATTCGTTCAAAAAATTCTGTGATCATACAAGTTTAGAGTGTCTGGTATCATTTAGGTCGTGGATGATCCCAAGAAAAATTTTTTCAAACGTTTCAATGGACCTTTAGCGTATGAGTCGAAATCGATAAAATCTACAGGTTGACCATCGATACGATATGCGGTGTTTTCAAATGCCATTCCAGGTAAGGATAATTTTTTTTCTAAGACCAGGGGTTCTCCTCGATTTGTCGATATAATTACACATTCATCCTCTGGTATAACTCCTATCAATGGTATTGCAAGAATCTCTTTAACGTCAGAGACGGACATCATATCATTAGATTTCACCATCTCAGGTCTAAGTCTATTGATCAACAGATTAATTTTTTGAATTCCATTTGCTTCTAAAAGTCCAATAACTCTATCTGCATCCCTAACGGCAGCGATCTCAGGTGTGGTTACCACGATAGCCTCATTAGCTGGTCCTATAGCATTATGGAATCCAGTTTCTATTCCAGCAGGACAATCTATTAAAACATAATCATATTGAGTTTCCATTAAAGAAACTAGATATTTCATCTGGTCACCAGTAACGGAATCTTTATTTCTATTTTGTGCAGCTGGTAGGAGAGTTAATCCTGGCTGTCTTTTATCTTTTATAAGAGCTTGATCTAAACGGCATTCACCTGATAATACCTCTAGAGCAGTATAGATAACTCTATTCTCTAATCCTAATAAAAGATCTAAATTTCTTAAGCCAATATCTGCATCTATGAGTGCGGTTTGATAACCAAGTTGAGCTAAAGACATTCCTAAGTTTGCAGTCGTGGTTGTTTTACCCACGCCACCTTTTCCAGATGTAATAACAATAACACGAGTCATGTTTATTTGTTTTCATAAAAACTATTGTTAATATTTTCTTAAAATTAAGCTTGTAACTTAATTTAAGTTTTGTATCATTAAACTAATAATGTACATTTTTTTGACATTTCAATTCTGATTTAAAGATGTATCTAAAAGTTTTATAGATTCGGATTTCAGTGTGTCTAGTATTGATAGGATATTTTTCTCAAAAAAGTAAATAGCTCTATTAGTGTTTCCATAGATCCAAAGTTGATTATTTTTCTTTATTGCCCATATTTGAACGTAAGATATATAGCTAAAAAAGACACTGAAAATTAGTCCTAAGAATCCAAAGTAGACTAAATATATTCCTGGATCTGATTTTATTTGCATCCCTGTTTCTGGAATAATTTTTGTTATTCTCAATTCATCACCATTAATAAATAATTTCTGTCCGATCTCTCCAGTTCCCAGAAACATTTTTTCAGAGTTGTATAATAGATATTTTCCAGTTAAGTCTTGTAAAATGATCAGTATCTTTTTGTTTTTTTCAAGAATTCCTAACCAAAATCTGGAGTTATTTGTCAGACTTATTTGATTAAGTGGTACATTTATTTTATTTGAACCATTTATTGTTAATTCTAGGCAGGAAATACCCCAATCAGTTTGGTAGAAAGTTATACCTTCGTATTTTAAAGGTTCGTTTACAAAGATTACTTTATTTGTTTGATAAAGCATTTGATCGTCTAAAATTTCTATGTCTGAATAAAACTGATCTATAATTCCTTCCTCACTATAAGCAATTTTAAAATCTTTTATATATCCTTCAAAATCATTTCTAATAAAGCTTAAAGGGCCTGCGCTTATGACATTTTGTAAATGAAAAATTTCATGCTTAGGGACAATTTCTTGAACAATAAATCCAGATAAAAAACCAGTAATAGAACCTAATAGAATAAGGATTATGCTTAGATGTACTAGAATGGGACCAATTTTTCCAATTAATCCTTTATAAGCGTATACATATTCGTTTTGTTGTATTACATTGTAATCTTTTTTTCTCAAAAGATATGAAAAATGGTTAAGGCTTACTCCAGAAACAACAAACGTCATACCATTGTTTCGGATGTTTTTTTGTGTTTTAAAAAATCTCCACAATTTAGCCATTTTTAGTGAAGGAATTTGCCTCGAAAGTGTACAAGAAAACAAGCTAATACCAAAAGTAGTCAGTAGAACTAAAAACCAAGTTGTTGTATAGATATGATTTAGCCCTAAAAATAATATAAGTTTTGAACTAAGAAATCCGAATAAGGGAGAACTTACCGGGTAATTTAATTCATAAAAATCAGTGCTTTTCTCTTGCTCGATAATTGTTCCAATAGAACTAAAAACAGAAATGATTAATAATAACGTTATGGCTAGTTGAAGGTTTCCAAGTGAATAAAAAAATTTCCAAAAGATTCGATTAATTTTAAAGGACATGTTTTTTTTATAATTATATAGGTCTTGAATTAATTATAAGCTCCCCAGGTAGGACTTGAACCTACGACCAATCGATTAACAGTCGATCGCTCTACCACTGAGCTACTGAGGAATAAAATATTTTTATTAAAAGTATTCTATCATAGAAAAATTTAATTAGTTACAAATAATATAATTTTTTGGAAAAGCAAGAACAGAAGCATATTAAAAACATATTTTCTTTTTTATATACTTCTGTTATAGTGTACTTGTGTATTGATAAGCGGACGTGGCGGAATTGGTAGACGCGCTAGATTTAGGTTCTAGTAAGTTAACCTTGTGAGAGTTCGAGTCTCTCCGTCCGCATTAATTTTTCTTAGTTCCATCGTTGGAGAGTCAGCCTAATGCTCCCATTTTCTTGGGTTAATTCTTCAACTGCTTGGAAACCTTTATCACTGGTTGCTTTTAGAATTGAATGGTAGGCGTATCTTTGCGTTACTTTATTTATAAATAACTCCACAGACCACGGTTGCTGCCAGAACTGTAAATCTGTTATTAATTGATACTCAAATCCATTCCAAGTAAATCCTATATCATAGTTGTTGTTTTGTTTTACAACTAGGTTTGCAAATTGTTTTTGGTCTTTATATCCTTTTACAGTGTTAATTTCAGTACTGTAGTTCACTCCTAAATCGTGCAAAGATTTTTGTAGTAAAGTTAAATCTTTTAAACTTGTTTTTATCTTACTGAAATGAGACATAATGAGTAAACGTTTGATTCTTTTTATAGTTACTGGTCAGTAAATTTTTATGTAATAAAACTTATATTAACATATAAATGCTCTCAGCTTATTATTTGAATCGAATACGCTTAGGATTTTTATGTTTGCTCGTTTTTTGAAGATGCTAGCCTAGCTTTACCTGATTCTGCCCATTCTTCTAAAGAATTTACACTTTCTTCATTTGTATAGGCTAATGGAACAAATTGATTTATTGAATTTACAATATCGTTAGCCGTGAATTCTCGATTTTCATTAAATGCTGTATGCATAGATTCTATTATTACTTCTTCAATTTCGGCTCCTGAAAATTTTTTTGATAGTTTACTTAATAAATCTAAATTATATTTATCCCAAGATTTTGGTCTTAATCGGCTTAAGTGAACTTTAAATATAGATTTTTTTTCTTCGAATGAAGGTAGTCCTATGAAAAAAATTTCGTCAAATCTTCCTTTTCTTATAATTTCAGAGGGAAGAGAATGAATATTGTTGGCAGTTGCTACAACAAAAACAGAGGATTTTTTTTCAGATAGCCATGTTATGAAAGTAGCCAGAACTCTAGCTGTAGTTCCGCTGTCAGTTCTAGAATCTCCACCTGCGAATGCTTTGTCAATTTCATCAATCCATAGAATACAAGGAGACATTGCTTCAGATAGTTGAATCATTTGCCTCATTTTTGATTCAGACTCACCTATGACTCCTGCAAATAATTTTCCGACATCGAGTCTTAGCAGCGGTAATCCCCATTCATTTGCTATAGCTTTTGCAGTTAGAGATTTCCCGGTACCTTGTATTCCAACTAGGAATAAACCTCTAGGTAGAGGTAGGCCATAATTTTCAGCTCTTTGAGATAATGCTCCGGATCTTTTATGAAGCCATTGTTTCAAATTTTCAAGGCCTCCCACATCGGACATTTTTTCTGTTGAATTACAGAACTCTAAAATTTTTGTTTGGCTGATGATCTGTTTTTTTTCTACAAAAACAATCTCGAGACTCTCTATATTTATCTCTTTATAAGTTGCGATTATCTTTGATAAAACTTTTCGAATTCTTTCTAAAGATAATCCTTGGCAAGATCTTACCAACATATCTAGGGAAGATTCTGGGAGAAAGTGACCGAGTGAATCCTGTACTCTTAATAATTCTTTTTTGATTTCAAAAGCTTGTGGTAGTTTAAATTCTAGTACTGTTATTAGATCTTTAAGTGAATCGGGTATTGTAACTTCTGGGGCGACAATGACTACAGTTTTGGATTGATTTTTTATTAAACGAATTACATTTTTCAATTTCCTAGAGACAGATATGTCGTTTAGAAATAAATGAAAATCTTTTAAGATGAAGACGGCCGGACTTTCAGAAGTTAATTTTTCGATAAGTTCTAAAGCTTGAAGGGGATTTCGTGCTCCGAATCCATTATCACTTGGATTGCCTAGGTAGCCATCGATAAAGTCCCAGGAGTATATAACCCTATTAAGAGAAGAGTCTTTTACGCATGATCTAATCGTATATTCTAATCTTTCTTCTTCAGTGGTTGCAATATAAATTAATGAGTACCTTGCTTTTAGTAATAGTTTAAAATCTTTTGTAAAACTCATAAGGATTTTTTATATAGAGATTTTGAATAAAATTATACTTTCATCTTACATTTTTCGGAGTGTTACAAAATGATCAAAAAAAAATAGTTTGTTTCTCTAACTATTCTATAAATAAAAGAGAAACATAACTGAGAGTTTAATGTATGGCTAATGAGTGACGACCCTTAGCTCTTCTGGACTTTAAAATTCGTCTCCCAGAACTTGTTTTTATTCTTGATCTAAATCCAGAAGTTTTTGTTCTTTTTAACCTTGTTCCTCTTAACGTTCTTTTTGTCATAAATTTTGTAGTTTATTTTATTAACAATCTTAATTGTTGTGTATTGTTAGAGTAATGTCAAATTTATTAATAACTTTTGGCGAATCTTAAACTTTTAAAATAGGTTGGGATCTAAATATTAGATATACAACTGAGTGTCTTATATTTGTACTCATATTTACAAATAAATTGTAAGCTTCGTTTTTATATTCGATTAAAGGGTCTTTTTGCCCATAGCCTCTCCACCCTATATTTTCCCTTAGGGTATTAATTTGTTGTAGATGTTCCTTCCAAGCTGAATCTATTTTTTGTAATAAAAATGATCTTTCTAACTCTCTCATAAGACCACTTTCTACTAGATCAATTTGACTTTCTTTTAAGTCATACGATAACCTAATTTGTTTAAATAAAGCTTCTTTCATTTCTTCAATGGAAAATTTTAAGAAAACTTCTCGATCAATCGTATAAGGAAGACCTAAAAGGCTTTCTACTTTAGTCAAAAGTTTGTTTTTTTCAATTGTAGAAAAGTCATTCTTTTCTAAGTATGCATTAAGGTAATCAAGAATAGTTGTTTCAGCATATTGTAAAACCCAGTCTCTCAGATTATTTGATTCTAATATACGCCTTCTTTCAGAGTAGATAGCTTGTCTTTGGTAATTTAAGACTTCATCATAGTCGAATAGCTGTTTTCTAGCATCATAGTAGTAAACCTCAACTTTTTTTTGTGCAGATTCTAGACTTTTATTTAATAACGATGATTCTATAGGGATATCATCATCAACTTTTAAAGAATCCATTAACTTCACAATTCGATCACCGCCAAAGATACGTAACAAATTATCCTCTAAGCTAAGAAAGAATCTGGAAGATCCAGGATCACCTTGTCGACCTGATCTGCCCCTAAGTTGATTATCAATTCTTCTTGATTCGTGTCTTTCTGTTCCTATAACATGTAGACCACCTAAATTTAGAACTTCCGATCTTTCTTGAGATATATTTTTATAATACTTTTCAAGTAAGATAAAATACATAGCTCTAAGAATGATTACAATTGAGTTGTCAGTAAAAACTTTCTCACAAGCTATCGCAAGAAGATTTTCTAATTCAGATTCCGAAACTATAGAATTTTTTATTCTTGATTCTAAAAAACTACATAAGCTATAAAGTTCAGAATCCAGATTTTTTTCTAGGTTGATTCCGAAGAAAATAGAATTAAGGAAACATTTCAGCATAGTTTTAGCCATATATTCTGAGTTTCCCCCTAAAAGTATATCTGTTCCTCTACCTGCCATATTTGTTGCAATTGTAACGGCTCCTTTTCTTCCAGCTTGGGCAATTATTTCTGCTTCACGTTTTAAATTTTCAGGTTTTGCATTAAGTAAGTTATGGGGTACACCATATTCATTTAATAAAGAGGATAATAATTCTGATTTTTCAACGCTGGTTGTTCCGATTAAAACAGGTCTTCCTAGGGTGTAAAAGTCTAGACATTCATCCGCTATAGATTTCCATTTTGTATACTGATTTTTGTAAACCAAGTCGGAAAAGTCTTTTCGAATCATTTTTCTATGAGTTGGCACACAATTGACTTCTAAACCATAAATTTTGTCAAGCTCCAGTTCTTCAGTTTTAGCTGTACCTGTCATCCCAGATAGTTTTGGGTAAAGTAAGAAAAAGTTTTGGTAGGTTATGGAAGCTAAAGTTTGTGTTTCATTTTGGATAGATACTTTTTCTTTTGCTTCAATGGCTTGATGTAAGCCATCACTCCATCTTCTTCCTACCATAATTCTTCCAGTAAACTCATCAACTATAAATATTTCACCTTCTCGTACAATATAATGGATGTCTTTGATAAAAAGTTCTTTTGCTTTTACGGAATTAAAAATATAAGGAGCCCAAGGGTCTTTTATATCATACAAATCCGTGATATTAAGATTTTTTTCAACTGTATTAACTCCTTCTTCAGTTAGTGTTATATTTTTAGCTTTCTCGTCAACTTCATAGTGAATATTTCTAGCTAAAATTTGAGCAATTTCACTAGCGGCTATATATTTTTTGTCTGGTGTTTCTCCAGAACCGGATATTATAAGTGGGGTTCTAGCTTCATCTATTAAAATTGAATCTACTTCGTCTAGAATCGAAAAATAAAAAGGTCTTTGTACTATATCGTCGAGTTGAGTTGCCATATTATCTCGTAGATAGTCAAAACCCAATTCACTATTAGTGACATAAGTGATATCTTTTGAGTAGTTTAATTTACGATCTAGCTGTGTCATATTTTGTTGTATGAGGCCTACACTTAATCCAAGAAATCTGTGAATTTGTCCGACATAAGAAGCATCTCTATTTGCCAGGTAGTCATTAACTGTGACGATATGTACCCCTTTTCCTGTTAATGCATTGAGATAAGCGGGTAGAACGGAAACGAGAGTTTTTCCTTCTCCTGTTTTCATTTCTGCTATTTTACCTTCATGTAAGATTAAACCTCCAATTAATTGGACATCGAAATGCCTAAGGCCAAGTGTTCTTTTAGAGGCTTCTCGAACAACAGCGAAGGATTCTGGAAGTAAACTATCAAAATTTTGACCAGAGCCTATTTTATCTATAAAATATTTTGTTTTTTCTTGTAAATCGTTATCTGTTAATTTTGAAATAGATTCTTCTAATTTATTTATCTTGTTAACAATTTCTAAATAACCTTGGATTTTCTTTTCATTTGTATCACCAAAAAGTGTTTGAAACATACATTTAATTGAATCTATTTTATAAGCAAGTTTAGTTAATTTAATCTAGATAATATCACAATGGAAAACAAGCCTCAAAAATTATATCCTTCATTTATTCAGAGAATATTTCGGGCTGTGTGATTTCCTCGGCAATTTCAAGAATTGCTCTTATAACAGGTTTAATTTTAAAATCATCTAAAATATCTATGTCTTCATAACGTTTTCTTTTGGCTTTATTTGCAACTTGGACTGTAATTCTATATCTATTGGATGCAGCATCTAGTAGTTCTTCAGTTTTGTAGAGAACTTCTAATGAATTTATATTTTGTTGTTTTTTTTTCATGTTTAAACCCTTTGAATAGTTCATAATTGTGAATTTTATTAATTAGTTAGTAAGTAAATGCCTACATATCTTATAATAGTTTTATAGGAATAACTTAGTCTAGAATTAGTTCAAAAACAAATAACTTGAAAATATTTTTATTATGTCACACAGCGTTAAAATTTACGATACTTGTATAGGTTGTACTCAATGCGTTAGAGCATGTCCATGTGATGTTTTGGAAATGGTATCCTGGGATGGATGTAAGGCAGGTCAGATAGCATCAGCACCAAGAACGGAAGATTGCATTGGTTGTAAACGTTGTGAGACAGCTTGCCCAACTGATTTTTTATCTGTACGAGTTTACTTGGGAGGAGAAACGACTAGAAGTTTAGGTTTAGCTTATTAATTTAGTAAGTTAACAAATAAAAATTTCTAAAAAAATTATTAGAAAAACTTACTACGATTGGATAGTTTTTCTAATAATTTTTTTAGTTTAAAAGTCCCATGTATGCAAATCCTAGAATGATTCCACTACCGACGATATGGCCTAAACTAGTACTTGCTAGTAGTTCAGGGAGTGTAAAATTATTAAAAGACCCATTTAATGAAAGAGAGGATCCACTACCTTTTACTTGAATTGTATATCTACCCGCAACAATGCAAAGTATATTTGAGCTAATCATGATAGAGGCTATTTTAGCGGACCATGTTGCTGTTTGTGGAACAACGGATAGTAATAATTCTGTGTTCATACTGAGAATAATAAAATATAATTGTGTGTTAGTTAAAACCATTGTAAGTTACTTTTACCTTCGATGCAACATAAGGTTTCTCAGTTTCTACACATTATTTTACATTTAGTATTAGATAATCCAGCCATAGCTATGTAAACCTTTTCCTAAAAAATTGACACCCAGGTAACAAATCCAAACAACAATAAACCCAATTGAAGCTAAGATAGCTGGTCCCTTCCCTTTCCATGATTGAGTAATTCTTGTGTGAAGGTAAGCAGCAAAGACCATCCATGTGATTAGCGCCCATGTTTCTTTTGGATCCCAGCTCCAATAAGAACCCCAGGCTTCATTAGCCCATACAGCACCAGAAATTATACCAATAGTCAGTAGAGGGAATCCAAGGCCTATAGTTCGATAGCTTAGATTATCCAAGCTTTGTAAGAGGTTTATGCGTTTTCCAAGAAAGTCTTTTTCAGAGCTTTTAGTGTAATTATTATTTGAATTTGTTTTTTCATCGTTGAGAGTCTGGATATTTAAAGATCCAATTGAACTTCCAGTTAACACAATAGGTTTTCCTCTAGTTAATATTAAAAATACTATTGATAAAAGAGATCCTACAATAAGAGTTGAATAGCTCATCATCATGATACTCACGTGCATCATAAGCCAGTTCGATTTTAGAGCCGGGACAAGAGGGGCTGCTTTTTGCATTCCATCAGGTAATGACAAAGTTGCGAACCCTACTACAAATAGGGCTATTGGGCTGACAATTGAGCCGAGAAATGTTAGTGAAGTTAAATATTCTAAAATAACTGTTAAAAATGTTATCCCCCAAGTAAAAAACATAAGTGATTCGTATAAATTACTTAATGGAAAGTAACCATTTTCAAACCAACGCCATCCTAGAAGTAGGCTTAGAGAGGCATTTGCGGTTATTATTGCAAAAAATCCAAATTTAGCGCTAATCTTTATTGAAGGAAATGCCAAGTTAATCCAATATCCTAATAAGCTAATAAATAAAACTAAAAAAATTAAGTTATCTAAGGAGTTTTTGAGGTTTTTTATAAAAAAATCCATATCTTATTATCTAAATTTGTAAGCATTATAATTTTACATGGAAAATTTACGTAAAAAAAAATCCATATAAAAATACTGCTTTTTGTAAAGCAGTATTTTATACGATTAATTAACCAATCGCAGCACTTACTTTATCAAAGTAACCAGCAACTTCACTAGCTAGAGCTGAACAGTCACCTTGAGGTGTAGATAGTTTGCGTTGAGAAGCTGTGTTATTAACAAATGCAACTGCACAAGCTTTCATAATGCTAACAGCTCTTGCGTTAGAGTTAGCAGGAACTCCTAAAGAAGAGTAAGTTTCTTTTAATCCGTTAAGACAACGGTCTTCTAGTACAGATGAGTCACCAGATAGTAGAGCGTAAGAAACATAACGTAAGATAATTTCACCATCACGTAGACATGCAGCCATACGACGGTTTGTGTAACAGTTACCGCTAGGAGAGATTAGGCTTGGGTTTTCACAGATCATACCAGATACAGCATCAGATACGATACAGCTAGCGTTAGATACAATAGAGTTAACAGCATCTAAACGTTTGTTACCTTCAGAAATGAACTTTTTAAGAGCTTGTAGGTCAGCACCGCCTACATAAGCTGCTTTTGCGTCTGCGTTTGTAACTACTTTAGAAAATGCATCAAGAGCCATAATACTTCTCCGTATTTATAAAAATTTAAACTGAGTTAACTGTTAAAATATTTAATCAGTTAATATTGGTTTTTGTACCATCAATCATCATAAATCCAATCAGCTGAAAAGTATACTAACTTAACAATATGTAATATTCTACTTAGCTTCCTAGTTTGAATGCTTCCACAAAGAAACCGTATAAGATTCCAATTTTTAGATTGTTTAAAAAGTTAATGTAAAAATTTAGTTTTTTATGCATGGGAGAAGAGTTTAAACAAATAAATCTTTTTTGTGTTGTATAAATACTTTTACTAAAAACCTCTACGAGAGCTGTCAAGATCCCTGATGCGAGAATCCCCCAGTCTCCTGTTTGGCCTAGTGTAGTAGATATGTTGATTGATAAAAAAAACCCAATAAAATAACAGTAAAATTTAAAAGCGTGTAAGTGATTAGACGATTGATTTTATTAAGCATTTTTGTGGAGATCTATAATAGAATTTAAATGAAAAAGACCCTTGTTCAGGGTCTTTTAGGGAACTATTGATATTATCCAACTAGAGCAGGAGCTGTAAGTGCTACAGGTAGAGACTCACCAGCAGCTAAGTCTAGAGGGAAGTTGTGAGCGTTACGCTCATGCATAACTTCCATACCTAAGTTAGCACGGTTAAGGATATCAGACCAAGTGTTAATTACACGACCTTGGCTATCTACAACTGATTGGTTGAAGTTAAAACCGTTAAGGTTAAATGCCATAGTCATAACACCTAGAGCTGTAAACCAAATACCAACAACAGGCCACAGTCCTAAGAAGAAATGTAAAGCACGAGAGTTGTTAAAGCTAGCATATTGGAAAATCAAACGACCAAAGTAACCGTGTGCAGCTACGATGTTGTAAGTTTCTTCTTCTTGACCGAATTTGTAACCATAGTTAGCAGATTCGTTCTCAGTAGTTTCACGGATTAAACTAGATGTAACTAGAGAACCGTGCATAGCAGAGAATAGAGAACCACCGAATACACCTGCAACACCTAGTTGGTGGAATGGGTGCATAAGAATGTTGTGCTCAGCTTGGAACACAAGCATGAAGTTGAATGTACCGGAGATACCTAGAGGCATACCATCAGAGAAGCTACCTTGTCCAATAGGATAAACTAAGAACACAGCAGAAGCCGCAGCTACAGGAGCTGTAAAAGCAACAGAAATCCAAGGACGCATACCTAAACGGTAGCTGAATTCCCACTCACGTCCGATCCAACCGCAAACGCCTAGTAAGAAGTGATCAACAATTAGTTGGTAAGGACCACCATTGTATAGCCACTCGTCAAGAGAAGCAGCTTCCCAGATAGGGTAGAAGTGAATACCGATAGAAGCAGATGAAGGAATAACAGCACCAGAGATTATGTTGTTACCGTATAGTAGAGAACCAGCAACAGGCTCACGAATACCATCGATGTCCACTGGAGGTGCAGCAACAAAAGCAATGATGAATACAGTAGTAGCTGTAAGTAATGTAGGGATCATTAGAACACCAAACCAACCGATGTATAGACGGTTTTCAGTGCTAGTAATCCAAGAGCAGAAACGTTCCCATAAACTTGCGCTTTCGCGTCTTTCTAAAGTAGCAGTCATGTTTTTAATATTGTTATGTTATAGTATTTTACTTCCCAAGCATCAATTGTGCTTGTTATATTAAATTATCCATCATAATGGAAATTATTTCAAGTAACTAATTAGACATTTAATGAAAATTTTTTCTGTAATTCTATAACAAGTAAAAATGTTTATAAAAGAAAAAATTGGGTATCCATGTTATAGTAGAAGAAAATGAAATAAATAAAAAAATTATATTTATGAAAACAATACCTGAATTTGTCTCTTACGAGACTGTATATATATTAAAATCTGATTTAACTGAGGACACATTACTAAAAGCAATTGAGCAATATCAAGGGTTACTTCTGGAAAGAGGGGCAAAAAATATACTAATTGAAAACCGTGGTAGAAGACAATTAAAATATCCAATTAAATCTTCCAGAGATGGTGTATTTATTCAGATGAATTATGATGCGAATGGAGAGATAGTGTCTTTGATGGAAAAGTCTATGAAAATAAGTGATTCTATTCTACGTTATTTAACAAGCCGTATGAGTTAATCGTAAAGGAACAAGGTAAAATAAGAAATAAATAAATTTTACCTTGGCATTGTGCTACTTTCCCATGGGGCTCCCCCCGTAGTATCATCGCCGCTGTATCGTTTCACAACCGAGTTCGAGATGGTTCGGAGTGGTTCCAATACGCTATAAACACCAAGGTTAAAAACTTTCAAAACTGTAAAATAGAATATTATAAATTATCAAGCCCTCGGTCTGTTAGTACATCTTAGCTAAATACATTACTGTACGTACACTTAATGCCTATATAACGGTTGTTCTTACCGTGACCTTACCCGCTTATAGCGGTGAGAGTACTCATCTTAAGGTGGGCTTCCTACTTAGATGCTTTCAGCAGTTATCCACGCTACACATAGCTACCCAGCGTTTACCGTTGGCACGATAACTGGTACACTAGAGGTGTATTCCCCCCGGTCCTCTCGTACTAAGGGGGACTCCTTTCAATACTCTAACGCCTACACCGGATATGGACCGAACTGTCTCACGACGTTCTGAACCCAGCTCGCGTACCGCTTTCATGGGCGAACAGCCCAACCCTTGGGACGTACTACCGCCCCAGGATGCGATGAGCCGACATCGAGGTGC
>Ga0209358_10001381_pt1 | contig 19374 bp, 25 predicted proteins | sample LauGreFa1BDMLBSN_2_FD_187574 | JGI IMG/M metagenome (GOLD analysis project Ga0209358, IMG submission 187574) | Freshwater lake microbial communities from Lake Michigan, USA - Fa13.BD.MLB.SN (SPAdes) (version 2) | ecosystem: Environmental > Aquatic > Freshwater > Lake | place: Lake Michigan, USA... | reverse complement strand
TTTGTTGGTACGTTCACAGCTAGACATGGAGCTAAGGCTGATTTATTCCTCTATCCTCAACCAGCGATATGGACTGTGGGTCCCATTCAAGAACAACGAGGCAGACAGAAATTTCCCACATTGACTGCCAGTGAAAAAACCATGCTGGTCAGTGGGAAACATTTCAAAGATGATGCACACCTGTTCGTTGACGGACAAAGAGTTGATGGGACTGTGCGTGTCAAGGACGGTGAGAAGGTAACAATCGCTCTAGCTAATCTGCCACCTGCGGGTATGCACTTCCTACAGGTTCAGGAACCTGAGGGTCGAATAAGCAATGACTTCATCTTCCATGTCAAGTAAACAGCATTAGGCAGCAATCAAAAGCAAACCACTTTTGTAGCGTCGATTAAATTGACGCTTTGCAGACATAACAGGCAACAAAAAACAAACGGTCGAGCACTCTCAAAACCACCACCCCCGACCCCCACCCCAGTCTCGCTATAATTTGCGGCTCGGCGCTTTAGCTCAGTCGGTTAGAGCGATGGAATCATAATCCACAGGTCCGCGGTTCGAATCCGTGAAGCGCCACCACTAAAAAGTCAATGAAATCAATGAGTTAAGACAACTCAACGACTTCAAAAATGACGACAAAGTATAGAAGTATGAACTTATATACTTTGAACATCAAACCCACACTCTCATACGAGGTGTGGGTTTTTTCTTGCACCACAACTCTGCTTGCCAATTCCACCCCCATTCATACCATCCAAACCCTCATCAACAACTCACAGAGGTAACGGTATGACACAGAGTGACACAGGCACAACATTGGTCAAACTTCGCAAGATGATTGAGTCAATGCAGAAGGAAGAAATGCGTCAGATTCAGTCAACACACTCAGACGCACTGGCACAGATAGTTGCAATCGCCAAGCAGAACCAACTGAACGCAGAGCACATTGCATTTGCTTTGAGTGTGAGACAACCAAGAGAAAAGAAGGTGCGTGTTCCTAGGAAGAACAAAAAGAACACTGTCACATCAAGTGAACCAGAGGTGTTGCAGTAACAAGTGCATCAATACGAACCCACCCAATGAGGTGGGTTTTTCAATTCTTCGATGTGAGGTCATCATGGCAATCAAGTGTGCAATCTATCTTCGTGTATCAACGAAGTCACAAGACACAGACAATCAACTGCAACCACTCAAAGACTATGCACACCGATGTGGGTATGAAGTTGTTGGCATCTATGAAGATAAAGGTGTGTCGGGCGTAAAGAGTTCAAGACCGTCACTGGATCAGATGGTCTTAGATGCAAGACGCAGAAAGTTTTCAATGATTCTTGCGTGGTCTATTGATAGGGTTGGACGCAACATGACGCATTTATGTGGATTTGTTGACGAAATGAATCAACTCGGTGTGAATCTCTATTTCCACCAAAGTTCTATTGATACAACTACATCGGTAGGAAAGATGTTCTTTCACATCATTTCCTCTGTCGCATCGTTTGAACGAGAGATGATTCGGGAGAGAGTCATTGCAGGACTTGATAAATGTCGGCAAAATGGTGTGAAACTGGGTCGACCGACAACAATGAATGATGGTGTTCGTAACGCAATTCTCATCTTGAAGGACAAGGGTGTTGGAGTGCGTGAGACTTGCAGGCAGTTGAAGATAGGTCCAGCAAGTTACTATAAGGTAGTAAGAGACCAGTAGAGTTAAACGATTAAATTTTGATAAATTCAGAGGTAGCACACACAATGAAATATCTGAAATTTCAACTAATCTTAAAATTTTATTTCAATAAAGTTGAATTCAAATGAAGAATATTTTTGTAATTATTTTATTATTCGCAATCAATAATTGCTTTGCGGAAGAATTGGTTAGCATTGAAGACAGTAGACGAATATTAAATACTAACAAAAAAGCATGGATTGAACAAGTCGAACAGGCAGTATCAGCAAAAGTTGCCAAGAAAATTTATTGGCAAGATGAACTCGGGATCTCAATTCTAGTAGAAGGTGTCATACTTAATGTCATACCAAACTATGGTGCTAGTATGGATCTCCCGAATTATCTAAGTTTAAATTTATCTTATTCACCTGAAAGCAATGTATCTAGAACACCATCCACTACAGCAGATGAGATTTGTAGAAAAATAACAAATGAATTGAAAAATAATTTTTCAGTATTATGTGGACATAGTTCAAAAAATGGATGGAGACATTTTTATATAGTGACATCAATTCCAGGAAAATATCAAATTGCTGACAAATTAAATTCCTCTGGGAATTACTCAGGTGACATTGATATATTATCAAAAAATATCCAAAAAAAATCAGACACCTTGCTAAATAAATATTGGAACGAAATTGAAGCATGGGTCAGTAATAGTGAAAAAAATAAATCAAAAGATGCTGAATATGCAGTAAAAAATATTCCAGAAATATGCGGAAAAATTGCGACAATATATTCATTGCAGTTGGGAATTTCACCTCAGGAAAATAAGGATTTTTCAATGGATATTGATGTATGTGCTAAAACTACAATACATCGTAAATATCCCCAACCGGAATTCGAAAATCCTAAAATTGTTAAACTTATTTGTGAATCAAAATTGCAACTTTATCAAGAAGTTTGTAGGCGAGCAAAATTAAAATAAAAAACTCTCCATTTTTAGTTTTTATACGCTATCACATCTGCACCACCATTACCAACAAACTTCTGCAACTCTTTCAATGCATTTTGAAGTGACTTAGGTTCAACTGGGTTGATGTGGAGATACAGAATGTCTTTGGTGGGTGTCTTCTGTATCAACTCTTTTAATTTGTTCTTGTCCACTGCCATCAATACACCTCATCTAAGTCGTTTAAGACTGCGGTGATGCCTCTGGTTTCAATGTCTTTGATATGTCGTGCAATGGCATCTCTTGCAAGTGTGGACATTGGAATCTTGGTGCGTCTGGAAATGTTGGTGAACTTGGTGTGTTGTGACTGATTGATACGAATCGGTATCTGTACTTTTGGTTGTTCTTCTAGATTGATTGTTGTCATGTAATGGATCTCCTTGTAAGGATTGAACTAAGACTTTCACACGGTAAGTTAGTGCGAGGTCACGGCGAACACCTTATGATGGTGTTCAGTTGATACAGGTATTTATGCCAGTTGAGTGATTGTGGTCACATACAAGGTTTGGATGGATTTGGTTTCCGTAGAAAATTTCTGGTGGAATAAATTGTTGGAATTTTTAGTTTGACCTGGTGGTAAATTTTTCATAGTGACTTTCTGTCTTGAAATCCAAACATCAAGTAGTCGTTTGGATATTTCCACAGCATCTTGCTGGCATAGAACATTCGGTCAGCATCACATTGCACCAGATTACTGGTCATCATCTTGCCTGAGTACCTGAGCATCGTGTTGTCGCCGACCAAACTTTGAAACTGTTCTGTTGTGGATGGTCTGGATGCAATGATGGAGTGATGGTGTAGTCGTACAGGAAAGGCATAGATTGGTTGGTTGGCATGGTCAGTTCTAACTACAACAGGTTTGGATTCATGTTCATCTAGGAAACTCAGGACAATTGGTTGCATGGATTTGGTTTTCTTGGACCATCTTCTGGTGTGGAATAGTTCTGGAAGCAATGTCTTCAGGTAAAAGTTGATAAAGAACTTGTTTAAGTCTTTACTGGCATAGGTTCTATCTTGGTATGGAAGATAGGTGATGGTTAGATGGAAGAATGTGAACTCATCATTTGGTAGGTCACACAACATCTTGTGGAGTTGCTCACGTACGAGAGAAGACTTCAAATGATTCGTGTGTTGGTCGGTATTGATTTTCATAGGATTACTTTGAGATTTATCTGGATTGGTGTGGAACGGACAGGAGATATCTAATTGCATTGAACGTATGCAATCGTTGCCAAAGTACAAGTGGTGAATTTCGACTCGCTTGTACCTATATCTATATAGGCATCTGGATGTTTCCAGTAGTAGTCAACTGGTAGAGTTGGCGTATAGGATGAATCAGGCACTGGTGGTGAGGGTGTTTTTAAAACCTTACCAGTCAGTACCGTGATTTCAGTAGTGGTATCTGTATTCAGATACCGTTTTCATAGTGTTTCTATATTCAAGTATTTTTGACACATTGATGTTCCTGACTAGGAACAAACACCAGAAGTTAGATACCACATAGGGACTGCTATATCAGAGTGGCAATTGAATTCTTCAACTACTGGGCAGCGATTACCTTTAGCAATTGACTGCTCAATTGGAATGCTATTCATGCATGAAAGACCTTCAATGCTGATGTGAATAGCATCGTGCACATTTCTATCAGAAAAAACAATAGAACAGAAACATTTAAGTGCATAGTCTTTTGCTTGTTGAGATTCAAAAGTGTGATTTTTTAGTCTTCTTGCAAGTGATGCGTCAAAGCAATGAAGTAATTTCACATGAAAACCTAAGATTTGACTAAGTCGCATCAGTGCTAATTCGTTGCTAATTTTCTTTTGATATCTCTTAGATGACCGCATCACAGACCTCATTACACTCAACATCAATGATTTCGTTGTTGGATGAGTTTTCATCAAAAAATTTCTGTAATGTGACAATGTCAGTAGTGGTCACTTTGATATCAGTGTTGAATTTAATTTTTGTATAGAACTCAATCAAACTTTTTGCAGAATCAATTGATAGGTTCTTGATATCAAACTCAATCTTTAATACATCTTTAACTGCAACTTGTTTTTTAGCGGCAACAGGTTTTCCTGAAAGGATTTTTAATTTTTGTAAGGAAGTACTTTGGTCAATTAGTTTCTTGTCTATTAGTTCTACAAATTTCTCTGAATCTAAGGTGGTGATTTCATACAGAACAGAAATCGCTTGTGGAATTTGGTCAAGATAGTCTTGAAACATTTCAGCAGACTGACCAATGCAAATACATTTGCGGTACTGTGATCCATTTTTTCGCAATTTCACAGACTTACAAAAGTAATCAACATCATGTTTATTCAAGGCGCCCGATTTTTCTCCATTGTGCAAATCAAAGACTGCCTTACACATTGCAATCGTCTTCTCAACGGCAAATTTTGCCTCTGTGTTGTATTGCAAAATTAACGAATCTACATACCTCTTATCAGCACATTTCAAAGATACGGATGAAACTTTTTGTGCTGTAATTCCATGGGATTTCTTAGTCATATCAAACTCACTTTCTAGATTAAAAATTAACAATTTGCAGTCACTTCCCTGACCACATATTAAGTATCTCCCGCAGTAACTTTTAGGTAAAGTGGCGTATTTTGATAAACAACAACTATCCAATTATTTGAATTCTGGTTTATGATTTGTTCCGACCATGAACATTCCACTCAAGCGAAAAATTCAACTCTGGTTTGAATTCTTGAAACTTGCTCACCAATCGCAGGATTCTGTTGTCGTTGAAAACTTGCGGCAGAGTAAGGCGCTTTATAAACCGTGGGGTGATTACAGAAACACTTCATTCACTAAATGGTGGACAGAACACAAGGATCTGTTCAGGACTGTTTCAACAATGCGAAAGATGATGGCAGCAGATGTTGTGGATGATTCTGCTCTGTGTATCGTCATTCCCTTTACATACGCACCCACAACAGTGGCAAAAATTATTCAGAGAATCTATGGTGAGGAACTGGACAAACGGAACTCTACGAGCAAGAAGGTCAAAAAGGTCTATGGCGGATCTTTTGCATTGACTACAGATGAATTTCAGGCATCACAGTTTGCGTACTACTACCGATTTGCAAAAGAAGTCTATTTGCCCTTAAACGCACCGGGTAACAAAGTTACTACCAAGAACTATGTTGATGCTGCGAAGAAATCATTCGCTAAGCAGAAACTTGTAACTTCATGGAAAGAAAAGGCAAATGCAAAACGGCAAGTGCCATTCAAGGACAGTTCTGATGTATATGCCAATCACTCAAAGAGAGCACGGGACTTTGTTCGTATCGTTTTGAACTTACTTCGTAATGTGTCATCAGGTCAATTCCCTGGTGATTACTTGACTGCTAGTGTGAAGAATCAGGTAATTAAGCGAAGCGTTCAGAGAGTCAGAACGGGTAAGGCGAGAGGTGTAAATCAGAAAAGATACCAAACCTTGGTTGACAGAGAAAACCCATACGATATGTATGCAAAGAGAAAGAGAAATGCTGACTCGTAGCATCTATCATTTAGATTGAAAATAAATTTGATTTTTGATAGTTATAGTGAATAAATTTATGCACGGGTATTCTTGATTTATTAAACTATCAAAATTTTTGTTGATAGCAAACACCGTAGTAATTTGCATTTGTTACTCTTTTAGACTTGCAAGTTGCATCTGTACAAAAGTCAGAAATTGCTACCCGCTTGTACTCACCATTAAGTCTGTTTATAACTGCTAATTCACCACCAATTTTGTTGTAGTTGTCTCTTTCAAAGAGTGTGATCCATTCATCAGTTTTGTATAGGATTTCGTAATCGGTACCCCACTTCGCAGTATTTCTTGCGAAATTAATTACAAGCGGTGTTGCCATGCTTGTGCCATCACTGGTTTTACAAAGAAGGGTGATTTCATTCTGCGCTAAACATGAAACTAGTGTAAAAAAACAGAATGCAAATGTGAATTTTTTTTTCATCTCTTATCCTCATAGAAACCTTTACCCGCAAAGATATGTCGAACACCACCTCTCGGGTTCTCAACATCACCTTTGCGTCTTGGTATCAAGTGCACATGGCAGTGAAAGACAGTCTGTCCAGCAGTTTCACCACAATTCATACCAATATTGAAACCATCAACTGTTGAGTCTGCCTCTTGTAACAACTGCTTCTGTTCTGCCATCAACAGATTGATTGCCGACACTTCTGCTGGCACTAGACCGAAGTAGTCTGCGATATGCCTTTTCGGTATGAATAGAGTGTGCCCATCAGTCACAGGGAAACCATCACGGATCGCATATGCAAGATTGTTCTCAGCAATGATGCGTTGTTGGTCAATCGATTGGATGTCACAGAACAGACAACTATTATTTTCCATTTGTGACAATTAATTGTTTTAGTTCATCAATTGTCAACCAAGGTTTCTTTCGATGAACTATTCGATGACAGTTTGAGCATAAGAGAACCAGGTCTACCAGTTTTGTTGTTTCACCAACCGACAGTTCAGAGACTGGTTTGGTGTGATGGCATTCGATGAAATCTTTACCTCTATCACCGTATTTGTTCTGAAAATCAAAACCACAACCTTGGCAAAACAGTTTTGGATTTTCTTGAAGAAATTTTATTTTTTTCTTTGTAACTAATGTTCTGTCTCTTTCACGATACCTATGAACACGACTAAGAATTTGACCTTCATTTCCTTCTTCCTCATCTTCAGAAATTACCGGAATATCTTTTGTTTCAGATGTGGAAAATTGTTTTATATGCTTAGCAAGTTTTGCCAATTCATAAGGTCTATTTGCATATAAATCCCAAACTACTTGTTCGTCTTTGCTCCCGTGTGCAAGACCTACGCCCTTATATGCTGGATCAATTCCTCTGAAGTTCATTAACTTCATATAGACACCACTTGGGTTTCTGAATTTTTCTGTAATTTGGTGGTCTAAAAATGAATTGAGGTTGTTAAGAACTTTACTCAATTCTTGAACTTCAGAAGAATCTTTTCCTGGTATAGATGGCAAATGCGATAGATAAAAATCTAAAGCAATAATGTGCTCATCTCTTGTCCACGGTGGATTCTTCATCTAGTTATTCCATTTAACTTTGGCAAACCATGACCGTGTTCATTGCTCTGTATTTCTCGTTCAAGTTTGCGAACAACTTTGTCAGAATCATCAGTTTGAAAGACAATGTACCTGTATGTCAATCGCTTTTGAATAAATTCTTTCGTGAGTTCATCAAGGTACCCTTTTTTGGGGACATATTTGTCGACAAACAGCAGTGGAATTACATAAAAGTCTTGAATGTAGATACAGAACTGGTCACCACTTCTTCTTCCCTGAGCGTGCTGAATGATGCGTGAACGTGGATTTCGTTCTTTGACTGATTTCCCAGATAGACCACCTATTCCGACATAGATGAACTCTTTACTGTCTAGGAATACGGTGTATAGGATTGAACCGTATTCAGGAATGTGCTTAATGTTTGATGTCGTAAATTGACGCAGTTCTACTTTAGATGAAAAGAGTAGGTCAAGTGCGTTTTCCATTAAATGTAAACCTTAACTTCTAACCCTTGCATTTCAGCGATTGGTCTAAGAACTTCATCATCTTTACTACATACGATAACTGACTTGATACTTTTAGGATGATATTTTTTCATGAGTTCAATTGAAAAAAATGCCTGTCCCATCACATTCATTCCTAAACGACTTGCTTTAGTTTGAATTACAACAATGTCTTTACCTTTGATTTCTATATTTTTCCAACTTTCAATTTTCGTTTGCTCACCTAAAAGAATGATGCCATCTATTAGTCGTTGACTATGGTTATCACCTTTGAGTACCGCAGGAAATTCTTCAATAAGAGTGCCACCAATCTCATTCCAATACTTTCTTGTTAATGGTGTTTCGTGCTTACTCATTACTGAATCAACCCTTCCACTCAATCTCAAGAATCACAAAGTTGTCCCAACTTGGATACATCTTGCGTAGTGTCTGCATTGCAGCACTCTCTGTGTTGCCATAGACCTGTGTAGTCACAGAAGTGATTGAACGATGATTCAATTCACTCTTTGGTGAGTACTGGAACTTGATGGTTGCTCGGTGGTAGGCGGTCATCTCTACAACGAAAATTTAGATAGTTCAATTTCCGTGCCTTTTTCACGAATACGCAAATAGAACTTACCATCGTTCAGGTAAATGTAAATATGTTTATAGACCTGTCCGTTCTTTTTAGTTGTTTCATATAAATTATTCCAATTTAATTCCAATAACTCAAACGGAACAGCGAATGCAATATCCAAGTCAGTTAAACCGAAGACCATGAGACCTATCTTCGCTTCAGCAAGAAACTTTCTTTGTGGTTCATCGTGATATGCATACCAATAAAATGTTTCTGATTTTTCATATCGCTTAGAAATAGACGCAATGACTCTGATTTCATCTAATGAGTCCGAATACATTGAGTGTTTTTTCTTTTGTATTGGGCGTTCATATTTCTCACTAACTTTTCTTATACATTCGCTTTTCTTCTGAATCAAAATTTCTTTTGGTGTGCGAACTTGTGTAGATGATGACTGGTTCGTTTCTTCTACTTCAATACCTTCAAGTTCTTCTATTTCGTTTTCTTTGTCTTCTGCTGTTGTAAACACAACATCAACAATTTTGTCTATTCGTGTATATTCAAACGGTCTGAGGATGGTATGAATTTTTTCTGTTACTTCGTTACTCAGAGTGCTTAGGTTGACTTCCATTAATTTGATTAATGCGTCAATTCCAATGATTCTCATAGACCATGCGTGCCTTGACCCACGAACTTGTGCTTCAAGTGACTCTGTGTCATTTCGACCAATGACAAGCAAAATGGGTGTATCTTTTGGGACTCGGTTTTCCTCTACTAGTCGGTCTCTGTACCTTGCTATCACATCAAGTTTTATTGTGTATGCATCAGTTGTCTTAACTTCAATTACAAGGCATTCATTAGAACTTGACCATATCCCGTCATACCCAATGTCGTTCCTAACGCCTTGATATCTTCCGTTCTCTGCTTTAAACCCAAGTCGCCGACCAATCTCATTAATTACATCTTGCAATACTTGACCACTTGAAGTGAAAGAGTTCTCTATGCAATAGGTTGCAAATTCGGCAAGTTTTTCACTTTCAATCTCGGTTAAAAATTGCCTAAATTCGATAGATGTTTCACTACCATCTTTAAGTTGACCATCGCCAGCAATTCTCACAATTGCTTCCAAGTTCATTTTCAGAACTGAATCTCTTGTTGCCTTCCAAATTTCAAGCAATGGCAAATCAATCTCCTGTTTACGTTCCTACCTAGGAACACATCAATCTACTATTCAATTTTTATAACGGTCTTGGAAACACCATTAAAACTGTCTCACGCACTTGCCTGAAACTAAGTTACCTTCTTCTTGTCAGAAACTCTTAGTTTGTTTGCATTTGTATCAGATTTCTTGGCAACAGTCTTAGTGGTTTTCTTGGGTGTAGGTTTCTTGGTAATTGTTTTCTTAGGGACAGATTCTTTTGCAGATTTCTTTGCGGCAGCAACCCTTGCCTTTTCCTCTGCCTCGGGAAAGGCATGAAGTTGTTTCCTGACGTGTTGAGTGGTCAGATGCGAGGCATAGAACTTGTCCACCATCTGTTGACTTGTTCGTGCATTTCTGGCGAGTGCAAGGGAATCAACACGACCAATCACTAAACGCATCATGATTGAGGTGTGTCTGAGACTGTAAAGAGTGACATTTTTTCCTGTCTTTGCTTCAATCTCAGATTCTTCTAGGATCCTTCTGAATAATCTACCAAGCACCTCCATTGCAGTATTTCGATTAGAGTAATCAGTCAGGAACACGTAGTCATCTAATCCGACAGGCATCAGATTTTCAGTTTTGAACTTAACCAACCTGTCGTAGATATGGACTGAGGCAGGCATTGCTTGCACCTCGGTTGCATTGGTCTTAGTAGCAGGGTGATTCAAAACTAACCACGTATCTTTGCCTTCTTTCTTCTTTTTGATATGTTTGTGTTTCAAAACACGGATGTCTGAAGGTCGGATGAATGAGTTCACCATGAACTGGATGAGGTATTTCATCTCATCGGAAATCAATACTCCACGTTCAATCACTTTGTTATTTGCAAGTTTTTCTGCACTTGCAACAAGTTCTTCATATTCTTCTTGCGTTAGGTAGTCACGTTTCTGTGCAGTAAGTACCCTTCCCTGCACTTTGGGAAACATTGGAATATGTTGCATCAAGTCATTGGCAACTGCAAACTTCAAAATTTTACGCAACACTACTAGGTAATGTTTGATGGAGGCAACACTCAGGTCTCGTTCTTTGAGTCTGTTGATGAGGACACTCACTTGTGAATTGGTGATGGTGTCAATCTCTTGCTCCCCAAACACAGGGAGGATGTCAGTTTTGTATCTTGATATATCGGTTCTGTGAACTGTCTTGGTGGTTGTCTTTTCAACTGACTTGAAATAACGACTTGCAACTACTGCAAAAGATTTGGTTTTGTCACTGGTTCTTTCTACGTTTGCAGTGACAAGTATTTGTTCATAGAACTTGACGGCAAATTTCTGAGCATCTTTGAACGATTCGGTCTTGGTGGATTTGTGGTGATATTTGTTATTGAAATAGATGCGAGTCCAATAGTATTTGGAGGCATCTGTTTTGAAAATGATGAGTTTTGAGGGGTATCCACGGATGGTGTGGGTGGTCTCTGGGATGGGTGTCAGACGGTTTCGCGAGGGGGTGTCAGAGGGGGTAGATTTTGGCGGCATTGGTGTGGTTTGGTGTCGGGTTTAGGAGTCGAATTTACCCTAAAAATGCGTCTGTGACTTATATACTCACTTATATACTTTTGTAAACACGATTGTAAGTATATGATATTATTGAAAAATTTTTATTGATTTGTGTATTTTCCTTCATCATAATCCACAGGTCCGCGGTTCGAATCCGTGAAGCGCCACCACCAAATACCTTTATAGAACAAGTGCTTAGGAGCATTCCTGGAGTCACCTTCTCAAGCTTAAAGGTATTCATGAACACCATTGATCCAACTCGCTGCCCTATCTGCCACGAACCTAATATTTGTGCCATGGAAAGGGCAAAAGCAACGGGCACTAAGCCTGAGCGCTGCTGGTGCATGGATGCAGTTTTTACACCTGCATTGATAAATCTGGTACCAGATCAAGCCAAGGGAAAGGCATGCGTATGTGCCAAATGTGCGGACCATGAATGAAGAGCAGTTCTTGAACATGTCAGAGGCTGTACCCAAGGCGATCACAATGATCCTTTGGCAACTGCCCAAACGACTGTTAAATCACGATCAGCTTTAACACCCGTGACTTGTTGAGCATTGAGGGCCAGGTCATCACATTCGTCAAGCAACCATGGCATCAACGACAATTCCCCATGCGCAACTCTCTTTGTCGCATGGGCATGGTGTCAATCAGTGTCAGTAATTTTTCAAGTGATGGCTGGCTTGTAAGCAACTTGACGTCCCCATCTTTGCCCAATAGCACCAGATTGAAATCCATATCTGGCAAGGAAAGTTGACGACTCAAAAGTAGGTGATCACTTGATCCGGCAATCAAGTCAATATGAACCATTTGTCGGTCATCAAATTCACACTGATATTGCTCGATTTGCTTCAACAAAGAAATACGCTCAGGTGTTGACTCGGCAGCCGAAAAGCTCAGGACAACTCTGCGCTTCCAAAGGTATTGCGCCAGTGGTTCGGCGTGCAACGAGCCAAGCATGCAAATTGCAGTTGTGGCTATGAGTAAGAAAGTAAATGGGGATTTACGTAATTTGCTGAAATCGTTTTCTTTTCTCATAGGTCACTATCTAAGGATATTGAATATCAGCTTTTCTGAATTGGAATCCGTGGAGCGTGACCAAATTGACAGCCCTTGAACTTTTTCACGGGCATTTTGTTTTTTCAATCTAAGCTCTCAAGTGGGCTGAAATTGAGCTCTACTTTGGCACCACTGGGGTCTTCGCAAAAAATCTGCCATGGCCCATTGGGCCGGTGCTGCAATCTATAGGGATATCCTGACGAATCGAAGACCAATTTAACCGCCTTCAAATCTTTTGCAGTGAAAGCCATGTGGTCAATAACGCCAGCAGGCGGGTTGGGAACAGGACGCTCAAAGTACAAATGAAGTACCGCAGTGTCGCCAGCATAAAGCCACGCACCAGGGAAGCCTAAGTCTGGGCGCGGCCCAACTTTCAACCCAATGATGCGTTCATAGAAATCCAAAGTGGCTACTGGATCTTTGGCGATAGCAGTGAAATGGTTCATGCCAAGAATCATGTCAATTAATTCCTCCATGTGAAGCAATAAAGGGCTTTTTTACCCAACTGCGCTCAAAAAAAAAGACACTTTATCTTTATTCTGCATTTTCCCGGTAACAGTGCCCCAGCTGACCCCTAGGTGCCAAGTTGTTTGTGCATTGCTAGTCCAAAATAGCCATGTTGTCACTGAATGTAAAGCCATGTCCAACTACAACACCACCCCCGATAACCTTCCCGTTCCCCAAGACGATGGTGCTGCCCAACATTTAAAGGGCATGACTGTGCCGTCTGTACATCTGATGGGAACGCATGGTGCGCTAGTCGATGTCGGTCATCTAATGGGCTGGGTAGTGATTTACTGCTACCCCATGACAGGCGTACCCGGTGTACCCTTGCCATCTGGCTGGGACCAAATACCAGGCGCACGTGGTTGTACTCCCCAATCCAATGCCTACAAAGAAGCGCACCCTGCTCTGAAAGCAAGTGGTGTGCAAGTCTTTGGCCTGAGCACACAATCCACACCCTACCAGCAAGAATTGGCCGAACGCTTGCAACTGCCCTTTCCTGTGCTCAGTGATGCCCAACTTCAATTTCAAAAGGCCTTGCAATTACCCACCTTCGTTGTGGATGGAAAGACATTGATCAAAAGGCTGACCATGGTGGTTTATGACAGCGTAATTCAGCAAGTACATTACCCAGTGTTCCCAAGCGATGCAGATGCGGCTTGGGTGTTGAGCTTTTTTGAATGAACTAAAAGGCTAAGAAGTATGCTGGTTGATGTTGTTGGCGTAGCCCTCAAAAGGCCTTATACATTTGTGGTGATGGCGCTATTGATGTTGGTGCTCGGCCCCTTGGCTGCTTTGCGAACACCGACAGATATTTTTCCTGAAATACGCATCCCCGTGATTGCTGTTGCGTGGGCGTATACCGGTTTACCGCCAGATCAAATGGCTGGGCGTATCACCAATTTGTACCAACGGGTGCTGACCACCACGGTCAATGACATTGAGCACATCGAGGCCAATTCATATGCTGGTGTGGGCATCGTCAAAATTTTCTTTCACCCAGGTGTGAATATCGCTGTTGCCAATGCACAGGTGACCGCTATTTCTCAGTTGATGGTTCGTCAAATGCCGCCCGGCACTTTGCCACCCTTGATTGTGAATTACAACGCCTCCACCGTACCGATTTTGCAATTGGCGTTATCAGGCAAGGGGCTGTCAGAACAAAATTTGGCTGACCTCGGGCTCACACAAGTGCGCACACCCTTGGTCACTGTGGCTGGAGCCGCCATTCCCTTTCCCTATGGTGGAAAGTCGCGTCTCGTTCAAGTGGATTTGAAATTACCCGAGCTCCAAGCACGGGGCTTAAGTGCGCAAGACGTTGCAGCTGCACTGGCTGCTCAAAATATCGTCACGCCTGTTGGCACCCAAAAGATTGGCAGCCTGGAATACACCATCAACCTGAATAATGCTGCCACTGAGATCAAAGACTTGGCCAACATACCCGTCAAGTCGGTCAATGGCGCCATGATTTACCTGCGGGACGTGGCCAATGTGCATGATGGCAATGCACCGCAAACCAACATCGTACATGTCGATGGCAATCGCTCTGTATTGATGTCGGTGCTCAAAAATGGCACCACCTCCACCCTGGCCATTGTCGACGGTGTGCGCGAAAAACTTCAATCTATGAAGGATTCGTTACCGCCTACTTTGGAAGTCAAACCGCTGAATGACCAATCTATTTTTGTGCGATCTGCCATCACCGCTGTTGCCATGGAAGGCGCGATTGCGGCGGCTTTGACCAGCGTGATGATTTTTCTTTTCCTAGGCAGTTGGCGCTCGACCATCATCATTGCCGTCTCCATCCCCTTGTCCATCATGGGTGCCATCATGGGATTGGCCGCCCTTGGTGAATCCCTCAACATCATGACCTTGGGTGGTTTGGCACTGGCCGTCGGCATTTTGGTCGACGATGCCACCGTGACCATTGAAAACATCAACTGGCACCTTGAGCAAGGCAAGGATGTAGAGACTGCCATCTTGGACGGTGCCGCACAAATCGTCACACCAGCCTTTATCTCGCTACTGTGCATTTGTATTGTGTTTGTGCCGATGTTCTTTTTAGATGGTGTCGCCCGGTTCCTGTTTGTGCCCATGGCAGAAGCGGTAATGCTTGCCATGGTGTTTTCATTCTTTTTGTCCAGGTCCTTGGTTCCCACCATGGCCAACTATTTGCTCAAGCCCCATGCAGCGCATACCGATATGCATGGCAACAACCAAAGCTTGCCTGCCAGTCGCAACCCTTTGGTCCAAATTCAACGTGGGTTTGAATCAGGCTTTGAAAAGTTTCGGGCTGGTTACCGAAGCGTCTTGCATCTGGCCTTACTCAACCGAATCAAAGTCATCACGGTATTCATGGGTTTTATCTTGGCGTCCTTTGCGCTCGTGCCTTATTTGGGCAGCAACTTCTTTCCTGATGTCGACGGTGGACAAATTCTGATCCATGCACGGGTTCCCGTTGGAACCCGGGTAGAAGAGACTGCTGCTCGGTTTGCCGCCATCGAAAAAACCATTCTGAAGGTCATTCCCCCTGAAGAAATCACCACCTTGGTAGACAACATCGGCTTGCCACCCAGTTGGATCAATCTGATCTACAACAACACTGGCGTGATTGGCACCCAAGACGGTGACATCCAAATTGCTTTGCGCAAAGGACACAAGCCCACAGCCGACTATGTTCGAGAACTGCGCAAAATCTTGCCAACGGAATTTCCCGATACCGTTTTTTCATTTCCACCTGCCGACATCGTGAGTCAGATTTTGAATTTCGGCGCACCTGCGCCGATTGACATTCAAATCAGAGGTGCGAATTTGGCGGCTAATTTTGAGTACGCCAACACCTTGTTGAAAGCCATTCGCGGCATCCCTGGTGTTGCGGATGCCCGCATACAGCAATCAGCCAAAAGTCCAGTCTTTGATGTCAACATGGACCGCGGACAAGCCCAAGAGCTTGGCATCACCCCCAGAGATGTCACCAATAACTTAGTCGTCAACCTTGCAGGTAGCAGCCAAGTCGCACCAACCTTTTGGCTCAATCCCGCCAATGGCGTTTCCTACAGCGTGGTGATGCAAACGCCTCAATACAACTTAGATTCGCTCAATGATTTGGCTAACCTGCCAGTGTCTTCTGGGGCCAATAACACCCAACAATTGTTGGGCGGTATCGCCAGCTTTAACCGTACCACCCGCAACGCCGTGGTGAGCCAGTACGACTCACAACCCATGGTTCAAATCAACGCCACCACGCAAGACACCGATTTAGGCAGCGTGGCCAAAGAGGTACGACGCGTTATTGCTGAAACAGAGGCTGATTTACCCAAAGGAACCAAGGTTGTTTTGCTGGGTCAGGTGAGGACCATGGAGAAAGCTTTTTCTGGTTTGCTCTGGGGCTTGTTGGCTGCTGTGGTGCTGATTTATTTTTTGATCGTGGTGAATTTCCAATCGTGGCGAGACCCTTTGGTGATCATCAGCGCCCTGCCCGCAGCGCTGGCAGGCATTGTTTGGATGTTGTTTGCCACCCGCACCACCTTGTCCGTGCCGGCCTTGACTGGCGCCATCATGTGCATGGGTGTTGCTACCGCCAACAGTGTGCTGGTTATCAGCTTTGCCCGCGAACGATTAGAAGAATGGGGCGACCCCCTGGCTGCTGCTTTAGACGCTGGTTTTGTGCGTTTCAGACCGGTATTGATGACGGCTTTGGCCATGATGATTGGCATGATTCCCATGGCATTAGGCTTGGGTGAAGGCGGCGAGCAAAACGCACCACTTGGCAGAGCGGTCATTGGCGGGCTTTGCTTTGCCACCGTTGCCACTTTGGTCATCGTCCCCTTGATCTTCAGTCTGGTTCATACCCAACGTGGGCAATCACGCCCCACACCCTCGTTTCCCGGAGTTAAGCATGCTTGAGTCGTCAACCCCCACTGTGTCACGCGGCTTGTTATGGACCGCCCTGTTATTGGGAGCCGCCGTAGCAGCTTATGTGGTTTATAGCGGTATCAGCTCACGCACGACGAACGCAAAGCTGCTGAAAGATCAGGCCCAAACGCAATCGGTACGGACAGTGACTGTGATCGCGCCTGTTCCAGCGAATGCAACCCCTACGCTGGATTTACCTGGTCGCATCGAAGCTTTCTCTAAAGCGCCTATTTATGCGCGTATCAGTGGCTATTTGAAAAGTTGGAAAGCCGACATTGGTACCCCTGTCAAAGCTGGCCAACTGTTGGCGGAAATCGATACCCCAGACCTTGATCAACAAATCCTTCAAGCCAAAGCCGAATTAGCCAGTACACAAGCCAATGCAGCTTTGTCCGAAAACACCGCCAAGCGTTGGCAGTCATTGCAGGCCACCAATTTTGTATCTTCTCAAGCCGTGGAAGAAAAACTGGGCGACCTCAAAGCCAAGCAAGCCATCGTTGCCGCCTCTCAAGCCAATGTCAGCCGTGTTGAGGCTCTGAAAAACTTCAGCCGCATCGTGGCGCCTTTTGATGGCGTCATCACCGCTCGCAATACCGATGTGGGGGCCCTGATCAATGTGGGCGGCAGTGCAGGTACGGAGTTGTTCGTGGTGTCCGACATCAAACGTTTACGTTTGTATGTAAATTTACCCCAAGCTTATGTGTCGCAAATTCAAAAAGGTGCCATCGCCAAGTTCACCGTCCCCGAAAGTCCTGGGAAAACCTACATCGCCAAAGTGCAAACCCTGTCGCAAGCCATCAGCGCTGGTTCGGGCAGTATGTTGGTTCAGCTTTCTGCCGAAAACGCCAGTGGTACTTTGATACCGGGCGGGTTTGCTAATGTGAGTTTTGAATTACCAGGCATCTCCTCTGGCCTGAGTGTGCCCCCGAGTGCATTGATATTTACCAAAGCGGGTTTGCGTGTGGCAACTGTCTCGCCTGACAACAAAGTGGTTCTGAAGGCTGTCGTGATTGGGCGCGACTATGGCAACAAGGTCGAGTTGTCTTCTGGTTTAGACGCCTCAGACAGCGTGATTGAAAGCCCACCCGACGGTGTGAGCGATGGCGATGAAGTCAAAATTGCACCCGCCACACCAGCCAAAAAACCGTAATCACGTCAATGCACCGCAACCCAGTGACATGGTTTGAAATTCATGTCGCAGATATGCAACGTGCCAAAGTTTTTGATAAAGCTGTTTTCAATCATGAAGTGTTTCAACTCTATTCAATCACCTCAGTAGAGAGGATTGACAGCCATACATTTGTTTTTTTAAATCACTTAAATCATCTAAAGAAACAAAAAAGGATTTCTTGACGCAACATGTCAAATCCGTTAATAATTATTCATGTTGTTGTTATGTGTTCACTACATAAGGAATTTTGGTTTGAACGCCTTGCAAGATGCAGATTTCAAACCTACCGAAGCTTGATGACACTTGTATTTGTTTGCCCCATGCGCACTTATTTGTCCGCACCATGTATCCCTCGGAGTTGATGCGTGTTGTTTGACCACTGCGCCGAATGCCAGCGTTGCTGTAACGTTGAGTCGGGTTATCCCTCACTCGAAATCACCCTCACCCGAAAAGAAGAGAAGCGGTTTGGCAGCATTTGTATCCAAACCCAATGCGATCACCTTGGCCCTCAGGGTTGCTCCCTTGGTGAAGACAAACCTTTTGGGTGCACTCTTTATCCCCTGAGCTACAACCCCAACAAGCAAAAATTTTATTTTGACGCTGACTGTCCTTTGATGGATGAATACATCGCAGGACTGGCTGACATCAACAGCGAAGCGTCTGCCCATATGGCCAAGGTCGAGCGCACTGTGGCCAAGCTTGAAGAGAAAGACCCTGTTTTTTTGCAGCAGAACTATGAGGTGGACAAGGCGTATTTCGACTTGAAAAAAATCACACCCAAAAAAAGTAAATCTAAAAAATCAACACAAAAGGCAACACTATGAATGGCACGCTTTACCAGTTCAAACCTGCGAACCTGTTTTCTTCTGCACCCAAGGTTCGGCATGTAGGCTACCAAAGTTGGACTGAGGACAATTTACTGGTTGAAAGCGACCACAACGATATTCTTTACTACACCACCCGTTGGGATGCCCTTTGCCCCTATATCAATGTCTCTGAGGAGATGCTCAATTTTGCACCGCGACCCTTCGTTGTGTATGCACTCCCCCCCGACAGCCCCTATGGTGTACCAATCAACGACAAGTACGGTTTGGTCGACACCTTTGCAGAAGACTTCTGGTCTGAGGCACGTCGTGAACGCAAATTCCGCGAACTCGATAAGCAATACAAACATTTCACTTACACAGAAGAGCGCATTCCTGGCAATCAACTCACCATTGACGATATGTTTGAAATGGGGGGTGAGCACTTTGCC
>Ga0209358_10001379_pt1 | contig 19392 bp, 22 predicted proteins | sample LauGreFa1BDMLBSN_2_FD_187574 | JGI IMG/M metagenome (GOLD analysis project Ga0209358, IMG submission 187574) | Freshwater lake microbial communities from Lake Michigan, USA - Fa13.BD.MLB.SN (SPAdes) (version 2) | ecosystem: Environmental > Aquatic > Freshwater > Lake | place: Lake Michigan, USA... | reverse complement strand
CTTCTTGGTCTTCTTGCCGCTAGACTTAGACGCGGCGGCAGCACCTGCAGGAGCGGCTCCGTCCTTCTTCCATTCACTCTTACGCTTGCTTGCCGCCTTCATGGCCTCGCTCAACGAGCCATAGTTTCCCTCCTTCTTAATACGCTTCACGAATTCAAACCATTTCTCTCCCATTTATATACTATGGCTAGATTAAAATCAAAAATACGAGGTTGTTCTAAAACTTAAAAAAAATTGAATATAATTGATATAATTATTCTAATACAACATTATATCAATTCAATTATGACAGAATTTACTCGTTATTTATATTTGAAGGAGGAGGTGGAGGTTGCAATGCTAATGTCTCTCTTGCATGGAGACAAAGAGAGGGCATTGTTTTGGGCTTATGAGCTCTACTACAGCGGTTTAGTAGATGGCCTGTTGCTGTCATTGTGGAGAATCTACTACGAATTCTACGCAATGCTCAATCCAGCACTAGAAACTTATCTAAAGAAAAAACAAACAGAAATAGCTTCCAAAGAAGAGACAGGACATTTCGTCGGAATCTTTGTTCACAATTTATTGATTCGCAAATACACTCTAGACGTTTTCATGTTGAGAGAAGTATCGGTCAATATTGAGCTGGACGAAGAGGACGCAAAATTGAGCTTGGAGGAGCGGTTCGTAAACAACAACTACGAAGCGATTGCTCACTCCATGTTTGATACCTGCACAAGCGTGGAAGATTGCGCGCCGATAGTAGCCGTTGCAACAGCCTACTTTCAATCTCAAGGAATCAAAAATCCCAAGCTATTGAAGGACCTGCGCGTTGAAGGCCTTCACCCAGCTATTGTACTCATGTCAAGAATCATGCATTATTATGCAGACCTAAACAAAAATAAAAATAACATTAAAATGGGGAAAAACTTATACTTGGCGGTCGAGCCAGAAGAAATGAACGTCTACAAGACGATTAAAGCGAAATATGATCTCTCACCAGACAAAATACTTCAAAAGGCAGTCATTTATTCGCCAGTCGACCATGGATACAATTATGTCCACTTGTTCAGAAACGATTATACTCGTTCAGCAACCATTTTGGACGACTATAGAAGTAATTGGTTGTATTACGCTGCAAAAAGTACGCCCATCTGGCAAGAACGACTGACTGAACATGGTGGCCAAGTCGACGAGGAAGCTGGGTGGATCCGCTGGGGCGACGATGATGGCGAAGAGTTGTTTTATTATTCATATGGATACGATCCTGAAGAACAGCCAGTAGAATTACTTTACCGAAACATTCCGCCGACGGAACCAAGCAAGAATATTACATGGCGTGCGTTTTATAACAAACACGCGGATTCACGCCCGCGTCTATACACGCCCCACCCAGATATTCTAGAGGCGCTTGAATAAATGTTTGTCTTACCAATCATACCCCAATTCAACCTCGAGAGAGAAAGAGAAATCCATTGAGTTTAAATCTAGTAATTCACCATACTGATTGCGCAGCTCTATTTTGAGTCGCTGTATATTAACAGGGCCAAAATACTCTCTTTTTTTCTCAATAAAATCACTGCCGTTGTCAAAACAAATATGGAAGCTGTTGCTTGTCAGCGGAATCATTGCGAGAATATTGTTTCCAATATAACTTTTTGAATACATGGCGAGAATGTTTTGCGATTGAGAGTTGTTAAAGTCGTTCAAGATGAAATAAATATAATCAGATGCGACGCTATTATACACTGCTTCAGACGTATACACCGCAGACCATCTGTATTCTATTTGACGAAATCCCAGAATCCAACCAAGTGTACTATTAAAGTCGATGGACTCTATATCCTTGAGAAAATTCATCGTGAATACGTTGCGATTGTTCATAATGGTGATTTTTTGCGTTGACTCGTGTGCAAGGACTTCAAACCGCGGAGGGTTGATATTCAACTGCTCATTCATTACTTTCTGTAACGTGGTCGCTAACTGAGATAAAGTATAATTTCCGTCGGGCAGTATAATCGGCCCCGAAGCATTGGGCCCGTCTCCACACTCTGCCACGTAAAAAAGATTATTCATCTTTGCGTTTGAAAAACAATACAATACATTGGGAAGTTGTATGGAAGATAGACGCACAGAGAGAACATTCTTGAATTGATACGGCAATACTAGGCTGAAATCAGTAGATCTCGTATTTTTGTAATCTTCTCTAAATAGTGAATTCAATATAACTGTCTGGGTAATCGTCTTTCGTTTCAAATTGTTCAAATTGCTTCGTGCAATATTCGTAGGAAACGTCTCCACTGGATTCAAGTATTTGTTGGGGTTTACTGCGTCATTAAAACTCGTGGTTTCTTGATTTAAAACAAATGAATTTCCGCCCGCTTGAATAACGCTCGTTTGATTTAAAACTTTGCCAATATCTTCTTTTATTACAAAGGTTTCAGGTTCCAAATCTTCGCTATTCTCCAGCGTTTTATCCAACTCTTTTCTTAAACGGGCAACTAATTTGGCTTTTGCATTCTTTATAAATGTAATAAATTTGCTTTTGTGTTCAACTGGATATTTTTGGTCATCGCTGATAACCTTTATTATTTGTTTTTCGCTTTTTAAAATATCGTTTAATGAATACGGGGCAACAACTTTCAAGAATGCTTCTAATTCAGAAAAATTATAATTATTGATATTTAAATCAATTTCGGTTGTCATTATAGATAGCTTCTAAAAAAATATCGATAATTAAATGTATTATACCATCTTTGCAGATTTACATCGTTGTTTTTAACATATAAAATTGATTTTGAATAGGTATTTAATATTATTATTATACAAATGTGTATTCATCCAGAGTGTAAAAAACAACCATATTATAATACAGAAGGTGAAACAAAACGTTTATATTGTTTTGCACATAAAAAAGATGGAATGGTTGATATAAAAAATTCAAAGTGTATTCACCCAGAGTGTAAAAAGCACCCAATGTTTAACATGGCAGGCGAAAAAAAACGTTTATATTGTTCAGCACATAAAAAGGATGGAATGGTGGATGTGAAAAATTCAAGGTGTATTCATCCAGATTGTAAAATTCAACCAATTTACAATGCCGTTAGCAAAACAAAAGGATTGTATTGTTCAGCACATAAAAAAGATGGAATGGTAGATGTAATATCGCTATCTTGTATTCATCAAGATTGTAAGGTTAGACCAACTTATAACAAAGAAGGCGAAACAAATGCGTTATATTGTTCTGTACACAAACTAGATGGAATGGTGGACGTTAAACATAAAACTTGTATTCAGCCAGATTGTAAGGTTAGACCAATTTACAATACCGAAGGCGAAACAAATGCGTTATATTGTTTTGCACATAAACTAGATGGAATGATGGATGTTAAAAATAAAACTTGTATTCATCCAGATTGTAAAAAACAACCAACTTATAATACAGAAGGCGAAACAAAAGGATTGTATTGTTCAGCACATAAAAAGGATGGAATGATGGATGTGAAAAATAAAACGTGTAAAACATATTTATGTTCAATACGCGTTCAAGCAAAATATGATGGATATTGCCTATTTTGTTATATGAATATGTTTCCAGACAAACCAGTATCACGCAATTATAAGACCAAAGAATATTCCGTCGTTGAATATGTGAAATCAAAATATCCAGCATTAACTTGGATAGCAGATAAGATTATACACGGAGGTTGTTCCAAACGAAGACCAGATTTATTATTAGATTTAGGATATCAAATAGTTATAGTAGAAGTGGATGAAAACCAGCACACTGATTATGATTGTAGTTGTGAAAACAAAAGGATAATGGAATTGTCGCAAGATTTAGGACATAGACCAATTGTGTTTATTCGTTTCAATCCAGACGATTATGACAAAAATGGTTCAAATATAACTTCGTGTTGGGGTCAGGATAAGAAAGGTATTTGTGTCGTAAAGAAATCCAAAAAAGATGAATGGATGCAAAGGTTGCATGTGTTAGAAGAACACATAAATTATTGGATAAATCCATTAAATAAAACAAACAAGACAATTGAAATAATCCAATTGTTTTATGATGTGTAATTATATTACAAAAAAAATTGATTTGGTTTGGGACATTTATAATTATAATATATAGAATAATATAAGATGGTAAAGAATACATCAGGAGGCAACAAAGGGAAAGGTATGGCCCGTAAAAATATAAATGGTGCGAAGCAGCCGTCAAAATTGCGCGTTGTCGCAGAAGAGGGAGAGCTATATGCCTCGGTTATTAAAATTTTGGGAGGGTCAATCTGTTCTGTTGTTGGTATGGATAATGTAGAACGTCATTGTCATATTCGCGGTAAGTTTCGTGGAGGCCATCGTCGTGATAACATGCTGAAAGCCGGAACGTTGGTCTTGGTGGGTGATTGGGGTTTTACGTCTTCAAAAGCAGGCAAGGCTCCCGAATGCGACTTGTTAGAAGTGTATTCTGACATTGAGAAAGAACGACTGAAGAAGAGCGTTACTAGCGTGAATTGGAGCTTTGCAAGTGTTGCGGACTCATCAAAATCAACAGATGAGTTTAACCTAGACGACGATGATGACTTGTTTTCCAAGGATACCACCCAAGATGAATATGCCGCGTTGATGAAAGCGGCGATTACTGCAGAATCCAAGGGTATCAAGGCGGCTATTGCATTTGATACAGCGGATGATGGCAACGTTGATATTGACGATATTTAAAATCGTGGTTGGTTAAAAAAAATTGAAATGGATTTACTTATGATATATTATTGCATAACTTATTAACTTAATAACAAAGTGAAATGAAAATTAACGAAGCGGTTCAACACATAATAGATATTGCAAATCTACAAAGTGAAGAAGATTTGAATATTTGGTGTGGAGATAGGGGTAGAGAAAAGTTATATGAACGTGTAAAACTATTAGCACCCGAACATTGGGAAGAACTAAAGAAACCTGATTGTGTTGTTAGAGCTTATTACCAAACAAAGCTAATTGGATATAAGCGTTATAGAAATAGAGTTTAAATCGTCGCTTAAAAACAAAATCAAATAAAAATAAACAAAATCAAACAAAAATGTATATATTTTTCTTTTGTTTTCACCAAATCAAGGTCTCATAAAATAGCCAAATCCTGCTCTCGTAAGATGATAAACCCAAGTTCTCATAAAATAGCCAAGTCCGGTTTTCATAAAATGACCTAGACCGGTTCTCATAAAATGTGCAAATCGAAGTCTAAATCTAGCTCTGACAAAATGGTCAAATCCATTCCTTTTAATATATTTTCTCGTGATCCATAAAGATATCTCTCGTAACATGAATATATTCGGTGTATTTATATATTCAAGGATATAAATACATCGACCACATCGAAACAAAAAAAATAACACACCTTATTTTTTTTGTTTGTTTTTGTTTTGTATTTTTATTTGTGTTTTTTTACTTTCCTATAGCATATATATTTTTGCAACATATGGGGTCTTAATTCATAAATATGAATAAAATAGACATCTCTCCACTTGCAAATTTTATTATTAAAAGTACTACTTAGTACACGGATAGGAGAAGTGGATATTATATACAATGGGAGGCCTCCCAATTAAGTATTCCAATTAAGCTTTATATTGTTATTTAATCAATTTAAATAAATGTGTCGGTTAGATAATATACTAGATATATAGCTAATATATTTAACTATGTTTAGAAACAAAAACAGACACTCACTTCAACCAGCCAAGAAACAACTATTTAGCATGAATGCGGAGGACTTTCCTGATATAACTCCGTCAGCGGCTGCCCCTAGCAATAACAATGCAAAACCTCAAAAAAGCACCCCAGCTGTTGCCACTGGGATGGACTTTAAAAATTGTTATAAACCCCCGTCCGAGACGATTGTGAAAAATGACCGAACTCCAGAATGGTTATATGGGTTTGGCGTGAAGAATCCACACAAGATTTGGTTTGAAAATTACAATCGTGAGGTAGTAGAAATTGCCAAAATGCCAAATATCAATGATGAATCGCCCTCCATGGAAGAATTGATTGCCGAATACTGCAGAGAATGGGAAAACTACAAGGAAGAGTATATTGAATTGCACGGATATGAAGACTTTGAAAGAACGTTCATATCTCCACGGGTGAATTATGACGATGATTTTGACCCAATGGATTACGAGGAAGAGGAGGACGAAGAAGAAGTGGATGAACTATACGATGAATATGGCGACGCGTATGATGATCCTTACTATGACAAGTAGTCCTCTGTATTTGATTTGTGTTGATTTGATTTACGTTAAATAAGACATTGAAATATATGTCGTCATTATAATCATGAGTGATGATGAAAATGATATATTAGATACAGATTGGATAACCAAATTTGAAAATATAGATAATTCTTATAATATTTTTTATTTAGATGACGTGCATAGCATCAAAGTCAAATGTGTATATATCAACAAAGAAAACGAAATAGAAAAAATGAAGCAAGAAAATATCATGCTAGGAAAGCCAAACTATCTTTCTAGGGAAGAGGTGATGGGGATTATAAAACACAATATTCATGGCAGATATGGATTATTGTCGATATTAAAATATAATATCAATTTGGACCCAGCTCAAGTAAAATCTTTTGTTACAACAAGACAATATGAAGATACCTTTTTGACGACTATAAAAAATATCGACGCCATTACGTGGGATACGACAATTTCCATGTTTCAAGATTTAAATGAGGTCATATTCTTTTTTTATGAAAAATGTGCGTCTCATTCCAATAATGTGACAAGGAAAATCTGGTTGCAAAAACATCTCAAGGCCAAAAAAACCATCAGAGTACACCCGCAACCATAGAAGTATAAATAACGATAAAATAGATTTAATGCGTAATGAATTTAAATATATCATCAAGAATATATTTAGATTTGAATGAAAAAGGTCGCGTTGATTACTGGTATTACTGGCCAAGACGGCTCTTATTTGGCGGAACTTTTATTGGAAAAGGGATACGATGTTTGGGGAATAATCCGTCGTGCATCTAGTATTAACACGCAACGCATTGAACACATTTTTAAGAAGATTATTTTGAGGTATGGCGACCTGACTGACGGAATCAATTTGCTGAATGTTTTGGTGGAGATTAAGAATAAATACATGGGTTGTGATTGTGCCGATTTTGATCGGTTGGAGGTATATAATTTGGCTGCGATGAGTCATGTAAAGGTATCTTTTGAGATTCCAGATTATACTTGCAGTGTGGACGCCGCGGGAACGTTGAGAATGTTGGAGTCAATCCGCAATTGCGGTATCCCGAACGAAAAGGTTCGTTTTTACCAGGCGTCTACTTCTGAGTTGTATGGAAAGGTCGTGGAGGTCCCTCAAAAAGAGACGACACCCTTTTATCCGCGTTCGCCCTATGGAGTCGCCAAGTTGTATGGATACTGGATTACCAAGAATTATCGTGAATCATATGGCATGTATGCGTGCTCCGGCATTCTTTTCAACCATGAAAGCCCGCGTCGCACGCACAATTTCGTGACGCGTAAGATTACTATTGCATTGGGGAATATCTTGCGCGGAACGCAGGATAAATTGGTGTTGGGTAATTTGAATTCGTTGCGCGATTGGGGGCATGCAAAGGATTATGTGCGTGGAATGTGGCTCATTTTGCAGCAGGACGCACCAGATGACTTTGTGCTTTCCACCAACGAGTATCATAGCGTGCGTGAATTTGTGGAGAAGACATTCAAGATGCGCAGTTTTGATATTAAGTGGAAGGGTGAAGGGGTCAACGAAGTTGGATATGATGAGAAGACGGGGCGCGAACTTGTATTTGTCTCGGAGAAATACTTTCGTCCGGCTGAAGTGGAGGAGTTGTTGGGAGATAGCACCAAGGCGCGCACACAATTAGGTTGGTCGCCTGAATACACTTTTGATACACTGGTTCAAGAAATGGTTGATTGTGATTGTAAGTAAGTAAATCACAGCCAGATAAATACTTGTAAAAAAATTGAAATGCTTTTTAACTTATTAAAGCAATGTATAACTAATTAAATATGAATATGACAACCGAGTGTTTTGCTGTAATGAATGGATTGCCTCTGTATAATCAGCGTGCAAAGGTAGGTAATGTTATTATAAACGATATAATAACATATAGAGTAAAAGGCAACTGGATATTTTCAGTAGTTACGGGCACAACACCATCGTCAATCAAAGTGATTGATTTGGATTCTGAAATTACCGCGGATTCTGTGCGCTTTTATTATAAGAATGTGAAAAACTGCACGACTGATAACGTGCTTACAGATACTAGGCGCATCTTTAAAGTGGGAAATATAACATACTTATGATATGGTTTGAAGAAGAGAAAAACAAATAAAAATAGAAAAGTGAGACCATTTTAGTTGAGGGGTGGTCAATACTTTTTTCATACGCTAACACGTCGTGTTCTTGATTGGCCGTGTTTGTATTGGCGTCTCGATTTATTTGCTAAAATAAACGCACGTTTTTTGTGATCACATCCAGTGTTTATTATGTCATAATCCACCGCTGCAGCCTTTCCAGCGGTAATGGAACTGGCTAGTCGTGCAACACCCCACGATTGAGGAGTCTGGTTGGGTCTTGAACCGGAAGAATAATAAGCACCTTCGCCCTTTTTTACGATCTTGTTCAAGGCGGATAAACTGCAACCGGTCTTTCGCGCCAATTCTTTGCTTGGGGTTAAGTTCTTTATGTTGTATATTTTACGGGCATTTAGGATATGTTTTGACGTCTTGTTTTTATATGACGTCAAAGGTTTGCGGGTGTAGTATTGGTTCTTTGTTCTATATAATTTTCTAGATTTCATCAACATTTTGATTTGTTTTTGTTTGTCCTTTTTGGTTAATGTGGCAGGCAAATATCTAACTGGGAACTTCATATATTATACCTTTACATTATTTTTCCATGTATGAAAGTCAATCCAAATGCGCAAAAAAATTGAAATGGTTTTCACCAAATACTTATAATGCATCAAAACATTAAACGTGTAAAATGCAACAACCAATTCAAAGATTCCGTAGCGTCACCAAGGCGGTGTATGGTGGATATTACGAGCACTTGGGAGCAACCGAGATTATGGATGAGAGCACCCTAGAAACAATCAAGATAAAGGTTGTTCCTCGCGAAGGCATTCACCAAAACATTGAGTACTTCATAACCTTGAAGTTTGAAGAAGGAAGCGACTGGCCACGAGTCTTCATAGATTCCGAAATCTACGACAAAATCAAGACGACTCGATATCTACAAAACAGAGGACATGCAGGCACTCACAAGGGCATCTGTATCAAAAATCTTACTTATGGCTATCCTTTCAACAAAAATTTCAAAGATTTGTGCGACAACAAATGGGAGAACTACGTATTCCACACTATCACATTGTTCAACAACCTGCAAGACTTTGAAAAGGGCAACGGGCTAAAATCAAACTACAAAAATATACTAGCAATCAAGTAAATAGAACACAAAAATAAAAACAAAATAAAAAACAAAATAATAAGACATGTCTTCTCTTGAAATCCAACCATAGAGAGAACTAGACGCCTATTATTTTTTTCCATCTATGAATGTGAAAGTATTTCTAGAAAAAATTGAAATATATTTTGTACTATCGTATAAGGCACAAAATATAACATCATATGTGATAAGTAACAATGAACCTATTCATTCTCTCGTTGATTCAAAAGGAAATTGCGGAGAGTATGATGGACAAACATGTAAATAAAATATTATTAGAAGCGGTTCAGATGCTTTGTTCCGCAAGAAGAATTTTAGAGCCCGACGACGACGTCATAAACGACCGCATATACAAGCTCGCGCATAAAAATCACCCCGTCACCATTTGGTGCAGAAAGTCCAGGGCCAATTTTGTGTGGGCTTTGGATTTGGCAGAAGAGCTCCACAACGAATGGCGTTTCAGATACGGACACCCAAAAACAAAAATCCACAAATCGTATCAGGTTGCAATGTTCTTGAGAGAAAATATCCCAAGCGAGGATGCGTTTGAAGAAGTTGGTCTAACACCCTTTGCGCTTGCCATGCCTGATAAATACAAAACAGACGACCCTGTATTGTCGTATAGGAACTATTACATGTCCGAGGATAAACAAAAAATAGCAAGTTGGTGTAAGAAGCGGGGAAAGCCTGCGTGGTATGTTCTCGATGACCCATTCTTGAAAAAAGACTTGAGAATTGCGATTGGACATCATGGCAGGTCTCTAAAGGTTTACCCTGCCAAGACAGAAAAAAAGATTTGAAGTATTTACCTACCCGTCAGTAATAAAAAATGTTGCACACTCCGATATAACGAATATATCATCGCCGAAACAACCAATAGAAAGGCGCCAGTTGATTGTCCACTCGACATTTTTTTCCCGCGAAACCATTTGCGAGCACCGCCTAGAATGGGGCTGCCTGGTTCCGTGTAGCTGTAGACAGGCAATGAGTCTGATGAAGTTCCGAACCAATATTTCATCCCTACGAACCCAACAACAATAATCGCCACAATACTTACTATAGTAATCAAAATATTCATAGTTATATATAATACGCATATAAAATATTGGATGGGTATTTTCCTTCTAAATTCCACCACGAAGCCGAAGTACGAGATGAAGTGTTGCCTCTTTTTGTATGTTATAGTCGTTCAAAGAACGTCCGTCTTCTAATTGTTTACCTGAAAAAATTAGACGTTGTTGGTCGGGAGGAATTCCCTCTTTTTCTTGAATCTTTTTCTTCACATCATCAATGCTGTCAGCGGGGTCAACTTCAATAGTAATGGTCTTGCCGGTCAATGTCTTGATGAAAATCTGCATCTATATTATATAGATTAGATAATTATACTATGCGAACATGCATATTGATTCATTTTATGTTGTCGTATCAATGTATTTTATAATTCGATCTTTTATCTCCAATGAGTCTTTTCAATTTGAAGAATGGCAATAACCCATGTTTCATTAGTTGAAAATATAATCTGTCATTGTTAAAAAATATATTTTTACCTTTATGATGATAAAAATTTCCAATTTTTAAGAAACAATCTTTTGTTTTAAAGATGTTCATTAGTTTTAATTCGATATTGTATACAACGGATAAATAATCTGTCAATAAATTTTGGTGTGTTTCATAATGTGCAATGAATTTGTGAATTGCATCACTCTTGATACCAAATAAATAAGATTGATAATGAGGCGTCTCTTGTGTGCTGTCATTATACCCATACAATTCTACATTTATTGTTATCATTTTATTATAGAAGTGACAAATAGGATTGTTAATAAAGTAGGAATCGTTGGTAAATACTACAAAATTATATGATAGTATATCAGTGGTTTTCAGTACATGCATCCATTTTCCAACATCTAAATGTGAGTTATTTTTTATTTCTATATATTTCAACCTACGCGCATTACACGCCGTTTCCAATTCTTTACTATATTTAGTATGGCTGCTATTAATAATAATAATATCATTATTAATGAACCTAAAATATTTAATATTGTTAAGAATAGTTTTTAATTTAAGGCTAGTATCCGTATGACAGGCCATAATAGTAAGTATTTTCGTATTTGGGTGTCTATAACCAGGCCGACCATTAAATTGCTTCATATCTTTAATGGATGATTCAATAAAGGCGGATTCTTTTTCATTTGACCTGAAACTATTTATTAAATCAAGTAACATATTGTATAATATACATAAATATTTTATAAATATTTATAAATATTTTATAAAATTGAAATAAACTTTCAATATAACATACATTGGCATATAACAACAATAATCAATGTTTACATTTGCATCAAGCCGGTTTACAGACTCAACCTGGTCTGAAAATGAATCGTATCGTGCGAGGTCCGACTTTTCAGGTTGCGTATACGGCTCCCCACAACAAATGTCTCCGAAAATCGACCCCAAGTCGCTGGTATTCGTGGTGGAAATGAACAATTCGCAGAACAAGGTCATTGGAATCGGGCTTGTAAGAAATCTCCATGTAACAACCAAGACGTATAAAATATACGACACAGGAAATTTCAATAGATACGTCTTTGTAGGTAAATATCGCGTAGACCGGTCCGATTTGTCGTCAGGATTATTGGAAATATTAGATTATATCCTTTTCAAAGAAAGGACACATTTAAAAAGAGGTGCGGGTATTACCACAATACCAGACAAGCTGTTTCGACATAATATTTGCTGTGAACGAGACGTGAAACAAGAAATAATATACGCGTTTTTGAATAAATTTCATATGAAGAAAATTGAAGAATATAAAGAATTATCTATATAGATTATATGGCGACTCCACAAATTGATACAAATATTAATAATTATACTTATCCAGAGCTTTTAATTATCCTGGACTTGGACGACGCGACTGATACTGGGGTTATAATAAAAAAAACAAATGCTTATATTGAAAAATATACAAGGGAGCGAAATGACCGGATGATTATTTTTTTTAAAGAAATGCAGGACAAATTGTTGGATTATGCAAAACAATTAAAGACCAGTGGTGCAGACGCGGAATATGAGCCATCTCAAAAGCAAACAGAAAAATGGATTAAGAATATAGAATCGTTACCACAATCAAATCAGGTGCAAACAGATAAGATTACCGACAGATTCCAGAAAATTGGCGTCTATTCAAATAATCATGTGCCAATGAATCGAGAACAACTTGGTGTGAATGATACATTCCAATTGCCTGTTGCACAAGATGGTAAATTGAATCCTACATTGAAAAATACGACCCAGCGTTTGATAGTGTTGGACAGCTTTTTCCGTCAAGAATCGTCTGGGCCGAGTATTAGCACTGATTATACGTTGGATTTGTCAGACCATCTCACAGACGTCTTGTCGTTGCGGTTGTGGTCTATTGAGGTTCCACTGACATATTATGTAATAGATGTCAACTACGGGAATACTTGTTTTTGGGTATCAGACGGGACCAATAATATCGCGATATCGATTCCGTCTGGCAATTATACGCCTACCACATTCGTAACGGCGTTGAATGATGCATTTACTGCAGCTGGATTTACATTCACCTCGCCAGTCATACCAGTATCATATAATTCATCGAATTATAAAATAACAATGAAGTTGAATGGAGGCACATATACGCCGCCGAGCGGTTCAACAACAACCGCATTTACGATTAACTCGACTACAACAAGATTAATATTCTTTGACCCTACTATAACTTTGCAGTGCGAAATAACGTGTGTTCAGCACGGGTTATACCTCAACCAAACTCTTGGCTGGCTCATGGGGTTTCATACTTCAACTGGCGCAATTCCTGGCACGATTCCTGTAGAGGTTGGCGGAAATACTGGGGATTCAGTGTTAGATTTAAATGGTCCTCGATATTTCATATTAGCTTTAGACGACTACAATCAGAATCACTTGAACAATGGCCTTGTATCGATTACCGAACCATCCAAAGTGGTGAAATTGCCGTCTTATTATTCGCCCGACCAGCCGTATATTTGTGAGCCGTCTCAATTTGGACAGGTCGCTCAGCTAACACAGAGCTCTCCTCGAACGTTGACTCAGAGCCAGATATATACCATCAATGAAATCCTGAAAAATAATGTCAACAATATGGAATTGCGGGCAAAGGCGCCAACCACAACGGACGTATTTGCCATTATCCCGATTAAACAAGCCCAGAACGGAGGTGGGTTGTATGTCGATTTTAGTGGGCAATTGCAGGACAACAAGCGCACGTATTTTGGGCCGGTAGATATCGACAGAATGCGCATTCGTCTCTTAAACGACAAGGGAAACGTAGTTAACTTGAACGGAGCGGATTGGGCAATTACTATCATCAGTGAAAACTTGTATCAATACTAGTCTCAATCATTTATTTCTCTCTGTATTATATATGATTGAACACATAATTGATTTTGTAGGATTTAATGGTCCTGTAATATTATTTCTAGCATCCATTATTTACTTATATGTCAAACATAGCTATTTTACGATATACATTATAGGGTTTATGTTCAGTAGTTTAATAAATTATATTTTGAAAGGTGTTTTCAAACAACCTAGACCCATAGATGACAAACACATATTCAATTTGGAAAAAATGTATCGTAGTGTGTTGACATTTGAAAACTATGGTATGCCTTCTGGTCATGCTCAATCTGTATTCTATACCACAATATTTACATATTTGGCACTGGAAAATAATGTTTTGTTGGTGGGTAGTATCTTTATTTCTCTCTTGACAATATACCAAAGAGTGCAAAGTAAGCAACATTTTTTGTTGCAAACAATAGTCGGTGCAATAATTGGCGGTATTCTTGGATTCGTATTTTATAAATATGCCAAAAATCAACTGCAAGGGCCTTTAAAGCCCAAGGAAGACGATTATGCGCCGTTATAATCATGTCATTTGGCCGGTCTGTCTAGTATTCGTGAATCTAAAAAATAATATCGGGAAATTTATTACTTGTATAATATATACATGGGAGCGGGAATATTACCAACCACGATTCACAACAACAAGCTATATTTTCTGTTCGGAAAGGAGAATAAGTATGCAGATACGCCTGGTTGGAGTGATATTGGAGGCGGGACCGATAACGACGAGACATTTATGCAGACGGCGATGAGAGAAGGCGCTGAAGAACTGACGGGTTTTTTAGGAATGGAGAATGATATTAAGAAATTACTGATGCGGTACGGAACCTATAATATTGACTGGGGTAGTCCAAGTGGTAAAACGTATAGGATGCACATATTCCCAATGGCGTTTGACCCAATGTTGCCGGTATATTACAACAACAATCATAAATTTATTGAACGCAAGTTGTCTGCGAATATGGTAAAGAATAGCAAAATATTCGAAAAGGACGAGATACGCTGGGTGTGTATAGATGACATTCCAAAAATGCGCAAAAAGTTCCGGTCCTACTTCCAAACCAAAGCAGATATGATTTTGGACCAACGCGGGAAAATTGATGAATTTATTCGCGAATCGCTTCGCGTGAAAAAGAGCACTAAAAATAAGACACGCAAAAATAAACGGAAGGGGTCGTTGTTTTGAGTAATTGTAGGCACAAAAAGAAAAAGATATAATACATAAAACGAAAGCATAATAATAATAATAATAATAATAAAAGGCCCATCCGATTCAATCATTATGTCGTCTTTGAAGACGATGGCTCCGGGGTAGCCAATAACGCCTCAAACGCACAATGTTTCTTGGTTTTTTTGTGGGCCGTCATATATCCCATTGAAACTAACTTACCGCATACACATGTTATTTTTTCTCTCTTCATGCGCAATATCTCATCCTTTTTGGATTCATAATAACTCTTTTGATAATCCAAATATTTATCGCGATTTATCAGATTGTATTCAATCTGATAAGCCAGTTTATCTTCTCTCTTCGCTGCATATTGTTCTTGTATTTTTTGTTTATTATTTTGGTAGTATGTGTTGTTTGTCATTGTTTCAGTCTCGTCGGCCATTTTGATTATGATGATGTCTTGATACCGCCTCATTGATTGTTTTTATATGATTTCAATTTTTTTATAAATTCGGGGAAGATGAATTAAATGTAATTAAAAATGATTTGAATATCACGCACAAATGTAATACAAAGACGATGCAGTTTATTGATGATGATGAAATTGACGTTGATGACAATGCGGGTAATGATATGACATACCAATACACAATTTCGCCCAAGATATCGAAATCATTTCGCGAGGTGGGGCATTATACAAAGGTTCTGACTACGGGAAGGGTTGCCAAAATAATTTACACGACTCTTTGGCGAGATGGGTCGTGTCTGGTTGAATTAAATAATACAGAAAAACAAGAGGTACTATCTTCTAATAGTGTATGTGTGAATGATTATTCTTGCGAGTTTTGCGAATCGACCGACGGATGTTATACATATGCTGAATTGGAGGATGAAGAAAATTATACGGATATTGAAATCAAAGAAATATTGGAATCTGCGTGTGAACCGCCCGATAATGACGAAGACGGATTCACGTTGGATGAATGTAGTACACAAATAATGGAAGATGCGGGTGGTTGGAGTTTGGATGAGACATATTATTATATTGATAATGGGTGTGAACTTGTACAAGATGAATATACGTTGTAGATTATCAGTGTACTATTTATTATATTGCGTCATTTTTCTTGAATAGGATATCTAGCCCGCGATTCATGGATAATTTATTGCATATATTTTACAAGTTAAGTGATTTTTAAATATATGATTATTATAAATGAGACATAAAAAACGTACTATTCATAAAAATAAACATAATAAGACCCGTAAAAATCCAGTCAGAAATAGGAGCAAACAAGCGAGTAAAAAATATAAGAACACTAACAGAAAAACAATAAAAATGCGAGGTGGTAGTGATGTACTTGCAAAAGCATATGGTGCGGTTCAGAAGGGTCTAACTAGTGTAGGCTCTGTGTTTGGTCAACGCGAAACAGAACCAGAACCAGAACCAGAACTAAACTCACGTGAGGATGTTGTGAAGCACATGCATCAGATGGTTCAAATTCTCATGCCCAACAAAAAATTTACGAATCCTGAATATTCGCGAATGATAGAATTTCAACGAAGATTTATAGATTTGATTGGTGGTATAAGAACTTCAAAAATAAAATCACCTTACGCACAATTTTCTACGTTATTGCAGAATATAGTTGACTTTAACAAGCAGTTGCTGGCTTCAAATAAATATTATGATTTTTTAATAGGATACTACCCAAGTACATCAGCAAATTATGGTTTAAAAATTATTGATTTTTCCGCCGGCGATAATCAACTACCCGATGTTATTAGGTTATATGTAACATCTACCCAATTTGTAGAAGATTATGCTACAGAACTAGATAATGATACCACCAAAGATATAAAACAAGATATATTTGATGTACCTAGTTATATTGCAGGTATTGCGAATGATAAGATTTACAACTATAAACCTACTTTAATAGGTATGTTAGATGCAATATATTATAGTATACCTGATAAAACTATATGTTTAGAATTAACTAGACGATTACATGGCGTAGACCCCCATATAGTTGAACGTGTAAGCCCTCTTACATGGACAACGCCTTTATGTACGGCCGTCTCTTTCCTAGAAGATAAGAAGGTAATAGTTGAATTAATGGAACTAATTAAATCAAATCAAATCAGGCAAAAAGCATTGTTTCATTACTACAGAGATAGTTATTACCCGGAGATACATGCTGACGATTTTAGAGAGAATAGTATAAAACTTATTGGAGATAGGTTTGATTCGGTTGAAATGTTTATTTTACTATCAAACGTACTCGGTGTGGGCACTAATCCTGATGGGAGCCGAAATATGAATGCAATAATAGTTAAGAATAATACAATTTATCTATACGACTTGTTAAGAAATTTTTGGAAAAAATATAAAGGATATGTAATCAAATATTGTATTGAATGGTTTGGACTAGGGCTACCATTAGCAATATCACAATTGTTACGCGATAGCATATCGGAGTATATAGCGGAGATTAAACAACAGGAGATATTACAAAATATGAGCGAGGCCGAATTATTAGCACAATTTGAAGAAGACGCGCCAAAAGCAGCCAAGGGTTCTAAAAAGGCACAACCAAAACAACAGCCGCAACCGAAAAAGAAGTCGGATAAAGAAGTCGAAGATAGAAAAAAGGCAGAAGCAGATGAAAAAGAAAGGGTGCGAATTGAACAAGCAAGGTTGCGGGCAGAAGCAGAAGAACGGAAAAGGGTAGCTGCAGAAGCAGAAGCAGAACGGAAAAGGATAGCTGCAGCAGAAGAAGCAGAACGGAAAAGGGTGGCAGATGAAGAGAAAAAAGTGGCAAAAGCAGCAAAAAAGGCTCAGAAAAAGGCAGAGGAAGCTCTTGAAGCAGAATCAACGCGGGCTAGAGAAAAACAAAGATTGTCTGCAAGAACCCCTCCAGGTTTTGAACCTGAACCCGAAAAATATTCAAGGATGGAAGAAAGTAGTCAAGATGATACACTTGGTGCCGCCTCACAATCAATCGAAATGGCGGATGCCACACTATTTCGTAATATCGCTGAGCCAGTTGGTCCAATAGTTGCATATGTTTATCCTGATTTATCTGGGTTGAGAATGCTTGGTATTAACCCAGATTCTATAATTGCATCAACTATCAGTTTATTGCAACCATATCTTGATTCAGGTAATATCAATGGAGTTTGTGGATTGATAACATCTAAAATCACAAATTACACATTGAAAAATGATATGTATTATAATTTCATGTCGTGTGTAATCTTTATCATTATTGGACAATTAACAAGTTTGTTGAAAACCACAAAATATCGTCTGATTTTAAAAGGCAGTAAAGCTCTGCAAGTAGCATTTTCAAATACGATAGATACAAAATCATTCTTGATGAGTGATGATATAGATATCTTGTTAGCACCAGCTGATCGACAAGCTGTCATAAGAAATCCAAAGATGTATGCAGATAGCGGCATGGTAGCAGGAGATATATGTTCAATGATAGAATGGATTATAAAGTCAACTTTACCATCGGGGCTCATTTCAGTGTTGAATCCGATGAAACAATATGCCAGGAATCCGAACGTTTTCAAAATATCCCATCTTGAATCCAACGGAAGATTGTCTGTTATTGCAGATATTGATATAAGATATACTAAGAACGCATTTATGGCACCCTCTCAAGAAGACATATTTCTCTCAGAAAGGAATTTTCCAGTAATGTCAGAAGATCAAAGTTTTGATGTATTTTATAATCCAGCTAGAATGGTTGATACAACTATAGATATATCAAATATACAACTTGTATATTCACATCAAAAAATAGATGTTGCATTTGAAGAAAAAATTTATTATTATATAAAATATATTTTATTGAAAACACCTTATAATGATTATAGCTTTCTGTTAGATAAATTTAAAAAATCAATAATTGCAATACTCAAATATAATTATTCCATGGTGCCTCAACCGCAACGTAAAAAATTTATAGATTATTCAAAATTGTATATTACAAACATTATATCGCCTATATATTCTAATAAACAATTCAGTGATCTTGTGTTCAATACATTATTTGCGGACTATCCTCGCAAGCCTGAAGGTCTTTAAGCTACTTTGAACAAAAATAGAATATTGTTTTATGGGTTGTGGGCTGTGGGAAAGTTCCCACCATTGCGTTTTTACGATTTTTCACTCCAAATCCTTTTTCAAGAAATGAAAAATGGACATTTATAAATGTCCATTTTTGGAAATCCTAAAATACTTTTGGAAAATCGAACGTTTGTGAGCATAATGAAAAATTAGCGTCTCGCGGCTGAAAAAAAATAAA
>Ga0209358_10001378_pt1 | contig 19425 bp, 19 predicted proteins | sample LauGreFa1BDMLBSN_2_FD_187574 | JGI IMG/M metagenome (GOLD analysis project Ga0209358, IMG submission 187574) | Freshwater lake microbial communities from Lake Michigan, USA - Fa13.BD.MLB.SN (SPAdes) (version 2) | ecosystem: Environmental > Aquatic > Freshwater > Lake | place: Lake Michigan, USA... | reverse complement strand
CCGCCACACGCTTGGCAATGACTTCACCGCCACCGTAAATCGTATCCAGGCTCTTCGGGAAGCTGGAAGCGCAACGCCAGCGAACCTCCGGCAAACCCTGCGTCTGTGCAATAGATGGTGCTGCGACGGCAGCCGCCGCTGCGCCCGCACCGGCACGCGTCAAAAATTTCTTCGATCCATGACGAACCCCCCTTGTTGACATCAAAAAACAAAACCGCTAATCCCGGCGTGATTGGAAATCACTGCCTGGATCCGCGCTGTTTGAATGGAAAAGAAAACTGCCCCTGAGATCAATATGTTTTATACGAAAGATACTTGCCGCTCATCACAATCTTCACGCGGTCGCCATTGGGATCGGGCTCGCGCTTCATGTCCATCTTGAAATCAATCGCGCTCATGATGCCGTCACCGAACTCTTCATGAATCAGTTCCTTGAAGGTCGTGCCATAGACGCTCACCAGTTCGTAAAAACGGTAGATCAGCGGATCGGTCGGCACTGCCGTCGGCAACGAGCCCTTGTACGGCACCTGTTGCAGCAGCAGCACGGCATATGGCGGCAGTCCCAGCAGTTTGCCCGCGGCTTCAGCCTGCGCCTTGGTCATCTGCATCTGGCCGAGCAATGCGGCCGTCGTCCATTCCTTGCTGGCCCCGACGGCTTTGGCGATCTTCGCCCAGGACAGCCCCTTTTTCAGCCGTGATTCGACGACCATTTCGGTGACATCGGTACGCTTCATCGGTTTTGAAAAACTGGCACTAGCCAGCGATGTCCCGGTTGCCTTGCTCTTTTTCACTGCACTCTCCTTTGTGTTGAATGGGTTGAATCGAATAAGTTGTTCAGCGCACGACGGTCAGCGGCGCACCGCCGACCACCTGCGGTTTGACCGGATCCACGGCAGGCGCTTCGCCCGGATCCAGTCCCGGCGTGACCAATGGCGGGTTGCGCGGGTCATAACCGCCCGCCGAACTCGAGAACATTTTCGAACGGTCGACCAGAAAATCGATCAGGTGGTTACGGATCCGGTAGTAATGCGGATGCTTGTGCAGATCATGACGGGTGCGGCTGCGCGGCATGGTGTTGACCACAATCTCGGCGATCTTGGCGCGCGGACCGTTGGTCATCAGGATGATCTTGTCAGCGAGCAGGATCGCCTCATCAACATCGTGCGTGATCATGAACACCGTCTGCTTGGTCTCAGCGCAGATGCGCAGCACCTCTTCCTGCAGCACGCCGCGGGTCAGCGCATCCAGCGCCGAAAACGGCTCGTCCATCAGCAACATCTTCGGCTGGATCGACAATGCGCGGGCAATACCGACGCGCTGCTTCATGCCGCCGGACAGTTCCGCAGGACGTTTTTTCTCGGCACCGGTCAGATTCACGAGATCAATGTATTTCTGGCAATGCTCGCGCACCTTCATGTCGTTCCATTCCGGCCAGCGCGATGAGACGGCAAAAGCGATATTGCCCATCACCGTCAGCCACGGCATCAAGGCGTGGCTCTGGAAAATCACCGCGCGGTCGAGGCTGGGCCCGCTGACTTCACGCCCCCCGACAAACACATAACCTTCGGAAGACTGCTCCAGGCCGGACAACACATTGAGGATGGTGGTTTTGCCGCAGCCGGAGTGGCCGATCAGGCAGACAAACTCACCCGGCTCGATGCCGAAGTGCAGATCCTCAAACACCGTGGTGATGACGCCATCTCGACCGGTGAACTTCTTGGCAATACCTTCGATACGGATCAGGGGATCACTCATTGTTTTCTCCTGCCGTTATTCGGGAAAGGTGACCAGCTTGGTAAGCTTCGCCATCATCAAGTCCAGCAACATGCCCACCATACCGATAGCCAGAATGGCGGTAATGATGTTGGTGATCGACAGGTTGTTCCATTCGTTCCATACGAAGTAGCCGATGCCGGTACCACCAACGAGCATCTCGGCAGCCACAATCACCAGCCAGGCAATGCTGATTGAAATGCGCATCCCGGTCATGATGGTCGGAGCAGCCGCGGGCAGGATCACGCGGAATGCCGTACGCAGATTGCCGACTTCCAGGGTGCGTGCCACGTTCAGCCATTCCTTGCGCACACTCGATACGCCGAACGCGGTATTGATCAGCATTGGCCACAGCGAGCAGATGAAGATCACGAAAATCGCCGAAACCGAGCTGTCCTTCAGGGTAAACAGCGCCAGTGGCATCCATGCCAGCGGCGAGATCGGCTTCAATACCTGGATATAGGGATCCAGCGCCCGGTACACCGTCGGTGACATGCCGATCAGAAATCCCACAGGGATCGCCACCAGCGCGGCCAGAAGATAGCCGAGCATGACGCGGCCAATCGAAAAGGCCAGCTGAATGCCGATACCCTTGTCGTTCGGACCGCGGTCATAAAACGGCTCGCTCAGGTGCTCCATGATTTTCCTGCCGACATCTGACGGCGACGGAAACGCCGACTTTTGCCCGGTAGCCGCTGCGGTACCAACCAGCGCCGCGTATTCGGATTCCGCGGTAACCGGCATCACCTTGGGCAGGGTCAAGGCATGCCAGATACCGATCATCAGCAGAAACACCAACAGTGACAGCGCAGGCGCGCGCCAGCTCAACAGAGTCTTCATCAGTTCCTCCTCAACGTCCGGCGTTCAGCCTGTTACGTTCTCTTGATAGCGAAGCTTTCGATATAGGCATCGGGTTTCGCCGGATCGAACTCCTTACCCATCACCGAGAATTTCTTGCTGGTGGTGGTCGGCGGCTTCATGCCGACTTCCTTCATCAGCTTGGCGGCGTCGGTGGCGAGAAATACTTCGCGGGCAACCTTGGCGTAATCGACATCACCCTTGATCTGACCCCAGCGTTTCATCTGACTCATGATCCAGATCGCAAACGAGTGCCAGGGGAAGGGATCAAAGTCGATGCGGTTGGCATCTTTCTTCACGTTACCCAGACCGTCGGCATAGGTGCCCGTCAACACCTGCTCGATCACCGTCACCGGCTGGTTCAGGTAATTGGCAGGAGCAATCGCCTCGGCAATTTGCTTGCGGTTTTCGGGCTTTGCGGCAAATGCCGTGGCTTCCATGATCGCTTTGAGCAATGCACGGTAAGTATTGGGATTTTTGGTAACGAACTCCTTGCTCGCCGCAAACGCGCAGCACGGATGTCCGGCCCACAACTCCTTGGTCAAGGTGTGGATGAATCCGACGCCGTCGTATACCGCACGCTGGTTCACCGGATCCGGCGCAAGGAATCCGTCGATGTTGTCGGCACGCAGGTTGGCTACCATCTCGGGCGGCGGCACCGAGCGGATCTGCACATCCTTGTCAGGATCGAGGCCGTGTTCAGCCAGGTAATAACGCAGCAGATAGTTGTGCATCGAGTAGTCGAAGGGAACCGCAAACTTGAATCCCTTCCACGACTTCGGATCACGCTTGTCCTTGTGCTTGATCGACAGCGTGATCGCCTGACCGTTGATGTTCTCGATCGCGGGCACCGTATAGGGGATCGGGCTCGAACCGACGCCCAGCGAAATCGCGATCGGCATCGGCGACAGCATGTGCGCGGCGTCGTATTCCTTGTTCAGTGTCTTGTCGCGGATCACTGCCCAGCCGGCAGTTTTCACCACATCGACGTTCAGGCCCTGGCGGCCGTAAAAACCCATCGGCTGCGACATGATGATCGGCGTGGCGCAGGTAATGGGAATGAAGCCGACCTTGATCGACGATTTTTCCAGCGGGCCGGACTGTGCGAAAACCTCTTTCGCCATACCCAGCGGAAACAGCGATGAAATGGCAGCCATCGCAGTGCTCGCACCGACCGCATTCAGGAAACGGCGACGCTCAGCATCGTGCGGGAACATCGCGCGCATCACGGCAGCCTCAACCACGCGGTTGCCCAATGCTTCGCTATCGCTGGTCTGCAAGGCCAGATCGGCCTGATGTTCGGCTTCGCTGTGATGGTGACCGCAGGAACAACCGCGGGTCAGTGACGTTCCGGCGTCGAAAGGATCCTTGAATGCTGACATGCTGCGCTCCTTGAAGAGTTTGTTTTGCTGTCAGCCTTATTGCAGCAAGTGTGCCAGCCAATTGACGCCGCCGAAGCACTGATACAAGCCTTTGTTTGGAAATGATTATTTCGAACGTTCAAGGCAAAAATATAGTTACCCCATTCAAGCCAGCGCAACATGTTGGTGCGCTTCCGCACCGATTTCGGGCGATATGCACCGCGTTGACGCACCAGCACTGTGCCGGCGCAGGCACACGCTAAAATCGCCACTCCATGTCCATCCCCCTGCCCCTCCGCATCAGCGCCCTTTTATGCGCCCTCTCGCTGGCCAATTGCGCGCTCAACCCCGTCTCGGGAAACCCGAATTTCGTGACCATGTCGGAGTCGCAGGAAGTCAGCGTCGGCCGCAGCGAAGACAAAAAGGTGCGGGAGCAATACGGCATCTATGACGACCCTGCTCTTCAGGAATATGTCAGCAACATCGGCCAGCGGCTGGCCAAATCCGGTCACCGCCCCGGCCTGCAATATCAGTTCACCGTTGTCGATTCGCCTGAGATCAATGCTTTTGCACTGCCCGGTGGCTATATCTATATCACCCGCGGCATCCTCGCCTATCTGAACTCCGAAGCCGAACTGGCCGCCGTGCTGGGTCATGAGATCGGCCATGTCACGGCCCGCCACTCGGTGCAGCAGATGTCTGCCGCGACTGCAGCCAATGTCGGTGCCTCGGTGCTGCAGATCATGGTGCCGCAGGTACGCAACTCGGCCGGTGACATGCTGATCAATACCCTCGGCGGTGCACTGCTATCCGGTTACGGTCGTGAACATGAGCTGGAAGCCGACCGCCTGGGCGCAGAATACCTGGCACGTACCGGTTACGATCCGCAGGCGATGATCAAGGTCGTAGGCGTGCTGAAAAACCAGGAACTGTTCGACAACGAAGTAGCCAAAGCCGAAGGCCGCGAACCGCGCCGCTACCACGGGCTGTTTGCCACCCATCCCGACAACGACACGCGGCTACAGGAAGTCGTGCGCGAAGCCGGCAAATTCCGCAGCGCCGAAAACCGCATCAACCGCGAAGAATTCCTGAAGCGCATGGAGCGCGTAATATTCGCCGACAGTCCCGAGCAGGGCATCGTGCGCAACAATGCCTTCTATCACGCCGGCCTCGGCCTGGCCCTTCAGTTTCCGGCCGGATGGAAAGTCAGCAACAGTCCGCAAAACGTCACCGCCGTCAACAACGAACGCACCGCACTGATCGATCTGCGCAGCGCCGGCGCCGCTGAAGGCTCACCCGGCGAAGTGCTGCGCAGAATCCTCAAGCTGGGCAACGGCAGCAGTGTGACGCCCACCACCATCGGCGGATTCAAGGCCGCCTTCACCGAACAGGCGATCTCCGGAAAACCGACGCGGGTCGCAGTAATCTTTCACGGCAAAAGTGCCTACGCCATCGCCCTGCAAGCCAATACCGATGCTGTCTACCGGCAGAACCTGCCCGCGATGGAAGCGGCGATGCAGAGCTTCCATGCCATCACTGACAAGGAGCGCGAACTGGCGAAACCGCTGCGCATTCGCGTCATCACTGCGCGCACGGGACTGACTTTTGCAGAACTGGCGAAAACCTCACCGCTGGGCCGCTTTGCCGAAGGTCACCTGCGGGTCATCAACGGCCTGTATCCGGCAGGGGAACCGACTGCAGGGCAAACACTGAAAATCATCGAGTAAAGCACTGCGCCGGATGCGCCGCGAATGCGATAATCGGCCGCCACCACAAGAATCAGGGTTTCCAACTTGCCCCTCGGAATGCGCCCACTGCTGATCCTCATCCTTTGCCTGGCCTGGCTGCTGCCCGGCCTGATCGGCCACGACCCGTGGAAACCCGACGAGGCCTACACCTTCGGCGTGGTTTATGAAATTCTCCAGGGCGGCAGCTGGATCATCCCGCAGATCGCCGGCGAGGCTTTCGTCGACAAACCGCCGCTGTTTCACCTGACCGCCGCTTTCAGCGCAATGTTTTTTTCGCCGTTCCTGCCGCTGCACGACGGCGCCCGGCTGGCCGCCGGCCTGTGGATCAGTCTGACGCTGCTGTTCACCGCACTGGCCGCGCGTGAACTGCACGGCCCGCGTCACGGACTGATGGGTGCGTTGCTGCTGCTCGGATCCCTGGGTCTGGTGGTGCGCAGCCACCAGCTGATCACTGACGTCGCCGCGCTCGCCGGTTTTGCAATGGCCTACTACGGCGCCGCGCTGGCGCTGCGCAAGTCGGGTCCCGGCGGATTGTGGATCGGCACCGCCTGCGGCATTGTCTTCATGACACAGGGCATTCCCGAGGCCGCCATGGTCGCGGCCATCGCCCTACTGCTGCCGCTGGCCGGCAAACACTGGCGCACGCCGCGTTATGCCGCCGCGCTGATCGTTGCAGCGGTTGCCGCACTTCCCTGGCTGGTGATCTGGCCGGCGCTGTTTTACCAGCGTGATCCGGCACTGTTCGATGCATGGCTCACCGCAGAAAATCTGGCGCGCTTTTTCGGCACACGCAATCCGGCGGCGGGACTCGCTTATTACCTGCGCATCCTGCCGTGGTACGCCTTTCCGGTATGGCCGCTGGCTCTGTGGGCGCTTTGGCGCGCGCGCCGTCAGCAGGTGTTGTCCGCACCACCGGTAATACTGTCAGCCCTCGGCCTCGGCGTGACACTGCTGATGCTGGGCTTTGCTGCCGAATGGCGGGAGCTGTATGCGCTGCCGATGCTGCTGCCGCTGACGCTGATGGCTGTACCGGGTGTTGATGCGCTGCGCCGCGGCGCCGCCAACGGCTGGTACTGGTTCAGCATGATGGCCTTCACCTTTTTTATCCTCATCGGCTGGTTCTACTGGGGCGCGCTCGAAATCGGCGTGCCGGCGAAACTGCACGGCCACCTGCACACCATACGGCCCGGCTACGACTTCGGTTTCCGCTGGCTGCCTTTTGTACTCGGCCTTGCCTATAGCGCCGGTTGGTTTGCGCTGCTGGCCAGACTTAAGCGCGGGCCGGAGCGCCCGCTGATCGTCTGGGTCGGCGGCCTTACCGCAGTATGGGCGCTGATGGCAACACTGTTTATCGGCTGGGTTGATACACAGAAAAGCTACCGCTCGATGATATCGAACATGAAGCGCGCAATGCCGGAGCAGCACCGCTGCATGGCCAGCCGCGATGTCGGTGAAGCGCAGCGTGCAATGCTGCACTATTTCGCTGACATCCGTACCCTACGCGTTGAAACACAACACAAGGCGTTTGCCTGCGACCTGCTGCTGGTGCAGGGCCGCCCGCTCGACGAGCAGATGATGACGGCCGACTGGAAAAAAATCTGGGAAGGCCACCGCCCTGGCGACAAGGACGAACGTTTCCGGCTCTATCAGCGCAGCAGCCGCTGACCCGTGCCGTATCCGCGGCGGCGACAAATCTATAATGGCAACCCATGTCTGATTCCCTGCAACGCTTCATCTTTGAGCACGCTCCCATCCGCGGCGAAATGGTGCAGCTCGCTGCAACCTGGCAGGCCGTGACCGAACGCCACGACTACCCGGCGCCGCTGCGCCAGGTGCTCGGTGAACTGATGGCCGCCGGTGCGCTGCTGGCCGCTACGCTGAAATTCGAGGGCACGATGATCCTGCAGCTGCATGGCAGTGGTCCGGTCAAACTGATCGTGGTCGAATGCAGCTCCGGGCATGCGATGCGCGCGACTGCCAAATGGGACGGCGACATTCCGGAAGGCAATCTGCGTACGCTGCTCGGCAACGGACGCTTCGCGATCAGCCTGGTGCCGGAGTCGGGTCAGCAGAGTTACCAGGGCGTCGTCGACCTCAATGCCGACAGCATCGCTGCCGCACTGGAACATTACATGGCCACTTCGGAGCAGATTGCCACCCGGATCTGGCTTGCCAGTGACGACAATCGCAGCGCAGGCCTGTTGCTGCAGAAACTGCCTGAGCGTGAATCTGCAGACGATGATGCATGGCCTCGCGCCGAACATCTCGCTTCGACGGTGAAACCGGAAGAACTGCTCGGCCTTGAGCCGCAGCAGTTACTGCACCGGCTGTTTCACGAAGAAGACCTGCGCGTGTTCGAGCCGCGCCCGGTTTTTTTCCGCTGCTCCTGCTCACGCGACCGCGTCGTCGGCATGCTGCGCATGCTCGGACGTGATGAAGTGCGCGGCGTGATCGCCGAACGCGGCGAAGTCGAAGTGCACTGTGAATTCTGCAACCGCCGTTACGCGTTTGATGCCGTCGACAGCGAAGCCATTTTCGCAGCGGACATTGCCGCAGCAGCCGCACGCACCCGACATTAACCCCGTTTGCTGCGCGGCAGCAGCCGGCGTAAACTCTGAATTGTTCTGCAGCCCCGCCCGGGGCTCCAATAATATTGTTTAAAATCAATTAATTACGGAGATCTCCATGAATAACGGACGCGAAGTTGTCGTTCTGAGCGGCGTGCGCACTGCAATCGGCGATTACGGCGGCGCACTCAAGGACATCGCCCCGACGGAACTCGCAGGTCAGGTGGTCAAGGAAGCGGTCAGCCGCGCCAAGATTGATCCCAAACTGATTGGCCAGCTTGTCTTCGGCAACGTGATCCACGGCGAAGCCAAAGACATGTATTTCTCGCGCGTCGCCTGCATCAAGGGTGGCCTGCCGCAGGACACCACGGCAATGACCGTCAACCGCCTGTGCGGTAGCGGCATGCAGGCGATCGTCTCCGCATCACAAAGCATTCTGCTCGGCGACTGCGAAGCCGCCATCGGCGGCGGTGCTGAATCGATGAGCCGGGGCGGCTACCTGATGCCCAGCCTGCGCTGGGGTCAACGCATGGGCGACGGCGGCTTTATCGACATGATGGTCGGCGCACTGACCGACCCCTTCGACACCGTGCACATGGGAATCACCGCGGAAAATATCGCCGGGCAATGGAAAATCTCGCGTGAACGGCAGGATGAATTCGCGGTGGAAAGCCATCGCCGCGCGATCAGTGCCATCGAAAAAGGTTATTTCAAGGACCAGATCCTGCCGATCGAACTGAAAACCCGCAAAGGCACCACGCTTTTCGACAAGGATGAACATCCGCGCGCCGACGTCACACTCGAAGGTCTGGCCAAGCTGCGCGCCGCATTCAAGAAAGAAGGCGGCTCGGTCACCGCGGGCAACGCGTCGGGCATCAACGACGGCGCTGCTGCCGTGGTGCTGATGGAAAAGGAAGCCGCATTAAAAGCCGGCCTCAAACCGATGGCACGCCTGGTGTCGTACGGCCTGGCCGGTGTTGATCCGAAAATCATGGGTATAGGTCCCGTGCCGGCGGTACAGAACGCGCTGAAACGCGCAGGGCTTAAAGTCGAAGATATGGACGTCATCGAATCGAACGAAGCGTTTGCCGTACAGGCGCTCGCCGTTTCCTGCGACCTCAAATTCGACCCGAAGAAAACCAATCCCAACGGCGGCGCCGTGGGTCTCGGCCATCCGATCGGCGCCACCGGCGCCCTGCTCACCGTCAAGGCACTTTACGAACTGCAGCGCACCGGCGGCCGTTATGCACTTGTAACGATGTGCATCGGTGGCGGTCAGGGCATTGCAGCAGTGTTTGAGCGCATGTAATAAGCCCCGTCTCTCCTGAATTAAGATGCCGCGCCCTGCGCGGCATTTTTTTGACTTTTCACTAATCCCACTCACTGCGATCGAAGATGAACACCCCCGGAAAAAGCTAACCATATGATTTGGCGATAAATTTACCCGGCCGCCAATGACCGCATCGACAAAGCGAGCCCCCTACAGGGGTCAGGTAACCGGTTTTACAGAAAACACAAGAAGCCAGAACTGCCGCCAAAGGTTGCCCCGCGCGGCGAATTTCACCATCATTCGTTTTTGGCAACAGACAATATATATAAACCCGAGGAGAAGTTTTTCATGCGTATCCCGAAGCTGCTGGCCGCACTCGTCATTCCGGCACTGCTCGCGGCACCCGCACATGCCGCCGAAACCAAATACCCCGAAAAACCCATTCGCCTGATCATCGGAAGCGCCACCGGCTCCGGCCCCGACATCATCAGCCGCCAGCTCTCCGAGCGCCTGTATGAAACCTGGAAACAACGGGTAGTCGTAGACGCCCGCCCGGGCGCGGCCGGTGCGATCAGCGCCGATCTGACCATGGGCTCCGCCGCTGACGGCTACACGTGGATGATGCTGACCTCCCAGCTGTTCGTCGCCTCCCAGGTTCTCGCCGATATCAAGTTCGATCTGCAACGCGACTTCCGCTCGGCAGCACTGATCGGCGTCACGCCGTTCGTGCTGCTGTCGAACAACCAACTGCCGGTGAAATCACTGAAGGAGCTGATTGATCTTGCGAAGAAGCAGCCGGGCAAACTGCGCTACGGTTCCGCCGGCACCGGTGCCTCAGAGCATCTCTCCGGTGTGCTGCTCAACCACCTGACCGGCACCAACATGCTGCATGTGCCTTACAAAGGTGTTGCGCAATCGATCACCGATGCACTGGCCAACGAAGTGCAGATGACCTATGCGGTGCTGCCCGCCGCATTGCCACACATCCAGGGCGGGCGCCTGCGCGCTCTCGGCGTAACTACCGCCAAACGCGCCATATTGATCCCCGACGTGCCCGCGATCGGCGAGGTGGTTCCGGGTTATGCAATGAATGCCTGGTACAGCATCGTTGTCAAAAACGGCACCCCGCCCCCGGTGCTGGCCGCAATGAGCAGGGAAATCGTCAAGGTGCTGCGTGAACCGGCCTACGGTGAAAAAATGAAAGGTCTGGGCATCGAAATGATTGCCGGAGACAGTGCGGTGCTCGACGCCTGGCGCCGCGATGAAAACAAGCGCATCGTCGAAGTGGTCAAGTTATCCGGGGCCAAGGAAACAAAGTAAGCGTTTCCTGATCAATATGAAAATGCCGTGCATTGCACGGCATTTTTTATGAGGCACAGGCTTCAATCGCCACAGCAGGATCTCACTTCTGCCGTGGCCGGCTGCTGAGATTCCACCTCTGTGGAAATATCCGCCTTCCGCCGGCTGCCATTACTTGGCGGACATGTTCATTTCATGAACATTCTGTACGCGTAAGTGTTCGAAAGACAGACGATTGGAATCCGTGCAGAATCCCGTCCATGACAACCGCCAAGACTACCGTCCACGCTGACGGGCACTCCCCAGCCGTCAACCTGCTGCTCAACGTTGGCCACGCCATCGACCACATGTTCCTGCTGATTTTCGCGACGGCGGTATCGACCATCGCCATCGAGTTCGGGCACGGCGACTGGACCGACCTGATGCCGTACAGCGTCGGCGCCTTTGCGCTGTTCGGCCTGGGTGCGATGCCCGCAGGACGTCTCGGCGATCTGTGGGGGCGCCGCGTGATGATGATCATCTTTTTCATCGGCATGGGCCTGTCGGCGATGCTGGTGGCGATGACGCACAGTGCCTGGCAGCTTGCCGCCGCACTGACGCTGATGGGGGCCTTCGCGGCGATCTATCACCCGGTGGGCATCCCGATGCTGGTGCAGGGCGTGACGAACCCCGGCGCGGTAATCGGCTTGAACGGACTCGCCGGCAACCTCGGCATCGCCGTGGCGGCGCTGGTCACCGGTTTCCTTGTCAAATGGCTGGGCTGGCGTGAAGCCTTCATCATCCCCGGGCTGGTTTCGATTGCCTGCGGCATCACCTTTGCACTGGTCTGCCCGAAGGAAACGGAAGCGCCGGCCAAACGCAAAGGCGGCAAGGCCAAGGTCACGCTGACGCCGGAGATGCTGATGCGCGCCTTCGCGGTAATGACCGCTGCCGCTGCAGTCAGCACCGTGCTGTTCAACTTCACCACTAACGGCAATTCCCAGCTGCTCGCGGCGGGATTCAAAGGCGTCATCGAAGATCCGGCGGCAATCGGCACGCTGCTGGCCATCATCTATGCCGTGGCCTCACTCGCGCAGCTGGTCGTGGGCCGGCTGATTGATCGTATGCCGTTCAAGCCGCTGCAGCTGTGGATGTCGGTTGCGCAGGTGCCGCTGCTGATCTGGGCCGCGCACACCCAGGACTGGGGACTGTTCGTCGCGATGCTCGCGGTAATGGTGTTTGTCTTCGGCTCAATACCGTTCACCGACGCGATGATCGTGCGTTATGTCGATGACCGCCTGCGCTCGCGCGTCGCCGGCATGCGCCTGACCGTGGCCTTCGGCTTCAGCTCGCTGGCGGTCTGGCTGATCGGTCCGCTGGTCAAAAACATCGGCTTCGCCAACGCGTTGTGGATCATGGCCGGCATCGCCGCAATCAAGGCTGCGATCGTGCTGTTGCTTCCCGACGAACCCGACGCCGAACCCGTCAAAGTGTGATTTCGCCGGCGGGCGCCCCACCCAAGGCCGTTTACAGGCTTTTTTGCAAGCCAATCAAGGGGTTTTAAGCGCTTTTCAGGGGCTTTTAGCCCTGCGGCACAGGGCAAAGTGGCTAAAAAGCAGGCATTTGGGGTATGATCGCCGGTTCCCGCCATGCGTCCGGCCCCGGCCGGCGCTGCCCGTCAACCCCATCGCAGAGAGAAGGCAAGACATGCAGGCAATTCTGGATTATCTGAAAAAAACCGGCGAACAACTGGATTCCGAGATCGCCACCGCCACCGGACTTTCACTGGCCAGCGTGCGCCAGCATGTGACGGTGCTGCAGTCGCGCGGTGACATCATGATCTGCCGCTCGATCCGCTTCAAGGACGGCAAACCCAGCGAAGGCATGCTGTGCCGCATTTCCGGCTACATCCCGCCCGTAGCCCCGGGCCGTAAGCCCAAGGGTTCGGTGCCGGCCAAACCGGTCATTTAAGCAGTTGCGGTATAGCGGGCCTGTTTCATCAGGCCCGCCCCCCACGGGCTCCGCTGTTTTCCCCGCCCAAACCGCGTAATCACGACACTCACGCTTCAATCGTTTTGTCAGCGCGAGTCTTCCAAAGCGACACCAGCACTCCGCCTGCAATCAGGCCGAAGGTCACGCTGAGCGAAATCACCGGCGGCACCTTGCCGATGAACCCGACCAGAAATATCTTCGAACCGATGAATACCAGTACGAGCGCCAGCGCGTACTTCAGATACTTGAAACGGTGAATCATCGCCGCAAGCGCGAAATACAGTGCACGCAGGCCCAAGATCGCAAAAATGTTGCTGGTGTAGACAATAAACGGATCCGTGGTGATCGCAAAAATTGCCGGCACCGAATCCACCGCAAACACCAGGTCAACGAACTCCACCAGGCACAGTGCAAGGAACAGCGGGGTCACCCAACGCACTACGCGTCCGGAAGCCGGATCCGGCCTCTGCACAAAAAAGGCATTGCCGGCGAGTTCAGGAGTGACTCGCATATGCTTGCGCAACAGTTTCAGCAGCGGATTGCCGGCAATGTCCGGCATATGATCGACCAGTATCCACATCTTGATACCGGTGATTACAAGAAACAGGCCGAACACATAAAGAATCCAGCTGAACTGACTGACCAGCGCCGCACCCAATCCGATCATGATCGCCCGCAGCACGATCACGCCGAGGATGCCCCAGAACAGCACCCGATACTGATACTGCCGCGGTATCGCGAAGTAGGTAAAAATCAGCGCAATCACAAACACGTTGTCCATCGACAACGATTTCTCGATCAGAAAGCCAGTGTAATACTCCGTCCCTCTTTCTGATCCCAGGTGCCACCACACCCAGGCACCGAACAGCAGTGCGACACCGATATAACCTGCCGACAGCAGCAGACTTTCACGAACGCCGATTTCATGGTCATCACGGTGCAGAACGCCCAGATCAAAGGCGAGAAGCGCGGTAACAATGCCGACAAAGGACAGCCACAGCCAGGCTGCATGCCCCAGAAACGGGGTGTGCAGAAATTCAGTCATCGCTTCCAACACGGCATATCCTCCGTTTTTGAATCAGATTCGTCTTCAGGCGTTGAGCGGCGACGCGCCTGCTACCGACTTGCCCAGTATGTCGGTCTCGATACCCCAGTCCTCAACAGCCGCCCTCAATACCGCCATTTCGCCCTCGGTTATATGACTGTCCGCATCAGCCACCGATGCACACAATTGCAACACACTGCACCTCAGCGCGGGCTGACGAATTTCCGATAGTAACTGCCGCATTGTTTCACGGTCCAGCCGGCACGCCTCATCCCAACTCAGACAGGGCGCGCCCAGCAGGTCCTCACAGCAGTTTTGGACGACCTCATACAAATCATCGCGGCTTAAACCGAGACGGGCCGGCGCATCCATGCACTCCAGCCTTTCGAGTTCAACACGTGACAAGCTGCCGTCAGCAAGAAGTGCGAGTGCAACAATGCGTGCAGCAGCACGGGGACTGTCATTCGGATACGTACGCAAAATCGGGCTCCTTAAAAAACCGGGGGGGCTGAAAATCAGTCAAAAATTTCCGCAATCCAGGATTTACGTCTCCCGTAGTGATGTTGCGGCGCAGACCGGTAGCGGTGATCGTCGCGGTCGACCTCCTTCACCGGTTCAGCAGGCCGGCTGGACCGCTCGACCAGTTTGTCGAGCTCACCCCGATCCAGCCATACACCGCGGCATTTCTGGCAATAATCGATTTCGATACCCTGACGCTCGGTCATGACCAAAGGCGTATCAGAACAAACGGGGCATTTCATGGGTTTCTCCGGATCAATAAATTGGACAGTCAATTAATAACTGCAGCCAGCTGGCGGTTCACTCGCAGTTTGTTTTCCCGCATGCGCGACGGATCGCGGTTACGCCGCAACGCACGCAGCAGAAGACGCGATGCCCGGGAGAGCGCCGTATCCAGGGCAGCCCGCCAGTCGCTGGCCGTGGAAGAAATCACCACTACGCTGCGCCCGTTGGTCTTCAGCATCACCTGGCAGCGCTTGTCCACGCCGCCGCGCGGACCATTAACGTCGGACAGCTGGACCTGCGCGCGGGAAACCATCCAGGCCAGCCGGCGCATCACAAAACGCACCCGATGCTCGGCAAGATCACGGTATTCGGCGCTGCGGGGGTCGCGGGTTTCAATCTGCACTTGCATGTCACACCTCCTTGGGTTGAACGACGCACACAAGATAGGGTGGGCAGAGATTCCGAAAAAGCAGATAATTAAGTAGCTTAATTCCTAAAATTCCTGAATATGCGACGGAACTTCAGCTATAAACACCTCTATTATTTCTGGGTTGTTGCCCGCGAGGGCGGCGTTTCCAGGGCGGCGGCACGGCTGGGCATGGCAGTACAGACCGTCAGCGCACAGGTGCGCGAACTGGAACGGGAACTCGGATATGCGCTGCTGAAACCTGCCGGCCGGGGACTTGCATTGACCGAAGCCGGAATAGCCGCGATGCACCAGGCTGACCGGATTTTCCAGCTGGGCGAACAACTCCCCGCCATTGTCAGGGATGCCGCAGAGCCGGTCAGCATCCGGCTCGCGGTGGGCATATCCGACGGCCTGCCCAAACTGGCTGTGCGCCGCCTGCTGCAACCGGTACTCGACACCGAGAACCTGAGGCTGTTGTGCCACGAAGATGAGTTTGATGATCTGTTGGGCGAGCTCGCGTTACACCGGCTGGATGTTGTACTAGCTGACCGCCCCGCACCACCGAATCCGAATCTGAAGCTCTACAGCCACGAACTAGGATCATCAGCGGTTGCCTGGTACGCGCCGGAACCGTTGGTGGCCTCAGCGCGTCGCGGCTTTCCGCAAAGTCTTGCCAGGGTGCCGGTATTGCTGCCCACGCCGCACGCCTCGGTTCGTCCGAAAATTGACCTTTGGTTTGAGCGTAACGAAGTGGTGCCGCGCATCACCGGCGAATTCGAAGACAGCGCGTTGCTTGCCACATTCGGCGCCGCGGGCTTCGGCGTATTCCCTGCCGCCGAGTTGATACATGACAAACTGACATCCCGATACGACGTCAGGCGCATAGGATCATGCGAAGGCGTTGATGAATGTTTTTATGCCATCGGCACCGAAAAAAAAGTAGCGCATCCGATGGTCCACCAGATATTACAGGCGCATCGCCAGAACTGACTTGCGTCTGTTGGGATTTCATCTTTTAATGACGGCCAACCTCAACTAGACTGTCAACGCTCAAACAGGAGAACACCATGTTGCGTATCTACGGTTCCGCCAACTCACGCGCCCTCCGCGTCATCTGGATGGCCGCCGAACTCGGCCTGCAATACGATCACAAGGACTGGCTGCCGCGTTCACCGGAAACCAAAACTACTGACTACCTCGAGGTGAATCCGAATGCACGTGTGCCGTCGATTGACGATGACGGCTTCATCCTCAGTGAATCGATGGCGATCAATATGTACCTCGCCAAGAAACACAAAAGCGCGCTCTATCCTTCTGATCCGAAACTGGAGGCGCTGTGCTGGCAGTGGAGCCTGTGGGAAACCGACCGCCTCGACCGCCAGATCGTTGATTACGTGCGCAACAGCGTCGCATCGCCGCCGGCCGAGCGCAAACCAGCCGTTGCCGAAGCAGCGTGGCTGCAGGTCGCGCCGGCATTTGATGTACTGGAAACCGCGCTGGCCAAATCGCCGTGGCTGGCCGGCCCGGCGTTTTCAGTGGCGGATCTGAACGTTGCCGGCGCGCTGTATCGCGCGCTGTCGATCGACGTCAGCAAATGGCGCAACCTCGACGGCTGGCTGCATCGCTGCTGGGATCGCCCCGCCGCCAAACACGCGCGAGCGCTGCGCGAACAGTAAACCGCAACCACGGGAACCTCATTAAATATCTGTTTTTATTGATATTTAATGAGGGTCGCGCTGCACCACATCCGCCGTACCGCATCAGTAGTAGCATGCACGAACCTGCCGCGCCGACCCAATAACAACACTGTCCGCCGGCACGCCATCATCACGCTCTGGGAGGAGCCATGCCGTCACTGCGCCGGATTGCCGCATTCATCGTTGCACTGCTGCTCTTTGCCGTACTGCCCGCCAATGCCGCGAACTATCCCGAGCCGAAAGAAGGGGACTGGGTCGCGAAGAATTTCAGATTCCACACCGGTGAAGTATTGCCGGAAGTGACGCTACATTACCGCACCATCGGCTCACCGGCGAATGAAGCGGTGCTGGTGCTTCACGGCACCGCGGGCAACGGCGGCAACATGCTGACGCGCGCCTTCGCCGAGGAGCTTTTCGGACCCGGCCAACCGCTCGATGCAACGAAATATTTCATCATCCTGCCCGACGCACTGGGCACCGGAAAATCAACGCGGCCCTCAAGCAGCGGCCTGCGCATGAAATTCCCCAAATACAACTACGACGATATGGTGCAGGCACAGTACCGACTGGTCACTGAAGGCCTCGGCATCAAGCATCTGCGCATGGTCATCGGCAATTCGATGGGCGGCATGCAGGTGTGGAACTGGGTGACCGCTTACCCGGACATGATGGACATCGGTGTGCCGATGGCCTGCCAGCCCGGCGCGATGTCGGGGCGCAACTGGATGCTGCGCAAGCTGCTCGCGGATTCGATCCGCAATGACCCGGAATGGAATGAAGGCAACTACACGACGCAGCCGCGCCACATGACACGTCTGCTGACCTACTTTGCGGTGGCCACCAATGGCGGCAATATCGCGCTCTATAACGACGGGCCTGACGCGGAAAAGGCGGAAGCCGCTCTCGCCAAACGGCTGGCGGTACCGTTCCGCGGCGACACCAACGACGTGCTGCTGCAGTGGGAGTCCTCGCGCGACTACAACCCGATGCCGCTGCTTGAACGCGTCAAGGCCACCGTACTGGCGATCAACGCCGCCGATGACGAACGCAACCCGCCGGAACTGAAAATGATGGAAGAAGCCATGAAGCGTGTTAAGAACGGCCGCCACTTACTGATTGCACAGAGCCCTGATACGCGCGGCCACGGCACCACCAGTAACGCGAAGTTCTATAAAAAAGAACTTGAAGAATTGATGAAAACGGCGCCACGGCGCTAGCCCGATTGATAGGTGTTACGGTTGAAATTAGAATCATGCGTTGAACGGCACCAACAGCAAAACCATAACCGCCGTGGAGGAGTCTTAATGTCTGTGCGTTCATGTCTGAACATCGTTGTGCTGACTCTGGCATTTTTTGCCGCTGGCTCGCAGGCCGCAGAGCCGGCCTACCCGACCAAACCCGTACGCGTGATCGTGCCCTATCCGCCCGGCGGCACCACCGACCCGACGGCGCGCGCCTTCACCGGCTGGTTCACCGAAAAAATGGGCGCCAACTTTGTCATCGACAACCGTCCCGGCGCCGGTTCGACGCTGGGCCACGGCCTTGGTGCCAAAGCCACGCCCGACGGTTACACGCTGCTGCTCGGCACTTCCGGCGGTCTTGTTGTCAGCGCCGCGTTCGGCAGCAAGCTGGCCTATGACCCGGTCAAGGATTTCACGCCCATCGGCGTCGGCGTTTATGTGCCCTTTCTGATCGTCGTGCATCCTTCGGTCCCGGCAAAAAACGTCCGCGAACTGGTGGAACTCGCCAAAGCACAACCCGGCAAAATCAATTTCGCATCCCCGGGCACCGGCACTCCCAACCATCTCGGCGTTGAACTGCTGACGTCACTGACCGGCGCCAAGTTCACGCATGTGCCCTACAAGGGCGGCGGTGCCGCAACAGTGGATCTGCTTGCGGGACGCGTACAGGCGATCTTCGGTGGTGCAGCGCCGTGGCAGCCGCACATGAGCACCGGCAAAGTTCGCGCTATCGCCATCGGCCATCCGCAACGCCTGCCGCAGCTGCCGGACATCCCGGCCATCGCCGAAACCTACCCGGGCTTCAACAACACGACTTGGTACGGCTTCCTCGGCCCGAAAGGCACGCCCGCCTATGTCGTCAACAAGATCAATGCCGAAATGAAACGTGCTGTCGCGGACCCCGCGCTGATCAAACACCTCGAGGGCATCGGCATGGTGCCAACGTGGACATCGCCGAAAGAAATGGGCGAAATGATCCGCACCGAACTCGCACGCTGGCAGAAGGTGGTCTCCGAGGCTGGAATCAAACCGGAGTAACCGCACCACAAACGGAAATGCTGGCACAAGGTGCGCCTATGTATCCGACCGTACAGACAGCAGGTTGCTTTATGTACGGTATGGGACAAAAGCCTTGTATTCAGTGAAGCAAGCGCCTATGGTGGGTCACATCACCTGATCTTGCCACCGGGGCCGGGCTCCCATCCAGTTCGAGCGGTGTTCATGACGTCCCGCACGAAAAGGAAAAGCTCATGAACAAAAAAAACTCCGTCAGTGCCGCACGATCCGCACCGCTGTCCCGTGAGTGTCCTGGTTGCGGGTTTATAGACTGGGCTCAGCGCGGCATGTTGTCCGCCGGTGACATGCGGCGATTCTGCGACCGGATTGAACACCGCCGGATGAGAAAAAATCACGAACACCTGCATCGCGCCGGCGCAGCGCTG
>Ga0209358_10001377_pt1 | contig 19428 bp, 17 predicted proteins | sample LauGreFa1BDMLBSN_2_FD_187574 | JGI IMG/M metagenome (GOLD analysis project Ga0209358, IMG submission 187574) | Freshwater lake microbial communities from Lake Michigan, USA - Fa13.BD.MLB.SN (SPAdes) (version 2) | ecosystem: Environmental > Aquatic > Freshwater > Lake | place: Lake Michigan, USA... | reverse complement strand
AGTCAAAGGCTATTGCAAATATTGCACCAAACTACGGCTTGTTTATTGGCGGTAAGTTTGTAGATCCTAAAAAAGGTAAGAGTTTTAGCACAATTAATCCAGCAACTGAAGAGTTGTTATCAAAGGTGGGTTATGGAGATAAATCTGATATCGATGCAGCGGTAAGGAGCGCAAGAGCTGCTTACACAAAGATATGGTCAAAAATGCCAGCTAAGGAACGCGGTAAGTATCTCTACCGAATCGCTCGCATAATGCAGGAGCGGGCTCGAGAGTTTGCAGTGGTTGAGACTTTAGATAATGGCAAGCCGATTAGGGAATCCAGAGACACAGATATTCCACTTGCTGCTGCACATTTTTTCTATCACGCAGGCTGGGCAGACAAGCTGGAATATGCCGGTTTTGGAAGTAAGCCAAAACCACTTGGCGTAGTTGGTCAGATAATTCCATGGAACTTCCCGTTATTAATGCTCGCTTGGAAAATTGCGCCAGCACTTGCTGCTGGAAATACAGTTGTTTTAAAGCCAGCTGAAACAACACCACTTACCGCACTTTTATTTGCAGAAGTTTGCCAACAAGCAGGACTTCCTGATGGTGTAGTAAATATTGTTACAGGTGATGGAATTACTGGAGCTGCTTTAGTTAACCACCCAGATATAAATAAGGTTGCATTTACTGGCTCGACAGAGGTTGGCAAGGCAATCGCTAGATCAATATCGGCAACTAAGAAGAGTGCAACATTAGAACTTGGTGGTAAGGCTGCCAACTTAGTATTTGAAGATGCTGCAATTGATGAAGCGGTTGAAGGAATTATTAATGGTATTTTCTTTAATCAGGGCCATGTTTGCTGCGCTGGTTCGCGTTTAATCATTCAAGAAAATGTTGCTGATGAAGTATTGGAAAAACTCAAAAAACGCATGAGCCTGATTCGAGTTGGCGATCCGATGGATAAGAACACAGACTTGGGTGCAATTAACTCCAAAGAACAGCTAAATAAGATTGAGGAGATCTCTAAAACTGGTGATGCTGAGGGTGCCAATAGATGGTCACCGGATGTAAAACTTCCAACAAAAGGATTCTGGTACCCACCAACTATTTTCACAGGTGTTACGCAATCACATCGAATAGCTAGGGAAGAAATCTTTGGTCCAGTTTTATCAGTGCTTACATTTAGAACTCCAGCAGAGGCAATCGAGAAAGCCAACAACACAATGTATGGATTATCTGCAGGAATCTGGAGCGATAAGGGTTCAAAGGTTTTATGGGCTGCTAAGCAATTAAAGGCTGGCGTAATCTGGAGTAACACATTTAATAAATTTGATCCTGCAAGCCCATTTGGCGGATACAAAGAGTCAGGTTGGGGTCGTGAAGGTGGACGTCATGGTTTAGCAGGTTATTTAGCCTCTGATGCGAAGGTGAATAAATGAGCTCAATAGATGTAAACAAAACTTATAAATTATTTATTGGTGGAGCTTTTCCACGTAGTGAGTCCGGTCGAGTCTATGAAATTAAAGGTGCGAATAAAAAATTCTTGGCTAATCCTGCCCTGGCATCTAGAAAAGATTTAAGGGATGCAGTCGTTGCTGCTAAATCTGCCCAATCAGGTTGGGCAAATGCAACCGCCTTTAATCGTGGCCAAATTCTTTATCGAATTGCAGAGATTATGCAGGGCAGAAGTGAACAGTTTGTTGAAGAGATCTGCGCCCTTGAGGGTATAACGACAAAGGCGGCGAAACTTCAAGTAGTAGAAGCGATTGATACTTGGGTTTGGTACTCCGGTTGGTGTGACAAGTTATCTTCAGTTTCTGGATCACAAAATCAAGTTTCTGGACCGTTTTATAACTTTACAACTCCAGAAGCCTTAGGAGTTATTGCATTATTTGCCGAGGGCAAACCTTCTCTCCTTGGTGCAGTGCGCACACTTGCCCCAGCTCTTGCTGGTGGAAATTCAGCGATTTTAATTGCTAGTGAGTCATTTCCTCTACCAGCAATTACTTTGGGTGAAGTAATTGCAACAAGTGATGTTCCAGGTGGCGTGGTAAATATTCTTACTGGTAAAACTTCTGAACTTTTGCCTTGGATTGGTTCTCATATGGAAATTGATGGCGTAGATGTGGCTGGCTTAAACAAGAAGCAGGAAGATGAGATTAAGTTAGTTGGGGCCGATAACTTAAAACGTATCTCTAGATTTGCGCCAGGTAATCATCCAGAGAGAATTTTGAGCTTCATGGAGCATAAAACTATTTGGCACCCGATCGGTATTTAACTACTCAGCTGATATTGCTGCGTAAGCAGGCTTTACTACCTTTTCTATAATTTCAAGTCTTTCCTCAAATGGGATAAATGAGCTTTTAAGTGCATTTACAGTTACTCGCTGTAAATCGGCAAACTTCCAGCCAAATGATTTAACACATTCAGACATCTCATTACTCATTGAAGTCCTGCTCATTAATCGATTATCAGTATTTAGAGTTACCCGAAAACGTAATTTGGCAAGCATGCCAATTGGATGCTCAGAGTAGGTTTTAGCAGCACCAGTTTGAAGATTTGAGGTTGGGCAAAGCTCAAGTGGAATTCTGCGATCCCTCACATATGATGCAAGCGGGCCAAGCTTTGGCTTATCCCCGCTAAAATCAATGTCATCAATAATTCTTACGCCATGTCCAAGACGTTCTGCGCCACAGATTTGAATAGCCTCCCAGATTGATGGCAATCCATAAGCCTCACCAGCGTGGATTGTGAAATGAGCATTCTCTTTACGCAAATACTCAAAGGTTTCTAACTGGTTTGTTGGCGGAAAGCCATCTTCTGGTCCTGCAATATCAAATCCAACCACACCTTTATTTCGATACTTAACAACAGCCGCAGCTGCCTCTTGCGAGCGATCATTTTGTCGCATACCGCAAAGTAATGATTCAACCCTTATTTTGTTACCTTCACGAGCTGCCTCTGCCATTCCTTGTTTATAACCTTCAAGCGTGGCTTCAACAACTTGATCAAGTGTTAAACCTTGTTCGGTAAACAACTCAGGGGCGCCTCGCACCTCTGCATAGACAACACCATCTCTTGCAAGATCAATTGCACACTCTCTTGAAACTCTAATGATCGCTTCTTTGCTCTGCATAACTGCAATTGTGTGGGAAAAAGTTTCAAGATAGCGTACTAGAGAGTGCGAATTACAGGATTCTTCAAACCAATCTCCAAGTTGTTTTGGATCATCAGTTGGTAACTTCTTGTAACCAATTTGCTGAGCAATCTCAATAATAGTTTCAGGGCGCAATCCACCATCTAAATGATCGTGTAATAACGCTTTTGGTACACGTTTTATTTGATCACTTGTTGGTGTTTTATCTAAAGACACTTACCCCTCAATTCTTTCAACAACCAATGGTAATCGCTTAACTTCATCATCTTTACCACCAATTGAAAATCCACCAGTTAACGCATCTATGGCGCGTTCAAATCTTGCCACATCATCTGTATGTAGAGTTAAAATCGTTTGATCCTTTGTAACTAAATCCCCTGGTTTAGCATGAATTTCAATTCCCGATCCAAGTTGTAAAACTTCACCTTGTTTTTGTCTACCTGCACCTAATCGCCATGCTGCAATGCCAACTTTCATTGCATCTAAAGTTAAAAGCTTTCCAGATGAAGTTGCCTTAATTTCCATTGTTTCTTTCGCAACTGGCAATGGCGCATCATTATCTCCGCCTTGCGCAGCAATCATTTTTCGCCAAACATCCATTGCCATGCCATTTTTAAGCGCTTCCTCCGGTGATACTTTAGGTTTTATACCCACCGCATCCAGCATCTCATTTGCCAACAAAAGAGTTAATTCGATGACATCACTTGGGCCACCGCCAGCTAACACCTCAAGTGTCTCCCTGATCTCAAGTGCATTTCCGGCAGTTAAGCCAAGTGGCACATCCATAGCAGTAACAAGGGCTCGGGTTTTCACGCCGGCATTTTTTCCTAAATCAACCATTGTTCTGGCTAGTAATGCTGCATCCTTTGGATCGCTCATAAAGGCACCAGAACCAGTTTTAACATCTAGTACTAACGCACTTGTTCCTTCTGCAATTTTCTTACTCATAATTGAGGATGCAATTAATGGAATTGCTTGCACAGTTCCTGTCACATCACGCAGGGCATAAAGTTTCTTATCAGCTGGTGCTAATCCGGCGCCTGCCGCGCAGATAACCGCGCCACACTCTTGAATTACTTTTAACATCTCTGCATTGGAAAGATTTGCTTTCCAGCCTTTAATAGATTCGAGCTTGTCTAGAGTTCCACCGGTATGACCCAACCCTCGACCAGATAATTGTGGCACTGCAGCACCACATGCTGCTACTAAAGGCGCCAGCGGTAAAGTTATTTTGTCGCCAACACCACCAGTTGAATGCTTATCAACTGTTGGGCGGTCAAGCATTGACCAATTCATTTTTTCACCACTTGCAATCATGGCTTCGGTCCATCTTGAAATTTCTCGATTATTCATTCCGTTAAGCAAAATTGCCATTAGCAGTGCAGACATTTGTTCGTCAGCTATAACTCCTCGAGTGTACGAATCGATAGTCCAGTCGATTTGTTCGTTACTTAATTCAAGTCTGTCGCGCTTTGCTGAGATTATTTCAACTGCAGCAAATTTTTCACTCATTTAAGGTCCTCTGGACCAAACCCCCAAGGCAATAGATATGACAAAGGTTTAGCGCCATCAGGAGTCATAAACAACATTTCATTACCGCCATGTTCAAATAACAATTGTCGACAACGGCCACATGGCGATAGATACTCACCTTTTCCATCAACACAAACAACGGCAATTAATCTGCCGCCACCTGTCGCGGTTAATGAAGAAATAAGCCCACACTCTGCGCAAAGGCCAACGCCATAACTTGCATTCTCACTGTTACAACCAACAACAATTCGCCCATCTGAAACTAATCCAGCCACTCCAACTTTAAAATTTGAGTAAGGGGCATAAGCTTTTTGCATTACATCTTTTGCAGCTAAATGCAGTTGCTCCCAATTAATATCCATGGGCTAATTCTCCTACGAAAATAAACTATTTATTACCGCGAGAGTATGGGATTCCATCTGCTGCAGGCGCTCGAACGCGTCCCACCAAGCCAGAGACTGCAATGATGGTGGCAACGTAAGGAATCATCAACATGAGTTCTGAAGGTAGGGCTACGCCGGAGATTGAAAGATTACTTTGCAAGCTGTTAGCAAAGCCAAAAAATAGTGCTGCAACAAGTGCACCTCGTGGCGTCCACTTACCAAACACTAAACATGCCAGGGCAATGAATCCAGCCCCTGCCGTCATAGATTGAGAGAAAATTCCAACTGCGCCAATTGTAAATACTGCCCCACCGATTCCAGCTACCAATCCAGCTAACATTACATTTTTAAACCTTAATTTATTAACATCAATTCCGACTGAATCAGCCGCAATTGGAAGTTCACCAACAGCTCGAGTGCGTAGGCCCCAACGTGATTTATGCAGGGCAACTTGAATCAAAATCACAATTGCATACATTAAGTAAACAATTATTGTTTGATTAAATAATACTGGCCCAATAATTGGAATTTTAGAGAGAATAGGAATAGGAATTGCTGAAAAACTTCCCGCAGCATTCCAAGTACTGTCATACGGCACAAGCAAGGTTGAGTAAAAGAAATTAGTTAGCCCTAAAACCAAAACATTTATTACAAAGCCAACAATAACTTGGTCAACTTTAAAGTTAATTGCAAAGTAAGCCAAAATAAGTGAAACCAATGCACCGGCTATTGGCGCCGAGATTAAACCCCAAAGTAAATTCTGCGTAAGACTTGCAACAATTGCAGAGATGAAGGCTGCGAATAACAATTGACCTTCAATAGCAATGTTAATAACTCCAGACTTTTCGCAAAGTAACCCGGACATCGATCCGAAAATCAACGGAACTGATAGCAAAAGAGCCGCTTGAAGTAGTCCGGTAAATGGGATGAACTTTCCAGCTGCCGCCCAGCATAAGAATGACATGATGCTTCCTAAGCCGAATACAAAACTACCAAGGGATAGAGATTTATCTGCCTTGAATCTTAAATAAGAAATCCCAATTCCTAAAAGTGCCAAGATCATAAAAATGCCGGAGCCAACTTTTGAACTAATACTCCACTCACTTAAGAGCTTAAATTCATCGCCGAGAATAAATCCAAAGGTTATTGGTTCAGTTTTATTTGAAGTTAGATAGAAAATAGTTGTAAAAACTCCAAAAAGGGCCAACATCGTATAAACACTTTTTTGCTTACGTTTTTGTACTAAATTCAACTCTGCCATTAGCCGTTCCAGCCTTTAGCAGTTAAAGTCTTAGATTCAACAGTATTTTTCAATCTAAAAACTCGCTTTAGCAACATCGGAGTTGCTATAAACAAAACAATTAATGCTTGGATTACCTGAACAATTTCTGATGGTGTGCCAGTATTTGAAAGCAAAGTTCTGCTACCAGTTTGTAGTGCTCCGAAGAGTAAGGCTCCCAGTAAAGTTCCAATTGGGGTTGCTTGTCCAAGTAGAGCTACCGTAATCGCATCGAAACCAATGCTGCCGGCAATACCTGCAGTCAGAGAGTACTCAGTACCAATTAAATGCACTGCCCCACCTAATCCCGCCAAACCGCCACTGATAAACATAGTTGCAGTAGTTACGAATGGAACTGAAATTCCAGCAGTGCGAGCTGCATTTGAGTTAGCACCGACTGCTCTAAATTTAAAGCCAATTGTGCTTCTAGTTAATAACCACCAAACGAACCAGGTGGTTGCTAGCGCTATAAAGATTCCAAAATGTAACCTTAAATCTCCACCAAATATCTTCGGCAACTGAGCACTGCTATTAACCTCAGGTGCAATCGGATCTTGACGTTCAGCACGTAAAAATGCTTGAGTCTTTAACAGCCAGAGAACAAATAAAGAAGCAATGTAATTGAGCATAATAGTAACAATTACTTCATGCGCTCCAGTTTTTGCTTTAAGCAAACCTACAAAACCGCCAAATAAACCACCTAGAACAATTCCAACAATTAAAACAAGTGGAACATGAATTAGTGGTGGCAATTCATAAGCAAAACCAACATAAGAAGCACCAATCGCTCCAAAGATAAATTGTCCCTGAGCTCCGATATTAAACAGCCCAGATCTAAATGCTAGAGCCACTGCCAATCCCGCAAACAAAAGTGGGACTGCAGTAACAATTGTTTCTGAAAGTGGATAGAACCCACGGAAAAATCCAGACTCCCTCGCCAGATTGATGTCATAAATCGAACCTTGAAATATTGCTAAATATGAATTTCCAATTCTTGATCCTGCTGAGGTTAAGAATTTTCCTGGTGAACTTAGTTGTCCCATAATCACAGGATCTGAAATTACAATTATTATTCCGCCAATAAAGAATGCAAAAACAAAGGATAAGAATGGTAATAACGCATTCTTTTTAAACGCCACGAAGAATCGGGTCATCATTTGATGCCTGCCATCATTAGACCTAGTTTTTCTCTTGAAACATCAGAATCTACAATTCCAACAATTTCACCTTTGTAAATTACTGCAATTCGGTCAGCTAGCTCCATTACTTCATCTAATTCACTACTAATTAGCAATATGGCTTTCTTATTAGCTCGCTCAGCAAGCAATTTTTCATAGACAAATTCAATTGAACCAACATCTAAGCCTCTTGTAGGTTGTGCGGCAACCACCAACTTAACCTCACGTGATAATTCCCTTGCAAGTACAACTTTTTGCTTATTTCCACCAGAGAGAGAAGAGGAAGGATCTTCAATACTTTGCGTTCTAACATCAAACTCTTTTACCAAGGTTGTGGCATTATTTTCAATATAAGCCCTATTTAACTGCCCGCTGCTTGCAACAGGTTCTAAGTCATGAACATCAAGAATCAAGTTTTCTTTAATTGTGAAAGTAGAAATTAATCCATCTAATTCTCGAGACTCTGGAATATAGGCAATTCCAGCACGTAATGAATCCCTAACGGTAGATCCTTGGATTTCTCGCCCATCTAATTTTATGGAGCCAGATGAATGCTTCTCCAGGTTAAGCAAAGCCCGAGCTAATTCAGATTGACCATTACCTTGAACGCCAGCTATTGCAACAATCTCTCCGGCACGAATATTTAAAGACAGATTGTTAACAACTTTACGGCCAGCATCATTAAATATATTTAAGTTATTGATCTCTAAGACATTAGATCCAGGGTTAAGAACTGTTTTATTTGGTGCCAAATCAACTTGGCGTCCTACCATCAAATTAGCTAATTCTTCCTGGGTAGCAGTTGGCAGTTGCGTTCCAACTACCTTACCCAACCTAATAATTGTTATCTTGTCGGCGACTTCTTTAACTTCCCGAAGTTTATGAGTGATAAAAATAATTGATGTTCCCTTAGATTTTAAGACCTTCATTACATTTAGCAACTCATCTGTTTCCTGGGGAGTTAGTACCGCAGTTGGCTCATCCAAGATTAAAACTTTAGCGTCATACATAAGGGCTTTAACAATCTCAACCCGCTGCTGCACACCAACAGGTAAATCTTCAATAATTGCATCAGGGTTTATATCAAATTTAAACTCATCGGATAATTTCTTAATTTTTGTCTTAATCTCTGCCAAGCTCATAATGCCAAACTTGGATTTTTCGCGTCCGAGGGCAATATTTTCCGCCACTGTGAAAACTGGAATTAACATGAAATGTTGGTGCACCATACCTATGCCATGCTTAATTGCATCTGATGGTTCGTAGATTTTTACTGTTTGATCATCAACAAGAATCTCGCCAGAATCTGGCTGCAGAAGGCCGTAAACAATATTCATTAAGGTTGATTTGCCAGCACCGTTTTCGCCAAGGATGGCGTGAATTTCACCTTTACCGACCTTTAAATTTATTTGGTCATTTGCAATTAAATTGCCAAAACTTTTAGATACTCCCCTTAACTCTAAGGGCATCAACTACTCCTTAATGTAACTGGGTGAGTTAGAAATCTAACTCACCCAGCAATAGTGCTCGACTAAATTTATAGTCGATTACGCATTGTTTACATCAATATATCCAGCAGCAATATTTGCAGCTAGATCTTTTACTTCATTTTGCAATGAGGCAGGAATCTTCTTTGCCCAAGCTGGAGTAATTGCATAGCTAACACCCTTGTTTGAGAGTGAACCTACATACTCTTTGCTTGAGAATTTGCCTTCATATGCTTCTTTAGTTACAGCCAATACACCTTCAGCTAAGCCCTTAAGAGCTGAAACTGGAGTAACGCTTGCGTATTGCTTACCTGTATCCATAACCTTTGCATCTACCCAAATAACATTTGATTTCTTTGTCTTTAAGCTATTTGCAGCAGTTGTGGCTTGCATTCCACCGGCAACTGGGAAAATTACATCTGCACCCTGTTGCTCAAATGAGATTGAGGTTTGTAGTGCTTTGGTTGTGTCATCAAAGCTACCAAGGAAAGTTCCAGTCTTAGTCTTTGTATTCCAACCAAGTACTTCAACCTTCTTGTTCTTTACTTCGTTGTAGTACTGGACTCCCTTTGCATAACCTTCCATGAAGATTGTTACGGTTGGAATCTGAATTCCACCATAAGTTGCAACCTTGCCAGTCTTGCTCATGCCAGCAGCTAGGTAGCCAACTAGGAATGAGTTTTCGTCAGTCTTGTAGGTAATTCCCTTTTGGTTTTTACCTGATGACCAGCCATCAACTAATGCGAAGTTAACTGAAGGATTAGCAGGTGCAGCCGCTGCAAAAGCATCGCCAAGCAGATAGCCAACACCGACGATCAAGGTGCACTTCTTATCTAAAAACTTTTTGATATTTGGAGCGTAGTCAGCATTTGACTTTGCTGGTAAGTATTCAATTGATGATGTGTAGCCAGCTTTTTGAGCAAGCTTTGCGCCTTCATATGAAGTTTGGTTGAAAGACTTGTCATTAATTCCAGCGGTATCTAGTGCTACACAAACCTTTTGCTTGGTTGCAGCATTAGCAGCTGGTGAAATTGCTACTGATGAAATTAGTGATGCAGCCGCAATAGCCACAACGACTTTATTTACTTTTTTCAAAATCCCTCCCTAGGACTTAGACCCAAAAACGATGGGGTTAGTTGTGTGCTGACCTTATCGGTGAGCCATCAGGCTTTAAGTCAGGCGCCCAAGTTAGGTTGATTACGATTTCTTTAGATTTCCTTAAACTCTAAATAGAGAGTTTAAAGTTTCTGGCAAGTTTTTCTCACTAAATAAGATTTTTGACCCGACCGGCCTTTAAATTAGCCAATATTCCTTGGATTTTTGCTGGGAATGCCGATCCTGCAACTACCTTCACAGAAAGTCCACCATCCTTTAAATTGTAGCGATTTCCGTAGATTCCCTTTTTAGAATCTAGAATATTTAAAATATTTTTATCCGATAACTCAGCGGTAATAATCTGCTCTACCGCTAAATCATAACGCTTTAAAACTGTTATGTATTGATTCTTTTTTCCAGCTGAAAAATTCAAAAAGTATTGATCAGGCAGTATGCCAGATATAAGAATTGGTGTATTTGCACTATTTATTCTAGCAACAGTAGAAATTACTTCATCTGACTTGGACCAGGTTGAAAAAAGCTGATCAACTCCTGAATCAACTTGGCTTTCAACCTCAGCGTCTATATTTGAATCGACTAATTTACTGATGACTTTTATTTTTGAGTTTCCTGCCACCGCACCTTTTGCAAAAACAGAGGCATATTTTGTGGAGATTGGATCTGCTTTAGGTGCAATGAATCCAATTTTTCCACTCTTACTCTTTACTGCCATGGCTGCTGCTGCTAAGTAAATTGCCTCAGAGGTTGCGAATGAAAGGTTGGAAACATTTGTCATCGCAACAGATTCATCATCAATTATGGCAAATTGAGTGTTTGGGTACTCATTAGAGATTCGGCGCACCGTATCGGCATATCCTGAGCCAACACAAATAATTAACTGGTATCTATTTTTTGCTAAGAATCGAACTCTGGTGATTCGATCCCCCAGGTTGCCATCAGTAATCTGCTCCCGTACATCAAGTCTTGAAATATTAAGTTTTTTTATCGCCCGCTCTAGTCCCAGTGCCGCTAGATCATTTAGGCCATTATCTCCCCGGCCGCCAACATCATAGGCAATAGCAATTTTCTTAGGTTCTACAGCGATTGCATTTGGCAGCGCAAGCGCAGTAATTAAAGAAAGAGCTAGTGAAAAAAACGCAAAACGTTTAGCCATTATTGATCAGACCTAGTGCGGTATAAACATCAGATAATGTCTTGCCAGCAACTTGGTTAGCTTTTTCTGCGCCAGATTTTAAAATCTTAAGTAGCTCACCCTTATCATCCATTAACTCTTGGGTTTTAATTCGGATTGGGTTTAATGCCTCAACCACAACTTCGGCAACCTGTAATTTGAAATCACCATAACCTTTGCCAGCAAATTCATTTTCAATCTCTTTGATGGCTTTTCCAGAGAAGGCAGAGTGGATAGTTAGTAGGTTAGAGATTCCAGGCTTTTCTTTTTCATCAAATTTAATCTCTTTGCCGGCATCGGTGACGCTCGACTTAAACTTCTTAATCGTGGCCTCTGGTGAATCTAATAACTCAATTACCCCGGCCATAGAGGCAGCAGATTTACTCATCTTTGAATTTGGATCTTGTAAATCATTTATTTTGGCTAAGGACTTAATTATCTGCGCCTGTGGAATGTTAAATACTTCTTTGTATTTGGTATTAAATCGCTGACCTAGATCTCTAGTTAATTCAATGTGTTGTCTTTGGTCTTCACCTACTGGCACAAAATCTGCTTGATAGAGCAATATGTCAGCGGCTTGCAAAATTGGATAGGTAAACAATCCAACATTAGTTCGATCAGCTCCACCTTTTTGCGATTTATCTTTAAATTGCGTCATTCGTCCTGCTTCGCCAAACCCAGTAATGCACTCCAATACCCAAGCTAATTGGTTATGAGCAGGCACGTGGGATTGAATAAATAATGTGCACAGCTTTGGATCTACGCCAATCGCAATTAATTGCGCAGCCGAAAGCAGTATTCGCTTTTCCAATAACTTTGGATCTGTTTCGACAGTGAGTGCATGAAGATCAACTACACAATAAAAAGCATCATGCTCTTTTTGTAAATCAACCCATTGTTTGATTGCGCCTAAGTAATTACCAAGGTGAAATGAATCATGGGTTGGTTGAATGCCAGAAAGTACCCGTTTTTTACTCATGATTTCACATCATCTCTGGCAAGTAACAATTGACCAACCCGTTTGCCACTCATACTGATAATTGTAAAGCGTGCACCATTGATTCGAACCACATCATTTACCTGCGCAATTCTGCCTAAATAATGCATCACAAAACCACTCACAGTTTCATATGGTCCATCTGGCAATGAAATTCCAGTTAGATCATGTAAATCTTCAAGTGAGATTAACCCATCAATTTCGATATCACCTGTGCGTTGCTCGAGTTTTGGCTGTGCTTCATGACCGTCATACTCATCATGAATCTCACCAATTAAGCATTCAACTAAGTTTTCTAAGGTGATGATTCCATCAGTACCGCCGTACTCATCAAGCACGATTGCAATGTGCTGACGCTTGCTTCGCATCTCAGTTAATGCAGGCAAAACTCCCTTTGTACCAGGCAAGAAGATTACATTTCTGACAATTTCCATAATAGTAATCTGGGCATCATCTAATTTTGGATTTAGCAAATCTCGAACATGCAAAAACCCAATTACCTCATCGCTGCTGCCTCTAACTACCGGGTATCTGGAATGAGCAAGTTCAACGGCAATCTTTCTAGCTTGTGAAATACTCAAGGATGCATCTAAGAAATCAACCTCAGTTCTTGGCACCATAACTTCGTGAATTAAACGATCGCTCGTGTTAAATACCTCTTCAACAATATCCCGCTCTTCTTTTGTTAAATCAGCATGACCACTCACTAAATCCATTAACTCAACATCAGAAATCTGATTACGCTCACTCTTTGAGGTAATGCCAAAAATCTTTACGATTAAATCAGTTGATTTAGACAAGAGCCAAATAATTGGCTTGAAAATTATCGCTACACGATCAACAGCAGCTGCAGTTGCGAGCGCAATACTCTCACTCTTATAAAGTGCCAATCGCTTAGGCACTAATTCGCCAAAGACTAGTGAGATATAAACAATCACTAATGTGATCGCCACAATTGAAACTATCTGACTGCTACCAGCAGATAAGCCCAACTCCTCTAATCTTGGAATAACAAATACACCAAGTTGTTCAGCGCCTAGGGCAGCTGATAAAAATCCACATAAGGTAATTCCTACCTGCACTGCAGCTAAGAAACGGTTTGGATTACTAGCAAGCTTTGCTACCCGTGCCCCACGTTTGCCCTTACTGGATATCTGCTTTACCTGGGAGTCACGCAGGGAGATAAGTGCGATCTCAGCGGCCACAAAGATTCCGCCCACCGCAATTAGGCCTAAAACAATTGCAATACTTGGTAGTGCGCCTTCAGCCATATCTCCAATGGTATCTAACTGCGCACACGGCCCGCCCAGTGAGCGCAAAAACTGCCTCTCTTCCCCTTTTTAGCCAATCTGTCGTAGCCTTTGCCAACTCTCACAACCGTGAGACCTTCATCCAACGGATCGTCGGGCACGTACCTGCCCGGAGAAGGAGTAAACAATCATGGCATCAGTTGTATTTTCCCAAGCATCAAGAATTTATCCCGGAACTACAAAACCTGCGGTAGATAAATTAGATCTAACTGTTAATGATGGTGAGTTTTTAGTATTAGTCGGACCATCTGGTTGCGGTAAATCAACCTCACTTCGAATGTTAGCTGGATTAGAGGAGATTGATACTGGATCAATTCGAATTGGCGACAAGGATGTAACAAATGTTGCACCTAAAGATCGCGATATCGCAATGGTATTTCAGTCATACGCGCTTTACCCACATATGTCAGTAGCTGAAAATATGGGTTTTGCATTAAAGATTGCTGGCGTTGCAAAAGAGGAACGCGATCGCAGAGTTTTAGAGGCTGCAAAATTATTGGATTTAGAAGATTACTTAGACCGCAAACCTAAGGCACTATCTGGTGGACAACGTCAGCGAGTTGCAATGGGTAGAGCGATTGTGCGCGAGCCACAGGTCTTCTTAATGGATGAGCCGTTATCAAATCTGGATGCGAAACTTCGTGTTGCTACCCGTACTCAAATTGCAGCGCTACAACGCAGATTAGGAATCACTACAGTTTATGTGACCCATGATCAGGTTGAGGCGATGACGATGGGTGATCGAGTTGCAGTATTAAAGGATGGCTTATTGCAACAGGTTGACACCCCAAGAAATCTTTATGAAAAACCACAAAATGTATTTGTTGCTGGATTTATTGGCTCACCTGCCATGAACCTACTTACCGCCCCCGTATCTGGTGGCAAAGCCATGCTTGGTAATTTAGGTATCGCAATTCCATCTGCTGGCGGCTCATCAGTCACAGTTGGTATTAGGCCAGAGGGCTTTGTGCCAGCAAGTACTGGATTTGAAGTAGCAGTTGAGGTAGTTGAAGAGCTGGGCGCTGACGCATTTGTTTATGGCAAACCAGTTGATAAATCACTTAAATTCGCTAACACCAGCGAAGAGTTGGGTCAGGTAATTATTCGTTGGGATCCAAAGAACCCACCAAAGCCTGGTCAAACCGTAACCGTGGGAGTTAACCCTGATGTTGTTCATCTATTTGATGCAACAAATGGCAAGCGCATTAATTAAATAAGTAAATTAAAAAGCCCCACTCACTAAGAGTGGGGCTTTTTTTATTAAAGCTTTAAGCCATTGCTTTCTTCAAGTTATCATCAATTGCAGCTAAAAACTCTTGGGTATTAAGCCAGGGCGCATCTTTGCTAATTAGTAATGCCAAATCCTTTGTCATCTTGCCGCTTTCAACGGTTTCGATACACACTCGCTCTAAAGTTTTAGCAAACTCAGCAACCTTAGGGGTGTTATCTAGTTTGGCGCGATGAGCTAATCCTTGCGTCCAAGCAAAGATTGATGCAATTGGATTTGTGGAGGTTGCTTTACCCGCTTGATGGTCCCGGTAATGACGAGTAACAGTTCCATGCGCAGCTTCGGCTTCAACTGTTTTGCCATCTGGAGTCATTAGTACTGAAGTCATTAAGCCAAGTGATCCATAACCTTGTGCAACAGTGTCGGACTGAACATCACCGTCATAATTCTTACACGCCCAGATATATCCGCCTTCCCAGCGAAGTGAGGTGGCAACCATGTCATCAATTAAACGGTGGTCGTACTCAAGATTGTTCTTGGCAAACTCTGCCTTAAACTCTTTCTCGAAAACTTCCGCAAAAATATCTTTGAATCGACCATCGTATGCCTTGAGAATTGTATTTTTCGTCGAAAGGAATACTGGGTACTTACGGATTAGGCCGTAGTTAAATGATGCTCTTGCAAAATCTCTAATTGAATCATCCAAGTTATACATAGCCATTGCTACGCCAGATGAAGGAAAATCAAAAACATTAAACTCCATTGGCTTTGAACCATCAGTTGGCGTAAAAGTTACAGTTAACTTTCCTGGGCCAGGTACTTTAAAATCTGTTGCCCGGTATTGATCACCAAATGCATGACGGCCAATCACAATTGGCTTGGTCCAATGCGGAATTAAGCGCGGAACATTCTTAATGATGATTGGTTCGCGAAAAATTACCCCACCTAAAATGTTGCGGATAGTTCCATTTGGAGATTTCCACATTTTCTTCAACTTAAACTCTTCAACGCGGGCCTCATCTGGCGTGATAGTTGCGCACTTAACGCCAACGCCATGCTTTTGAATGGCATGAGCTGAATCTATAGTTACCTGATCGTCAGTCTTATCTCGGTATTCAATACCAAGATCGTAATACTCAAGATTTATATCAAGATAAGGCAAGATCAAAGAGTCCTTTATGAACTGCCAGATAATTCTGGTCATTTCATCGCCATCTAATTCAACTACGGTGCCCTCTACTTTGATCTTATTCATTATTTATCTCCTCGGCCTATAGATCTTTAACATCTGCTTGTTTTGTGCGAACCGCTTCAGCGGCCACTTTTAGCGAAGCGAGTTCATCAGCAGTTAATTTTGTTTCAACAACTTTGTTGATTCCATTCTTACCAATCTGTGCTTCAACTCCAAGATAAACACCGGTAATTGAATACTCACCATTTACCCAAGCGCATACTGGCATTACCTCATTTGAATCGGTAATCACAGCCTTTGCCATTCGAGCAGCTGCTGCTGATGGTGCATAGTAAGCAGATCCTGTTTTAAGCAATGCCACAATCTCAGCGCCACCATTTCTAGTTCGGTCAACTAAATCCTTTATTTCATCAGCAGATAAAACCTCTGAAAGTGGTTTGCCATTTACTGTGCAACGACTTGGAACTGGCACCATCGTTTCACCATGTGAGCCAAGAGTTAAAGTCTTAACAGAAGCTGTTGGTACACCACATTTTTCAGCAACAAAGTTTGTAAATCTTGCTGTATCTAACATGCCTGCCTGACCCATAACTTTGTTGTATGGAAATTTTGTTGCAATTTGAGCCAATGCAGTCATTTCATCCAATGGATTTGAAACTACGATGATTACTGCGTTAGGTGAATGCTTAGCTATGTTCTCAGCAACGCCTCGGACAATCCCAGCATTTACGCCAATTAAATCCATTCGACTCATGCCAGGCTTTCGAGGTAATCCTGCAGTAATAACAACTACATCAGAGTTTGCAGTCTTCTCATATCCGCCACCATCTGCAGTTGTGGTAGCTCCAATCACTTTAGTTTCAAAATTTTCAATTGATCTTGATTGATTAATATCTAATGCTAAACCTTCTGATTTACCCTCTAAAATATCGGTCAATACAACAGTTTCAAAAACATCATATTCTGCAAGTCGTAGTGCGGTAGTTGAACCATAAAATCCAGCTCCTACAACTGTTACTTTCCCAGATCTGCTCATTTAATCCTCTCGGTGCTTATGGCCAATATTACTGATTTCGGGCAAATCAACTAAATCGGTGAGGTTATCTAGCGTTGGGAAGTGAAATAGCCAATCCAAATAACATGATGCAGATCATAATTGGCAGAATTAATTCAATATTTCGTTTTATCTTTAATTGATAATACCTAGCCAATGTGAATGTAGCAGCGCCAATGGATAAAATAATTGAACCGCTTCGTACTGCGCCACTAATTCCAATTACTAACCCGATCGCAACAATAATCAGTGAAACTCTTCTTATTTGATCAAGTCGAAAACTATTTTTCATTTCTAGCCAGTTCAATGACATTCTTTAGCAGCATAACTCTGGTCATGGGACCTACTCCACCTGGCATTGGTGCAAAAGCTGAGGCGACCTCAATAACTTTAGGATCAAAATCCCCAACAAGTTGATTGCCATCACGAGTAATTCCAACATCAACTAGTACAGATCCTTTTTTTACCATCTCAGCCTTAATAAATTTCGCACTTCCCATAGCTGCAATTACTACATCAGATTCTTTAATCAGCTCCATTAAATTCTTCGATGCTGAGTGAGCCAGGGTTACGGTGGAATTAATTGGTTTTTGAGAGAGCAAAATTGATAATGGTCTTCCGACTGTCATGCCTCGGCCAATGACTAACACCTTCACGCCCGATAAATTGATTTTATACTCAGTTAACAAAGCCACTATCGCCTTTGGTGTACAGGCAACTACTGAGTTAAAACCTAAAACAAGATTACCTAAGTTATTTGGCGTAAGTCCATCTGCATCCTTTGCTGGATTAATTGCAGATAAAACTTTTTGTGTATCAACTCCAGCTGGCAGTGGAAGTTGAACAATAAATCCTGTGCAACTTGGATCTGTATTTAGTGCATTAACAGCGGCAATGACCTCATCTGTAGTTGAGGTAGCAGGCAGATTCACTTTAATTGATTTAATTCCTACCTCTGCACAATCCCGGTGCTTTCCTTCAACATAAGCAACTGATCCAGGATCATTACCGACCAAAATTGTGCCCAAGCCAACTGACTTATCGAGTTTGCCAATAGCGGCAGCGATATCCGCCTTAATCCTCTGGGCTAAAGCTTTGCCATCCAAGATCATCGCACTCATGTAGCAAGCCTACTCTGCTTATCTTTTTTCTTAAACAATTTTGGCAAGTATTGAATGACTAGAAATGCTAAAAAAATATGGACAAAAACAATTGCACCAATACGTAGCGGATTCACGCCAACCGGATTCATATTTGCTGAAATTAATGATCCAGATGAAATAAATGCCAATATCGCTGAGCCAATGACAGATAGAAGTAAGAACCGCAGATTTAATTGTTTCTTACTTTTTTTGTCAATACTTAGGCCTTTAATTTTATTTAGGTTTATCAGTGCGTATCCAAAAAGCATGATTGAAAAAGTAATCATCCATGGAAACTTTCCAGCCGGTAGTGCTGCAAGTGCTGGAATTGCAGGAATCTCACGTAGATTAAAGATAAATGGCGTGATATCAGTTGCACTTCCTAGAGAAAATCCAGAACCTAAGATGTAGCTAAGGGTGGCAAAAAATAGATTAGGTAAATAAAGTATTTGTAGAAGTAGTAGCAATATTCCACCAATAATTCCCGGATGAAGAACTATGGTTAGATTTTTAGCAATACTAAAGTTCAGCAGTAAGTTCAATGAGAAAACTAACCCAGACAGACCAAGCATTATTAGAAATATCTGAGTTGGTAATTTAACTAGTGTTTCAAAATTTACCGTGGTTGTGGCTAGAAAGAGTATAAATATTAAGATTGCAATCCCTCTTGGATAATCAACTGAAACTTGGCTGTTTGATGCTATGAGTGCAAGAAGTGAGTAAGTAATTAAGTAGGTCAATATAAAATATGCCCGACTCATTTTTTTGTTTTCAATTACTGCAACAACTCTTCTATATCCCACTCGCATACTCAGCCAAGGAAGAATTACTGCGCCTATTGGCAGATAGGAAAGATATCCAGTTATCTCATTGCTGGTGATATGAAATGGTGTTAAATGTGATCCCAGCCAAAGCCAAAGTGCAGCCCGCATTGGATCAGATGTTGTGCCGTATGTACTTCCTGCCGTTGCCCAAGCAAATAAGGTAATAAAAGCAAGTGGAAAAAGTATTATCAGTATTGATCTGATTACTTGTTGCAGCGTGATCAAGAACCTACGCGCAACCATTATTTTCCTATCTGCGATTTACCCATTCAATATCTTGCGCATCAAGTTAGCGGTTTCACTTGGTGTTTTACCAACCGCAACACCGACAGCTTCCAAAGCTTCTTTTTTAGCTGCTGCAGTTCCTGAAGATCCAGAGACAATTGCACCAG
>Ga0209358_10001375_pt1 | contig 19437 bp, 17 predicted proteins | sample LauGreFa1BDMLBSN_2_FD_187574 | JGI IMG/M metagenome (GOLD analysis project Ga0209358, IMG submission 187574) | Freshwater lake microbial communities from Lake Michigan, USA - Fa13.BD.MLB.SN (SPAdes) (version 2) | ecosystem: Environmental > Aquatic > Freshwater > Lake | place: Lake Michigan, USA... | reverse complement strand
GAGGTCCACGATCAGGGTGCGTCGGTGTCCGACCGCTGCGCTCAGATGGGCGAGCGTGCAGGCGACGAACGTGGTGCCGACACCGCCGGCTGCGCCGATCACGGTGACGAGCCGACCGCGGTCGGCCGTCTGCCCTCGAGTACCGTTCTGCTGCGTCGCATGGCGCAGGGTGACCAGCAACTCCGCAAGCGGCGGCGCGGCAGGCAACAGGTCGATTGCTCCGGCCCGCAGCGCGGTCCGGTTAGCCTCGGCGCTCTTGAGCGATCCGCAGATGATCACCGGAGGACGCAGACCGGCATCCAGCGTAGCGAGAGCCTCGAGATCGTCGAGGTGCTGCTCGTCGCAGGCGACGATGACGGCGGCGATACGGGAGGCGCCATCAGCGGCGCTCGCAAGCGCATTGAGCAGCGCGTGAGGCGCATCGGTGATCAGGCTCGTGGTGTGCCAGCCGGGCTGGTCGCGCAGAGTCGCGACCAGGTTTCCGACGGCGGCGGCGTTGGGCCCTGCGATCAACAGTTTCGCGGGGGGGTTCAGATCGACGGTAGGCATGGGAGGATCTCCGTGGGCGAGACGCCGAAGCTCTCGGCAGGCTGGATGGACGACACGGCATCCGGCGCGTAGGTGATGTCTAGGAAGGGCAGGAACAGCGGCAGCTCATAGCCCGTGATCGACACGCGCACGAAGCGGATCGAGGTGAAGTCGGCTTGTGGATTGGTGATCGGTGCACCGTCGATGTCGAGGTATTCCACAGCGATCTGTGCTGCGCGCACACCCGGCATCAGGCGTGCACCCCAATCGTCCTCGACGAAGCGGGCGGCATCGGCGACATAGGGATCGTTGACCGGACAGACTGTGCCGAGGCGCGCGGCGCGTCGTACACCTTCCTCGAGCATGGCGCGCGAGAACCCCGCGCGTGCCGCTTCGATGACGCCGAAGATCAGGATGAACACTGCTGCACCGACCACTGCGAACTCGACCGCGCTTAGGCCACGCTGGCGCGCGCGCCCCGCGCCGCGTCGTACGCGTCGGCACCGATCGTCCATCACAGCTGCCGCGCTCACAGCGGCCTCATCGTGTAGGCGACCGTCATGGGCAGGTCCTCTAAGGTGAGGTCGGCAGCGAAGCCGAGCCCCGGGAGGCGACCGCCGAGCTGCAGCAGCGACCGATAGGGATGCGTCACGCTGAGCTGCACGTTCCCGCCCGCGGTGATCACTGGCGGCGACACCTCGGCGATGGTGAGGCCGTCGATCACCGGCTCGCCGCCGCCCATCGGCGCGCCGTAGACGACGATGTTCTGCGCGGCCGTGGTGAGCGCGGAGGTGATCACCGGCTTGCCGGTAGTGTCGCTGATGGCGCGTTCAGCGACGTAGCGCACTGCACTGCGCGTGTGATGTGCGAGTGTCGAGTACTGCACGAACAAGCGGGTGATCTCGCCCACCGGGATCAGCACCAGCAGCACCAGGGGCAGGGCGATCGCCGCCTCCACCAAGGCCATGCCGCGCTGGGCTCGGAACGGATCTGTGACGAGGCGGGTCATGAGTCGGGGCTCGCCGGGTCGCGATAGAGCTGGAGGATGTAGACGCCGCCCGGTGTGCCGGGAGGTACCGGTCCGGGACGTCCACCCGCTTCGCACTCCGGTGCGATCTCGATGAAGATCCGCGCGTTGGCGCCGGAGGTCTCGGCGCGCTGCAACAGGAACAGGCAGCGCAGGCCGACGATGGGCACGGTCTTGTTGATCTCATTGCCGCAGGCCACCACGGGCGCGGCGACCACGCGTCGTTTGAACACGCCGGGCCCGGCGGGGCTCGGTTGTAGATCGTAAGGGCCGGTGCGGGTCGTCGCCGCATAGGCGTCATAGCCGTAGTCGATCTGGCTGATGAGCGTGACCACCTTGCCGTTCTGGCGGATGGTGCCGGTCTGACTGTTGTAGGAGAGCAGCGGACTCGGTTCGCGCTGGAGCACATCAGGGGGATAGTCCGTGGGCGACAGCCCGGCGGCGTATTGATTGAAGCGGGAGTTGATGCCCTGGGCCGCGGGACCGGAGTTCACGCCGGACTTGATCGGCACGCGCGCGCCAGTGACGACGCATTGGTTATAGCCACCGGCGAGGTTTTGGCGCACCGCGTTACCGCCCCCGGTATCGTCGAACGCCAGATAGCGGTAGAAACCCGGTGTCGCACCGGAGCCGGAGCTGATGGCGTGGATACGATTCGTGGGGTAACCCAGGTCTGCGCCGCCGTTGCCGCAGAGCGCGATGGGCACGATGTTGCAGGCGACGCCCACCGCCGGACTCGGGCCTGCCATCGCGCTTGCCCGCACCGGTATCGAGCGCACGCCGATGACACCGAGCAGACCGCCTCCGCCCCCGCTCCCTGCGCTCGCGACTTCGACGCGCACATAGTGAAGACCGAGCGTGCCGGAGGGCTGCGGCGTGAACGGGCTGATGCCCTGGGAGAACACCAGCGTCGGCGTCGCGCCCGTACCGAGCGCGCGACGCAGTTCAGGGAAGGTCGTGAGGTTCTCGGTGAACACGGCGTTCGCAGCCGTGATCGCCTGTGCATCGGAGCCAGTCTGATCGAGCACTTTGGCCGCAGTGAGCGCCGTGGCATCGACCACCCCCTGCAGTCGTGACTTGTCATAGGTGATGCGGCTCGCGTAGATGGCCAGACCTGCAACCGCCAGAATGGCGAGCAGCCCTGCCGCGATGATCACCATCGCCACGCCGCGTTGACGCTTGCGCATCATGTCATCGGCTACCGTTTCCGCTGATGATATCGAGCATGCTCGGCCGCGACGACGCACCCGCGGGGCGGGCGGCGGGCGCGCGGACGCCCTGCACCGCCGCATTCACCACATCGGGATCGCTGCCCTGCGGCGTGGTGGTGCCGTTGCGGGTCGTGGCCGACGGGTCGTGCGTCTGCTGCTCGATCAAAGCGCGTACCGAGGCGCCGTCGGCGAGCGTCGCCTGCGGCGCGTTCGTGCAGCCGGTGAGCAGCAGGACGGTGGTCGCAATCAAGGACATCGCGGACGGAATCGTCACAGAGGTGTTCTTCAAGGTGTTCATCGGGGGCTCTCCGGGGTGGTGGCGGGGGTCTTCGGCTCCGGCGCCTGCAGCAGGCCCCGGAGATAGAAATCGGCGTCGCTCGGCTCGCGGTAGCCGTCCGTCGGCAGACGCAGGCGTTTCGGGTCCACTGGCTTCGCGAGTCGCGGCGTCACGAGGATCACGAGCTCGGTCTGCCCTTTGACAAAGTCCTGGCTGCGGAACAGCGAGCCGAGCACCGGCAACGAACCGAGCCCGGGGAACTTTGACACCGCCGAGCGCATGTTGTCGTTGATGAGACCGGCGAGTCCGATGGTCTGGCCGTCGGCGAGTTCGACGGTGCCGCTGGCGCTGCGCTTGGTGAGCGAGGGCACGACGAAGGAGCTGTTCGATTGGCCAGGGCTCAGCAGCACCGTGGTGGCGTTCGAAAGTTCGCTCACTGAAACCTCGATGCGTACGTTGATGCGGCCGGTGCCAAGCACCGTCGGCAGCACCCGCAGCCCGACACCGAAGTCCTTGAACTCGATGCCGACGCTGTCGACGCCGCGCGGTACCGGAACCGGGAACTCGCCGCCCGAGAGGAACGAGGCTTCCTGGCCGGTGAGCGTGGTGAGGGTCGGTTCGGCGAGCACCTTGGCGAGGCCCTTATCCTTGGCCGCATCGATGGCGATGTTCAGCGCGAAGTTGCCGCTCAGGTAGCTTGCGAAGAGTCCCTTGTCTTGGATGAAGAGGTCGCTGGGTGCGAACTCGTCGACCACCGGACCGGTCGAGGCGCCGCCGCCGCCCGAGAACACCGGTGCGCGGAGCGAATCGACACCGAACAGGGCGTCGGGGAACGTGGCACCGCCGTTGACTCCGCCGAAACTCCAATTGCCGTCGACGCCAAAGGCATTGAAGCGCGGATCTATCCGGCGCAGTTCGGAGCGCGCGACCTCGGCGACCTTCACTTCGAGCATCACCTGCTGCGCGCCGGCCACCTCGAGCAGGTTGATGACTCCGCCCACGGTCTTGTCCTCGCGACGCGAGCCGGATTCTTGTTGGAACTGTTCGCCCTTGCGCGAGATGATCTGCGCGAGGTAGCCCTCGGCGATGCGCACCACCGCGTTCATGGCGGTCGCGCTCGGCACTGATCCGGTCAGTACGATGGAGCGCTGCGCGGAGTGGGCCTCGATGTCGGCACCGGGCACGAACAGGTGCAGCTTGGACTTGAGGCCCTCGAGGTCATGGGTGATCTCGACCTGGACGGCGCTGCGCGCCTTCGAGCCGCGGTCCCAGACCAGCAGATTGGTGACGCCAATGTCTTTGGCCAGCAGATAGAACTCGGTCGGCGAGATCACGACGATGTCGGCGAGGTCCGGGTTCGCGACCGAGATGCGTGCGGCGGGTTTGTCGAGCGTGACCACGCGAGATTGGAAGAGCGGCACGGCGATGCCAGCCGTAGCCTCCGGCGAGGGGACGCGCAGTGCCGCGGCGGGAGCAGTCGCCATCGTCGGCAGCGTCTTCACCGTCGGCGCAGTGGTCGGGTCTGCGTGCAGCGCGTGCGGAAGCACCGCGTAGGCGGAGAGGCAGAGGACCAAGACGTAGTTCTTCGGATGGAAGGTTTGCATGGAAGCCTCTTTGACTCAGTAGTCGTTGCTGCGGGTAACTTCGGTGCCGCGGATCACGCTGATCCCATCGGTGCCGGACGGTGTGCGGCGGATGCGCGATGCGGTGCTGCGGGGTGCTGCCGCCGCAGCGGGTGTCGGTGCAGCTGTCGCCACGACGATCGGCGAATCGATCGCTCCCGGTCCGGAATCGGCGACGTGCACCGAGCGATCCATGGGGTTGCGCAGAGACAGCTGCAGCGCGCCGAGTTGCTTCGCGCGCGCCAGCTCCTCGGCGCCATCGGGCGTCACTTCCAAGGTCACCGCACGGACGACCACCGGCGCGTTCTTGTCGGCGCTTGCTTGTTGGTCGACAGCGAGCACCTTGACGTTGCTAAGGATGGTCTCCGCGTACGCACGTTCACCGGTGGCGCGCGCGGCGATCACGTCGACGCGGTTGCCCGGCAGGATGAAACCGCCGACACCGACGACATCATCGACGCGCACGCTGACCGCGCGCATCTCGGGTGCGAGCACGGCGGCGAGGGGGCTGCCCGGACCCGGAGTCACGAAGCGCCGCTCGAGCAGCACTTCATCGGCGAGGATCTCGGCGGTCGCCACTTTGCCGACCACGTCGGCGGGATCGGTGAAGCTGCCGGGAGGGCGCTCCCGAGCGACCATCTCGATCTTCTTGAGATGACGTGCTTCGATCGTAGCACCGAACGGGATGTCGGCAGCGGCGACGACGACGCCTATCTGCTGCGGACGCGTGGCGTCGACGGCAGCGGCGCGGTTGTTGACCCACCGATTGGCGAGTACCGCAGCGGCGGTGGCAAGAGCCAAAGATATAGATATAAGGATGATGCTGCGACGGGTTCTGGGCGTCATGGCGACACTCCGTGGGTGGGGAAATATGGGCTGCTGCGAACAAGACCGACCTGCGCGGCCTGCATGAGTGACAGTGCGGCGACGGTGCCGGTGGCGATCGCGACCGCGTAGGGCACGCCATGACGTCGCCGTCCGGCGGACCAGAGTGCGAGGCCGAGTACGGTGCCGGCAAGACAGGTGAAGACGACGGCCCAGGCGGACATGGCAGGGTGCAGCCACGCACCGGCCGCGGCCATCAGCTTGATGTCGCCGGCCGCCATGCCGCGCATCAGATAGAAGGGGAGGAGACAGACGGCGGCGACCATGGCGCCACCGGCGGCGAGCGCGAGACCGCGCGGTCCGGACGCAAGCGATTGGACGAAAACACCGATGAGCGCCAAGGGTGCGACTAAGCGGTTTGGCACGCGCCGCGTGCGCCAGTCATGGACGGCGGCGACGGACAGCATCGGTACCAGCACTAAAAGCTGTGCAAGCACTGTGAGACGATTCATGGATGGCCTCGCTGGATGCGCCCCGACTGGAGGACCAGCCGGGGCGCAGCCCACCTTAGGTCAGCGCTGTGATGATCGCTTGGATGATCGCTTCTACACGGGCACCGAGCGCCGTGAAGGCTGCAACCAAGGTTGCAACGACGAGCCCGCCGGCGACTGCGTACTCGACCGTCGTCAGGCCGCGCTCATCGCGCAGGAATTTGCTCAGGAACTTTTTCATATGATTCACCTCATCAGTTGGTTGGTCGTCGAAGAAGATGCACGGTGTACATCACCTTCGAAACAACCTTACAACTTCGATTGATGAATCTCAGCGCGGTACCGAACAAAGAAATTTTTTAGTTGATGTGTACGGTACCGTACATAAAAAAGTTAAGCCGACAAAAAATTGACGCATCGATAAAAAGTTTTTATCGCTAATTCAGTCGGTTGATAGTCATAGGAGAATGCGCGGTGTGCACCACACTCGAACGGACATCGCAGCCCGGATCCATGAGTCAATGAGCGCTACCGAACAAACAAGGTTGTTGGTTTTCTTGTGCGGTACCGTACATTAGAGAGGCCATCAGTCAAAAAATCGTCGCACTGAACAATGATGGCCGTAAAAAAATCACGGCGAGTTCGACGTCCTCCATCTTCTGAGTAGCAGAGGAATTTGGATTCAGATCTCGGCGAGGGGGCTGCCGTAGAGGCACTGCCTGTGTGTCGTCGGGATGAGGGCAGGTGCCGTGAGTTCATGGGCAATGCGACGATGGTGGCGCGCATCGATAGGTGGCCGACCACCTTCAGCCGAACCCCTGCGCCATCATTTGCCTATACAAAAACTCCCGAAGATCCGCCCGAGCAGATCGTCCGAAGTGAATTCCCCCGTGATCTCGCCGAGCGCGCGTTGCGCAAGACGCAGCTCCTCGGCGACGAGTTCGCCGCGTCGCTCCGCGAGCAGGGCGCAGGCGGCTTCGAGGGCGGCGCGGGCGCGGGTGAGCGCTTCCAGATGGCGGGCGCGTGCGGAGACGGCCCCGGTGTCGGTGGGTGAGTAGCCGATGGCGGCCTGCAGATGGGCACGGAGCGCAGCCAACCCTTCGCCTGTGCGGGCCGAGAGGCGCAGTTGGGCATCGACGCCCGGCACCACCACCCCCAGGGTGGTGGGCAGGTCCACCTTATTGAACACCAAGGTCACCGGCACCCCCTCGGGCAGGGTGGCGCGCTCGGCGGCGTAGGCCTCGGCCGCGGGGTCGGTGGCGGCATCGACCACGAACAGCACGCGGTCGGCGCGGGCGATCTCGGCGCGGGTGCGGCGGATGCCCTCGGCTTCGACGGCATCGGCGGGACCTTCGCCGGCGACCCGGAGCCCTGCGGTGTCGAGCACGGTCACGGGCAGGCCGTCGAGCTCGAGCTGCTCGCGGACCACGTCGCGGGTGGTGCCGGGGAGGTCGGTGACGATGGCGGCGTCGTGGCCGGCGAGGGCATTCAGCAGGCTCGACTTGCCGGCGTTGGGGCGGCCGGCGATGACCACCGTCAGACCGTCGCGCAGCACCCGCCCTTGGCGGGCGGCGCGGGTGACCGCATCGAACCGGGTGCGCAGGGCGGTGACCCGCGCGGCGAGCGCGGGGTCGGCGAGGAAGTCGATCTCTTCTTCCGGGAAGTCGATGGCGGCCTCGACCCAGACGCGCAGTTCGATGAGCCCCTCGACGAGCGCGTGGACCTCGTCCGAGAACTCGCCCTGGAGTGAACGCAACGCGGCTCGGGCGGCGGCTTGGGAACCGGCGTCGATGAGGTCGGCGACGGCCTCGGCTTGGGCGAGGTCGAGCTTGTCGTTGAGGTAGGCGCGGCGGGTGAACTCACCCGGCTCCGCGCGTCGGGCGCCGAGCTCGACGGCCCGCTCGATCAGTGCCGCAAGCACCGCCGGACCGCCGTGGCCGTGGAGCTCCAGCACCGCCTCGCCGGTGTAGGAATGGGGCGCCGGGAAGAAGAGCGCGAGACCGGAATCGATCGCCTCACCGGTGCCGTCGCGGAAGGTCGCGAGGGTCGCGAGGCGGGGTTCGGGCAGGCCCCGCGGCAGCAGCCCGGCGGCGATCTCCGGCACCCCCGGACCCGATAGACGGACCACGCCAATGCCGCCGCGGCCGGGTGCGGTGGCGGGGGCGACGATGGTGTCGGAGGGGTTGATTGGGGTCATTTATGGAACAATAAGGGTCTAAAACCGGTTTATTGTACCGTTTAGACTCAAATCACCCGTCCCACCACGGGCACCAGCGCGCCGGTCACGCCGCTCGCGGCCGGGGACAACAGGAACGCGACCACCTCGGCGATCTCGCTCGGGCTGACCCAGCGGCTGGGGTCGGCATCTGGCATGTCGCGCCGGTTGGCGGGGGTGTCGATGACCGACGGCATGACCGCGTTCACCCGCACGCCGTTCGCGAGCTCCTCGGCGGCCAGCGCTTCGGTGAGCCGCGACACCGCCGACTTGGCGGCGGCATAAGCCCCCATACCCGCCCCGGCGCGCGCCGTCGCCGCCGCGGACACATTCACGATGGCGCCCCGCGTGCTGCGCAGCGCCGGCAGCGCGAGGCGCGTGGCCTCGAACGCGGTCTGGACATTGATGCGGTACATCCGCTCCCAGGACGCCCAGCCGCCCTCGCTGACGGTCTCCCACAGGAAGCCGCCGGCGACGTTCACGAGGCCGGTCAGAGACCCGGCCCCGGAGGTTCCGGTGAGCTGCGCGATGAGCGCCGCTCCGGCCGTCGCGTCGGCGAGGTCGATGCCACCGACAGACAGCCGTTGCCCGGCGGACGGGATCATCGGGGCGAGGTCGACGGCCACGACCGCCTCCCCGCGGGCGACAAGCGTCGCGATGACCGCCTGGCCGAGTACACCGGCGGCGCCGGTGACGAGGATCACGCCTCGAGCAGCGGCAGCCGCCGCTTGCGCTCGCCGGTGAGCGCGGCGAGCGCATTGGCGAGTGCCGGGGCGACCGGGGGCACGCCGATCTCGCCGACACCGGTGGGCACGGCGCGGCTGTCGATGATGTGCGTCTCGATGACGGGGGTTTCGCTGATCCGCATCAGCGGGACCGAATCGAAGTTCCCCTCACGCACCACGCCGCCTTCCATCGTGACCCGGCCGGTGAGCGCCGCAGAGAGCCCCCAGACGATCGAGCCTTCGATCTGCTGGCGGATGAGGCCCGGGTTGATCGGCGTCCCGCAGTCGACGGCCGCGACGACGCGGTGGATGCGCGGCGTGCCGGTCGGGGACAGCGAGACCTCCATCACCATCGCCACGGGGCTGCCGAAGCTCTTGCAGAGCGCGACGCCACGCGCCACGCGGGCGCCATCCGGCGCCGGCGCGGGCGGCGTACGCCAACCGGCCTTGTCTGCGACGAGCTGCAGCACACCATGTTCGCGCGTGGCGGGATCGAGGTGGGCGAGGCGGAATGCGACCGGATCGGTCCCCGCGGCCGCGGCGAGTTCGTCGATGAAGCTCTCGTGGAAGAACGACTGGAACGAGAACCCCACCGAGCGCCAGACGCCCGCAGCGATGGGCAGCGTGACGATCTGGTTGTCGACCCGCATGTTCGGGATCTGGTAGGCCTGGTCGGCCGTGCCTTCGACGGCGGATTTGTCGGGACCGGGCGGCGCGAAGCCGATCATGCGGGTGGTGAGTTCGACGGTCGCCGACTGGCAGGCCGACCGCGAGTGCAGCGCGACGATGCGGCCGTCCGCGACCGCGCCCTCGACGCGTGCGACGGCGCCCGGCCGGTAGAAGTCGTTGCGGGTGTCGTCCTCGCGCGTCCACTGCAGCTGCACAAACTTGCCCGGGTGCTCGCGCGCGATGCTCACGGTCTGCAGCAGGATGTCGAGCTCGGTGCGGCGCCCGAACGCACCGCCAAGCGCGACGCTGCGGATCTCGACGGCCGTCTCCTCGAAGCCGAGCAGTTTCGCGACGGCCTTGCGGGCCACATCCGGCGCCTGGTGGCCCATGTGCACGACCGCGGTCTTGCCTTCGACCTTGGCGCAGCAGGACATCGGCTCCATCGCCGCGTGCGCGAGCCAGGGGAGCTCGTATTCGGCGGTGATCTTGGTGGCGGAGGACAGCGCTTTGACGGCATCGCCGTCGTTGCGGAAGGTGTGGGCGTCCGATCCTGCGCGCACGGCCGTCCAGAGCGCGGCGGTCATGGCGGCCGTATCGGCCGTCACCGGTGCGGCAGCCGAGGACTGCCAGGTCGGCAGCAGCGCGGCTGCCGCGCGGCGGGCCTGCCAGGTGCCGTCGGCGACCACGCCGACCGCCGCCGCAGACCCAGCGAGCGAGGGCAGGCGGAACACGCCGCGCACGCCGGGCAGCGCGAGCGCGGCCTTGTCGTCGAGCGCACCGAGCGTCGCGTCACGCTGCGGCGCGTGCACCACGGCGGCGTAGAGCATGCCGGGCTCGCGCACATCGCAGGCATAGACCGCCGAGCCGTCCACCTTGGAGGGCGCATCGAGCCGCGTCAGCGGCCGACCGATGAACTTGAACTGCGCGGGATCCTTGAGCGCGACCTCGCCGACCTCGGGCAGCGGCCGCGGCTTGCTGCCGCTCTCCGGACCGGCGGTCGCCGCGGTGATCAAGGCGCCGTAACCGATCGAGCCGAGCCGCGGATGCGTGACCGTACCGGCCGCCGTCGAGCACTCCGCCACGGGCACGGCCCACTCGCGGGCCGCGATCGCGACCAGGGTGGCGCGAGCAGCAGCACCCGCTTCGCGCATCGTCAGCCAAAGATCGGGGATGCTGGTGGAGCCGCCGGTGACCATCATGCCCATGAGGCCGGTCGCCTTGTCGGCGACATTGCGGCCGACGCGGCGCAGCGTGCCGTCGCCGTCGGTCGCGAAGGGCAGCATGCCCTTCGTCATGAAAAAATTGCGGTAGATGACATCGATCGGCGATTGCTCGATGCCGACCTTTCGCCAATCGCAGTCGAGTTCTTCGGCGAGCAGCATCGCGAGGCCGGTGTGTATGCCCTGGCCCATTTCGCAGCGCGGCACGATCACGGTGACCGAGTCGTCGGCGCCGATCTTGACCCAGCCATTGAGGGCGACCTGCCCATCCTTGACCGGCAGCGGTGTCTTGCTGCGCAGCCTCGAGGGTGCCGGGAGGACCGCCCATCCGACCACCAAGGCCCCGATCCCGCCGAGGCCCGCCAACAACACCGTGCGTCTTTTCATGGGGAAACGATACCACGCCGCGGCCCGAGCCCGCGGCGGCAGGCGTCGCTGCAGTACTTCACCTGGTCCCAGTCCCGTGCCCATTTTTTGCGCCACTCGAAGGGGCGACCGCAGTGCGCACAGGTCTTGACGGGGCGGGGTGCGCCACTGGGGCGTCGGGCCGGGGTCACTTCCGCCAGAACGCCGCGGTGAAGAGGATCAGGACGCTGAAGATCTCGAGGCGGCCGAGCAGCATCGCGACGGTGCAGATCCAGGTCTGCAGGTCCGTCAGGCCCTGGTAATTGCCGGCGGGGCCCGTCTGGCCGATGCCGGGGCCCATGTTGTTGACGCTTGCCACCACGGAGGAGAAGGCCTCGACCAAGGGCAGCCCGGTCAGCAGCAGCGCGAAGGTGAGCACGGCGATGGTCTGGAAGTAGAGGAAGATGAACGCCAGCACCGAGTACGCGATGCGATCCGGTACCACTTGGCCGCCGATGCGGATGGGGATCACCGCCGAGGGGTGTACCAATAATTTCATCTCGCGCTGCGCCTGGCGCGCGAGCAAGAGCGTGCGGAACATCTTGATGCCGCCGCCCGTGGAGCCGGTGCTGCAGACGATGCAGGACAGGAACAGCATCCACACCGGCGCGAAGATCGGCCAGAGGCCGAAATCCTCCGAGACGAAGCCCGTGGTGCTCGCCACCGACACCACGTTGAACGCCGAATGGCGCAGGGCCTCGATGAAGGTGGGGTAGGTCCCGCGCAGCGTCAGCAGCACCGCGATCGCCACCACGCTCGCGCCCACCAGCACGAGGATCGCCTTGGCCTCGGAGTCGCGCCGGTACGGCTCGAGGCTGCGGTTGCGCAGCGCCATGAAGTGCCGCGAGAAGTTGAGCGTCGCGACCAGCATCAGGACGATCAGCACCGCCTCGATGGCGACCGAATCGAAGGCGCCCACGCTGGCATCGCGGGTGGAGAAGCCGCCGAGCCCCATCGCCGAGAATGTGTGGCAGATGGCGTCGAGCCAGCCCATTCCTGCAGCCCGCAGCGCGATGATGCCGATCACCGTGATACCGATATAGGTCAGCCAGAGCGCTTTCGCCGTCTCGGTGATGCGCGGCGTGAGCTTCTCGTCCTTGACCGGACCCGGGGTTTCGGCCCGGTACAGCGCCATGCCGCCGACGCCGAGCATCGGCAGCACGGCGACCGCCAGCACGATGATGCCGATGCCGCCGAACCAGTGCAGCGCATGCCGCCAAAGATTGATGGAAGGCGGCAGCGTGTCGAGCCCGGTGATCACGGTGGAGCCCGTGGTGGTCAGCCCGGAGACCGCCTCGAAATAGGCGTCCGTGAAGCTGATCCCGGGCAGCGCGATCATCAGCGGCACGGCGGCCGACAGCGACATCAGCACCCAGGACAGCGTCACCAGCAGGAACCCGTCGCGGGCCTTGAGTTCGCGCTTGTAGCGGCGCGTGGCGGCAGCGATCGTCAGACCGAACACCACATTGATGGCTGCAGCGATCGCGAAGTCGTCGAAGGTGCCATCCTGGAAGACGAGCGCGCTCGCGAGCGGCATCAGGAACGTGACGGCGAACAGCGCCATCATCGTTCCGAGCACATGGGCGACGGCGAGCATGGGGAGGTCGTCGGGCCTCAGCGCCGGCCGGAGGTCTCACCGAGGAACAGGCGCTCGACCTGGTCGACGTGCCGCCGGTCGGTGATGAACAGCACCACATGGTCGTCGGCCTGGATCACGGTGTCGTGGTGCGCCATGATCACTTGGTCGCCGCGTACCACGCAGCCGATGCGCGCCCCTTCAGGCAGCGAGATCTCTTCGATGCGCTTGCCCACGACGCGCGAGCTGCGCTGGTCGCCGTGGATGATGGTCTCGAGCGCCTCGGCAGCCCCGCGGCGCAACGAATGCACCTGCACGATATCGCCGCGCCGCACGTGCGTCAGCAGCGAGCCGATGGTGATGGTCTGCGGCGAGAGCGCGACGTCGATGCTGCCGTTCTCCATCAGCTCCGCATAGGACGGCTTGTTGATGAGCGCCATCACCTTGGCGGCGCCCAATCGTTTGGCGAGCATCGCCGAGAGGATGTTGGCTTCCTCTGAATTGGTGACCGCGACGAAAGCGTCGCACTCGTCGATGTTCTCTTCGAGCAGCAGATCCTCGTCGGCCGCATCGCCCTCGAGCACGATCGCGCTCTCGAGGCTCTCCGAGATGCGGCGCGCGCGCTTCGGATCGCGCTCGATGAGCTTGACCTGGTTCTGCCCCTCAAGCTTGCGTGCGAGCGAATGACCGATGTGGCCGCCACCGGCGATCACCACGCGGCGTACGGGCTTCTCCTCGCGGCGGATCTCGGCCATGAACTGCCGGATGTCGTCTTTGGCAGCGAGGAAGAAGACCTCGTCGCCTTCTTCGATGACGGTGTCGCCCTTGGGTTGGACGCTGCGGCCGCCACGGTAGATGGCGACCACGCGCGCCTCGGTGTTCGGGATGTGCTCGCGCAAGTTGCGCAATTTCTGGCCGACCAACAATCCGCCCTTGCGTGCGGCCAAGCCGACGAGCCGTACCCGGCCATCGGCGAAGTCGAGCACCTGCAGCGCGCCGGGATAGCGGATCAGGCGCTCCACATAATCCGTGACCAGCTGCTCGGGGCTGATCCAGACATCCACCGACAGGGCCTCGGCGCTGAAGAGCTTCGGGTGCTTGGTGTACTCGGGCGAGCGGATGCGCGCGATCTTGGTGGGCGTGCGGTAGAGCGTGTAGGCGACTTCGCAGGCCAGCATGTTGACCTCGTCGCTGCTGGTGAGGGCGACGAGGATGTCCGCCTCGGGTGCACCAGCGGCCTCGAGGACGCAAGGGTGGGCGGCATTGCCGGCGACGGTGCGGATGTCGAGCCGGTCTTGCAGGTCGCGCAGCAACTCTTCGTCGGTGTCGACGACCGTGACTTCATTGGCTTCTTCGCGGGCCAGTTGGTGGGCGGCTGTGCGCCCGACCTGTCCTGCGCCGAGGATCACGATCTTCATGGCGCGCATAGCGTACTCTCAAGGGGGTATGCTTGCCAGCATGACGCCGACGACAGCCGCCCCGCCGGAGCGGGGGGAATTCAGCCGCGGTTGGAAAGTGCTGGTGGCGAGCCTGCTCGGCACGGCCTGTGGCGCTTCACCGCTGCCGTTCAATACCATCGGCTTCTTCATCGACCCGCTGCAGGCGGAGTTCGGCTGGAGCCGCACCGAGATCAGCCTCGGCATCACCATCTACGGCCTGCTCGCGGCACTGCTTGCACCGGTGTTCGGGCGGATGGCCGACCGTTACGGCGTGCGGCCCGTGGCGCTCGGCTCGCTTGCGGCCTTCGGGCTCGTGTTCGCGTCCTTCGCGCTGATCCCGGGGTCGCTCGCCTGGTACTACTTCGTATGGGTTCTGGTCGGCCTGGTCGGTATCGGTTCCACCCCGGTCACCTGGACGCGCGCCGTCAACGTCTGGTTCTACCGCCACCGCGGCCTCGCGTTGGGCCTCACCCTGTTGGGTACCAGCGTGTCCGCGGTGCTGCTGCCCATGATCACCGTGGCGCTGCTCGATTGGCAGGGCTGGCGCGCCGCCTATGCAGGCCTTGCGCTCCTGCCGCTCCTGGTCGCCCTGCCGATCGGTCTGCTGTGGTTCCGCGAACCGCAGCCCGAGGAGCGCCCTGCCGAGCTGCGCGCCGCCTCTGATGCCGGTTTGCCCGGCTTGACCCTCCCCGAGGCGTTGCGCTCGCGCGGGTTCTGGTTGTTGTGGGTCTCGATCCTGCTCGTGTCCTTCGCCTACGGCGGCTCGCTGGTGCACCTGCCCTCGATGCTGGGCGCCCAAGGTTTCTCACGGCCTGAAACGGCTTCGGTGATGATGGTGTTCGGGTTGTCGATCGCCGCGGGTCGCCTCATCACGGGCCTGCTGCTCGACCGTTTCTGGGCACCGTTCGTGACGCTGCCGATCCTGTCGTTGCCGGCGCTCGCCTGCTGGATGCTCGCCACGGACCACTCCATGACGATGACGGTCGCGGTGCTCTCGGCCTTCCTGCTCGGTTTTGCAGCCGGCGCCGAGACCGACCTCATCGCCTATCTCGCGGGGCGCTACTTCGGTATGGCGAACTACGGCCAGATCTACGGCGTGCTCTACATGGCGTTCGGCATCGCGGCGGCGATGTCGCCGACGGCCTACGGTTGGGTACGCGATACGACCGGCAGCTACGACCCGATGCTGTTCGCGGCGGCGTTGATGTTCATCGTCGGTGCGGTGCTGCTGCTGTTCCTCGGGCCCTATCCGGATCTGACCGCGCGCGGCGCACCCTCGTCGTCGTCTGCCGCTACCAGCGCACCCAGCCGAGCTGCCAAGTGAGCAGAATGAGCCCGCCGAGCACGATCCGGTAGTAGGCGAAGCCTGCGAAGGAATGCTTGCTGACGAAGCGCAGCAGGAAGCGGATCGCGAGCAGCGCCGCGAAGAACGCCGCCACGCTCGAGACGACCAAGGACTGCACCTCCCCCGGTGCGAACGGTTCGCGTGCGTCGAGCAGCTTGTAGCCGGTCGCGGCGAGCATCACCGGGATCGCGACGAAGAACGAGAACTCGGCCGCCGTGCGCCGGTCGAGCCCGGTGAGCAGGCCACCCAAGATGGTCGCCGCGGAGCGGCTGGTGCCCGGCACCAACGCCAACATCTGGAACGCGCCGATGCGCAGCGCATCGAGCGGGCCGATCTCATCGACCGAGCAGATGCGCTCGATGTGCGGCCGCTTCTCGGCCCACAGGATCAGCAGGCCGCCGACCACCAGCGCCATGGCCACCGGTACCGGCGCGAAGAGCACGCCGCGGATGGTGTCCTCGAACATGAGGCCGGCGACCGCCGCCGGCAGGAACGCGAGGAAGAGGTTGGTGGCGAAGCGGCGTGCAGCGACGTCCGACGCGAGGCCGAGCGCCGTGCTCCACAATCTTTGGCGGTATTCCCAGCAGACGGCGAGGATCGCCGCACCCTGCATCACGATCATCTGTCGGAAGCCGACCGATTCCTCGAGGCCGAGCGCGGCGCGCACGATGATGAGATGGCCGGTGCTCGAGATCGGCAAGAATTCGGTGAAGCCCTCGACGAGGCCGAGCAGGATGTCGATCAACCATTGCATCGTCGGCGCCTCAGTCCGGGATCTTGCGACCGCGCGTCTCGATCACCCAACCCATGCCGAGCAGACCGACGAGCGGCACGAACCCGACATAGAAGAGCGTGTTGAGCACGACAGCTGGATCGCCGGCGCCCGCCGCCGCGATCGAACCGACGAAGAACGGTCCGCCGGCCGCGATGATGCGACCGATGTTGTAGGTGAAGCCGGATCCGGTGGCGCGCAGCCGCGTCGGGAAGAGCTCGGGCAGGTAGAAGGTGAAGGCGCCAAAGACGCCGAACACCGTCAAGCCGATGAAGAAGTACATGTAGAGACGGACCTGCGGCTCGAGGTCGAGGCCGAAGGTGGCCAGCAGCGATACCGCGGACAGCGCAAGGTAGGTGGCGAACATCGGCCTCCGACCCCAATGTTTGGCGAGCGGGATGGTGAGCAAGGTGCCGATCAGGCCGCCGACGTTGAAGATCGCCGTGGCTTGGGTCTTCCAAGACTCGACCAACATGCTGGTGGCGGTCTTGTCGATGCCGAGCCGCAGCGCTTCGATCTGCGCGAGGTTCGCCGCCACCACCGGGATGAAGGCGTTGCAGCTCCACCAGGTGAGCAGCGCCACCATCACGACGATGAGCGCGCTGCGGGTGCTCGGCCAGATATCGGGCGCGAAGATCTCGCGCAGCCGTGGGGGTGGCGCAGTGGCCGCGGCTTTCTCCCAGCGCTCGGGTTCCTTGACGAGGGTCCGGATCCAGAACGCGAAGGCAGCGGGGAGCAAGCCGAAGAGCAGCACATAGCGCCAGGAGACCTCGGGCACCTCGGGGAACAGCCACCCTGCGACCACGGCATTGACGGTGGTGGCGAGGAACAGGCCGAAAGGCGCGGCGGTATAGAGGACAGCACCCGCTTCGACGCGTTGGTCCTCGGGCACGGCTTCGGCGACCAACGCACATCCTGCCGCCCACTCCCCGCCGATGCCGAGGCTCGCGATGATGCGGCAAACGATCAACTGTTCGATGCTGGTGACGAACGCGCACAGCGCTGTGCCGAGCGCGTACAGCACCATGGTGATGAGCAACACACGCTTGCGGCCATACCGGTCGGCGATCGGTCCGAACAGCACGCCACCCACCGCCCAACCGACGAGGAAGATGGCGGTGATGACGCCGGTCCAATAGAGGGTCGCGGTGCGCGCTTCGGGGGAGCCGATGGTCAGCCCGAGCAAGGTCGGGATCGCGTTGGGCGCGACGAAATTGAAGAGCAGGCCGTCGAAGATATCGAAGCCCCAGCCGAGCCAGGCGGCGAACAGCACGGTCCACTGGTAGCGGGTCAGTCGCAGCATCGTATCCCCCGGTGGTCCCGTGGTGTCTGCATCAGCGCCGTGCGGCGTTGATGGCGTCTCGCAGTTCCAGTGTCGCACGGCGTGCGGCAGCCGCGAAATCATCGCCTTGGCCGGCATAGAGGATGCCGCGCGACGAGTTGATCACGAGCCCGTCGTCCGCGGCGGTGCGGCCGGCCTGCACCGCGCGACGCACATCTCCGCCCTGTGCGCCGACGCCCGGCACGAGGAAGGTCATCTCGCCGGTGCGGGCGCGGATGTCGGCGAGCTCTTCGGGGTAGGTCGCGCCGACGACCAGCAGGCAGTTGCCGCGGGTGTTCCATTCTTGGGCGACCTTCTCGGCGACCACCTGATAAAGCTTGCGGCCGTCGACCACGAGGTCCTGGAACTCCCGCGCCCCAGCGTTCGAGGTGCGGCAGAGGATCACGATGCCTTTGTCGCCGTACTCCAAAAACGGCTCGACCGAATCGCGCCCGAGGTAGGGGTTCACGGTGACGGCATCGGCACCATAGCGCACGAAGGCCTCGCGGGCGTACTTCTCGGCGGTGCTGCCGATATCGCCGCGTTTGGAATCGAGGATCACCGGCACGCCGGGCGCGCGCTCGCGGATGTAGCGCAGCGTATCGAGCAGCTGGTCTTCGGCGCCGACCGCGGCGTAGTGCGCGATCTGGGGTTTATAGGCGCAGACGAGGTCGGCGGTGGCGTCGATGATGGCGCGATTGAAGGCCAGGATGGCATCCGGTCGGTCACGCAGCTGGGCGGGGAAGCGCTCGATCTCGGGATCGAGCCCGACGCAGACCCATGAGTCGTGGGTCGCCGCGGCAGCGGCGAGCTGCGCGTGGAAGAGGTTCCTGATCATGGGCTCCAAGTGTAGCCGACGGGCAGGATCGCCACGCTGTGCATCGGGTGGCCGATCAGGCGGGGGTGAGGTTCGCGTACTGCAACATCAGCCACTTGCTGCCTTGGCCCTCGAAATTGACCTGTACGCGAGCGTGCGGGCCCTGGCCTTCGATGTTGAGCACCACCCCGGCGCCGAATTTGGCATGGCGTACCCTTGCGCCGAGGCGTATGCCGGGTGCGGGTGGTTCTTCGCGCAGGCTCGCCGACCCGCGGCCTGTGCCGCCCTGGCCTGCCTGGCGCGCGCTGGACTGGCTGTTGTGACCGCCGCCGAAGCCGCTGCCGAAGCCCCGGCCGAACCCTTGGCCGGCTCGTGTGCCGCTCACCCTCGGTCGGACCTCTTCGAGGAACTCCTCGGGGATCTCCTTGATGAAGCGCGAGGGGATGCCGTAGGCATCGATGCCGTGCAAGCGTCGTTGCTCGGCGTAGGTGAGATAGAGCTGGCGCATGGCGCGTGTGATGCCGACATAGGCGAGGCGGCGCTCTTCCTCGAGGCTGTCGAGGTCGTTGAGCGAGCGTTGATGCGGAAACAGGCCATCTTCGAGACCCGCGAGGAACACCAACGGGAACTCGAGCCCCTTGGCGGTGTGCAGCGTCATCATCTGCACGCAGTCTTCCCAAGCCTCGGCTTGGCCTTCCCCGGATTCGAGCACGGCATGCGCGAGGAACGAGTCGAGCGGTGGCATCGCCTCTTCGCCCTCGCCGGCGGCGGGAATGAATCCGCGCGCTGCCGAGACCAGTTCCAGCAGGTTCTCGGTACGCGCCTCGCCACGGTCCGCTTTGTCCTTGCGGTGGTGCTCGAGCAGCCCGCTCGCCGAGAGCATCTGGTCGACGATCTCGTGCAGCGCCAGGGCGGCCGTGGCGGTGGCGAGACCGTCGATCACCTGTACGAA
>Ga0209358_10001373_pt1 | contig 19464 bp, 13 predicted proteins | sample LauGreFa1BDMLBSN_2_FD_187574 | JGI IMG/M metagenome (GOLD analysis project Ga0209358, IMG submission 187574) | Freshwater lake microbial communities from Lake Michigan, USA - Fa13.BD.MLB.SN (SPAdes) (version 2) | ecosystem: Environmental > Aquatic > Freshwater > Lake | place: Lake Michigan, USA... | reverse complement strand
ACCAATCCATCGTCTAAATACGATGCGGAAGGAACTACAGGAATTATCAATATTATATTAAAACGACAAAAAAAAGAGGGGGTGCAAGGGAATTTACAATTAAATACAGGTTTGCCCGATAACCATTCGGCATTATTAAATTTATCTTGGCAAACTAAAAATATCGATTGGACAGCCTCAGGAGGAGCAGGTTATAGAAGTTATCCTGCCGAGGGAGGAGGAATTTCAAAATACAGTGGAGATACCACTTTTTATTTTTCGCGCGATAGGGAGCAAATGCGTGGCGGACCAGTTTACAATGCGCAAATAGGTGCCGAAATTTTTGTAGATTCTACCAATACGATTAATATTTCTAGTTCTTTTTTTAGTAGAGTTTCTCCCAATTTCGCAACTTTAAAATACGAGGACTTAAATGAGTTTCAGCAGGTTGAAAAAACTACAATAAGAACAGAGGACGAGCATGAGATTAAACGGAATATTGAACTTGGAATTGGACATACTAAAAAATTTAAAAAGCCAGGAATGAAATGGGTTACAGATGTGAATGCATTTAATAATATTGATGTGGAGGATGCAAAATTGCGTGAAACCTATTTAATTAATCAGTTGGACCAAAGGGCCTATATTAAGGAAAACGAAAGTAGTGTTTTGGCGCAATCGGATTTTACTTATCCTATTAATCAAAATAGTAAATTAGAAACTGGGGTACGAAATACTTATCGCGATATTTTAAATGCTTATGCAGTGGATGAGTTAAATCAAAGTACTTTACAATGGGAAAGTATAGCTTTATTTACAGATGAGGTTCGTTATCGTGAAAATGTTTTGGGTTCTTATGTGCAGTATAATTCGGACTGGAAACGTTTTTCTTTGTCGAGTGGCTTGCGTAACGAGTGGGCATTAATCGAGGTGGATCAAAAATCATTAAATAATCCTATTCTTAAAAATTTTAATAATTTTTTCCCTTCCATACATACCAGTTATAAGCTGGATAGCACTTCCACCATTCAGTTAAGCTACAGTAAAAGAATCGATAGACCTAGTCAGCGCGAATTGTTACCTTTTAATTCATACTCCGATCCTCGAAACCAATTTGTTGGTAATCCTAACTTAAATCCAGTAAAAATTCATTCTTTCGAATTGGGCTTGTTAAAATATTGGAAAAAATCTAGCTTTATGTTTACTACATTTTACCGCCGCGAAAATGCTCCTACCGAACGTATAAGTTTTGTAGATGAATTTTCCATCGTACGTACATTGCCTGTTAATTTGCAATATCAAAATTCCTATGGAGTAGAAACTAATTTTAATTTAAATTGGGCTAAATGGTTTAAAACAACCTTAAATACCAATTTATTTATGAGTGATATTTATGGCGAATACAAAGGGGTAGAATATCAAAATGAGGCTTTAATTTTCTTTTTGCAAGCACAAAATAATATTACTATTAAAAAGGGGTGGACAATAAATCTAACCAATTACTATCGTGCTCCGCGAAGTAATGCTCAGGGTACAACTTTGGCAATTCGTAGTATGAATGTTAGCTCTTCGCATCAGTTTATGGATAATAAAGCCAGATTAACTATTTCGGTTAGGGATGTTTTCAGAGAAAATGTATACCGACGAATTATCGACGAACCTAATTTTTATAGCGAATCCTATTTTCGTCCTCGTGTTCGTATGTTAATGGTGTCATTTAACTACAAATTCGCTAATAAAAACATCAAAAAAATCGAAACCCGCTCTAAAATGGAAGAGGAGTAATTTGAAGATACTTTTTAATTTAAGCAAGGTTTAAAATTGTATGCTTAATTCCTTATTTTCTAACACCTATAATTTAAGTTCATTATTCTTATACAAATTTTATTTTAAAATGAGACTAATGAATTTTAAAATTTACAATGGTTAATACCGTTTTAAAATTTCGCAATATTTTTAAAAAGCAATATAGCTTAAAATAACTAAAGGGAAATTTTGAAATTGTACTTTAATGTGACATTGCAAGTACAATTTTTGCGTTTATAAATAATATATTTTTATTTTATTCGTTATATGATTCTTCAGCAACTAAAGATTAATAAGAAGAGTCCTTACCCATTTTACAAATTTAATAAATTTTAAAAAAAAGTGGCGATTACGCAAATCACAATGAGAAAAAATATTTTAACTATAACAGCAGTTTATATTATTATACTTAGCTTTTCACAATGCAAAAAGGATAATTGCAACGAAAAGAAAAGGGACAATCGCAATTGCACTATGGAAATCGACCCTGTTTGTGGGTGTAATGGAAAGACTTATAACAATAATTGCGAAGCAGAATCCTATGAGATAATAAACTATACTAAAGGAGCTTGTAAATAAGATATATTAACAAGGGATGTTCTTGAAATATTAAATATTTGTATGGTTTGATTTTATTGATGTTTTAGCTGAAAAATGTTGATTTAAAAACAATGTTTTTTTGAACTGTTGATTTAAGAGCCAAAATATATTAGCTTATTTAAAAAAATAGCTCTGTAATTATTTTTACAGAGCTATTTTTGATTAATTTAATATTGTAACATTATTTATCCTCTACTTTTTTACGCACTCTGGTATTAATTAATTCTACGATTAACGCATAACATACTGCAAAGTAAATATAACCTTTTGGAACTTCGAAATGGAAGGCTTCGATTAATAACATAAACCCGATTAGGATTAAAAACGAAAGCGCTAAAATTTGTAAAGTTGGTCGCTTATTAATAAAGTCGCTAATTTTTCCCGCAAATAACATCATTACAAACATGGAAATTATTACAGCTAAAATCATAATTCCAACCGTTTGGGTTAAACCTACAGCAGTTAAAATACTATCGAAACTAAAAACTAAGTCTAACAAAATAATTTGTAAGATAATTTTAGATGTAGATATTTTTTTTGCAGTTTTTTCCTCTTCATGTGTTTCGTTATCTTTTTCTAATTTAGCATGAATTTCGTGTGTACTTTTAGCAATTAAAAATAATCCCCCAATTAATAAAATTAAATCCTTGCCACTTAAGCTAAGGTTCCATTTATAAAAATCTGCTTGAATAATTGGCTCGGTTAAGCCCATAATCCAAGTAATTCCTAAAAGCAAACCTACCCTAAAAATTAAAGCTAGGAACAAACCAATGTTCCTAGTTTTTTTTTGATTTTCTTTAGGTAATTTATTGGTTATGATAGATATAAAAATGATATTATCTATCCCTAAAACAATTTCGAGTAATGTAAGTGTAAACAAGGCAATTAAGCCATCTATACTTAAAATGTCCATAATTATTTAGTTACCAATAAAGATTGTAATGCATTATTAAATGTTTTACTTGGACGCATTGCAGCAAAAGTTAAAGTAGTATCAGGATGATAATATCCTTTAATTTCTTGAGCTTTACCTTGTGCCTCAATTAATTCTTGGTTGATTTTAGCTTCGTTTTCACTTAAATAGTTCGCTAAATCAGTGAAAATTTCTTTTAACTCTAAATCTTTAGTTTGATTAGCCAAAGCCTCAGCCCAATACATTGCAAGGTAAAAATGCGAACCTCTGTTATCGATTTCACCTACTTTACGAGCAGGAGATTTATCGTTATCTAAAAATTTACCTGTTGCAGCATCTAAAGTATCTGCTAAAACTTGTGCTTTAGCATTGTTAAAAGTGTTCGCTAAATGCTCTAACGAAACAGCTAAAGCTAAAAATTCGCCTAAGGAATCCCAACGTAAATAGCCTTCTTCGATAAATTGTTCCACATGTTTAGGTGCCGAACCACCTGCTCCAGTTTCAAATAATCCACCTCCATTCATTAAAGGAACGATGGATAACATTTTTGCAGAAGTACCTAACTCTAAAATTGGGAATAAATCGGTTAAGTAATCGCGTAATACATTTCCTGTACACGAGATAGTATCTAATCCTTTAACACTTCGCTCTAAGGAGTAAATAGTTGCATCTACAGGATTTAAAATTTTAATTTCTAAACCAGTTGTATCAAATTCTGGTAAATAAGCGTTTACTTTTTTAATTAATTCTTGGTCGTGTGCGCGTTGTTCATCTAACCAAAAAATAGCAGGAGTTTGTGTAGCTCTAGCTCTGTTAACAGCTAATTTAACCCAGTCTTTAATTGGCGCATCTTTAGTTTGACACATTCTGAAAATATCACCAGCGTAAACATTTTGTTCCATTAAAACAGCGCCACTTTCATTAGTCACCTGAACTTTACCATTGCTAGATATTTGGAAAGTTTTATCGTGCGAACCGTATTCCTCAGCTTTTTGAGCCATTAAACCTACGTTAGAAACACTACCAATTTTAGTAGGGTCTAATGCGCCATTTTGTTTACAAAAATCTATTGTAGCTTGGTAAACACCCGCGTAACATCTGTCTGGAATTACAGCTTTAGTATCCTGAGCTTTTCCATCTTTATTCCACATTCTTCCGCTGTTACGAATCATTGCAGGCATAGAAGCATCAACAATTACATCCGATGGAACGTGTAAATTTGTGATTCCTTTATCAGAATTCACCATTGCCAAATCTGGTGCAACTTTATATACTTCCTCGATAGCTGCTTCAACTTCGGTTTGTAAAGGGTGACCACTAATTTTAGCATAAACATCCCCTAAACCATTGCGTGTATCTACGCCCAATTGCTTAAATAAATCGGCATATTTTGTAAATACATTTTTGTAAAACACCTCTACTACAGCGCCAAAAATGATAGGGTCTGATACCTTCATCATGGTAGCTTTCATGTGTAAAGAAAACAAAACACCTTGATTTTTTGCATCGATGATTTGCTCCTCGATAAAAGATTTTAATGCTTGAAGATTTAGTACAGAAGAATCTATAATTTCTCCAGCTTTTAAAGCTAAAGCCGATTTTAAAACAGTTTTATTACCTGAGTTATCAATAAATTCGATATTTACTTTAGTAGCTTCTGCAACAGTAACAGATTTTTCGCTACCATAAAAATCTCCACTTTTCATACTAGACACATGAGATTTAGAATCTTTAGTCCATGCACCCATAGAGTGTGGATGTTTTTTTACATAATTTTTAACCGCTTTAGGCGCTCTTCTATCCGAGTTTCCTTCACGTAAAACAGGGTTAACCGCCGAACCTAAAACTTTAGCATATTTTGCTTTGATTTCTTTTTCTTGATCGTTGCTTGGATTTTCAGGGAAATCAGGAATATTGTAACCCTGAGATTGTAGTTCTTTAATTGCAGCTTTAAGTTGCGGAACCGAAGCCGAAATGTTAGGTAATTTTATAATGTTTGCCTCTGGTGTAGTAGCTAACTCGCCCAATTCGGCTAAGTGATCACCAATTTTTTGGTTATCGCTTAAATTTTCAGGAAAATGAGCAATAATTCTACCCGCTAAAGAAATGTCTCGAGTTTCAATTTTTACATTAGCCGGAGCTGCAAAAGCTTCAACGATAGGTAATAACGAATGTGTAGCCAACATAGGCGCTTCGTCTGTTATAGTGTAAATGATTTTAGGTTGTTTTGACATGATAATATTGTTAAAATGTAAATACTTAAAAGCTCTGCGAATATAATAAATATTAGTTTATGGAGTATATTAATAAAATAAATTAATGCAAGTAAATAGGCTAATTATCTTATGCGTTGTTGATTACTGTTTCTTTTGTATTCTAAATCTCTAAGTAGTCCGGCTTTTGGACGAATGGAGAACATGTAGTTTACGTTTCTTTCGAATGGAAACCATATTAAATTTATTTCCCAACAGTGTAAATCTTTTTTAATGTTTACGTTGGTTGCTCTTCCAATATCTATATTTTTAATATCGATAGCTAAGGTATAAGCCATGGTAAAACTTTTGCTAAAATTTACACTTCCACCGTTAGTAACAGCATTAGTAAGAGTGGCTGTGTGTCCGGGTTTATTGTAGGTAAAAGTGTAGCCAATATTCATAGTCCAGTTGAAACCATCTTTCATAATTATATCCCTAGATTGTTTAGGTAGGAAATTTTTGCGTTCTAAACCAATGTTGGTAGATGCATTTAAAAAAGTTAATCTACCAAGAGTTCCTGAGTTGGTGTACATTAATTGATTGATGCTACGACCCGCACTATCCATTTCGTAAGGATTAATGCGTGCGTTTACGTTTAAGGTTTTTAAAAATCCCGGATTGGCATTTAAGTTTAAGTTGATATCGCTCCATTTTAAGGAGTCGGCTAAAAAGTTGTATCCTCCAGTTGCATTTAACGCTTGTATTAAATTTACTTTTTTATAGCTGTAGGAAGTATCGTTTTTTTGTTTAAATTTCCCTTCTAAAACGTTATTTAAGGAATAGGTTAAGCTTAGGTTTTCTCTTGCTACTGGGCGATACATACTTTGATCGTAAATAGAGTATTGGCGAATAATATTTCCATTTACATCTTTTAAATCTCGGTTAATATCTTGTTGGCTAAATAAAAAATAGGGATTATAGCTTAAGGAAACAGAGGGGTCTATAATATGTCGGATGCCTTTTACATACATTCCGTCTTTAAATTTAAATGTTCCGAAAATTTTAGTGTTTAATCGCATATTTCCTAATGACATATCGTAGGAAGTTCGGTAAGCTCTAACAGTATCTCTAATTACCTTATTGTTTTCATCTAAAGATTGTCTTGTAGTATTAAAATTACCATAAGCATTAATGTTTATGTTGGGAACAGTAACATTGATGTATCTTAAAAAACCAAAAGGAATACGAACACTTTTGCCAAATTCGATAACGGTATTACCTTTTATACCAGAGTTCATTTTTTGTAAAGTTTGAGAGGTGAAAAATGTAGAATCACCAGTGGCAACCTCATTTCGCATTTCGAATGTGGAACGATACTGAATACCTTTATAAATGGGTTTTTGATTTAAACGAACCGTTAAATTTGGTGCGCGCATGGAAATTTCTTTTCGTCCGAAATTTTGATTTAAATCTGCGGTGGTTTGTATACCTCCCCATTTATCGTTCCACGACCAACCGATGCTGGAACGGTTATAAGCTTGTACAGTATTAAAAGCAGTAAAATTATTTAAAACTTGAGTTTGGTTAAATGTTGGCGATTTTGCATCAATGTTTGCTGTAAATCTGCTTTTAGGATGAGCTTTAGCATCTTGATTGAATTTCCAGCCAATAGCAAAATCTTTAGCTAAAAAATCATCGCTTAAACCTCTGGTTCCTTGTTGTATTTGGTTGTATCTAAAGGATACGCTACCATCGTATTTGTATAGTTTTTTATAATTTAATACTGAATTACTCCTGAAAGAACCATCAAAAAAGAAATCAGTTAATACATCTGCCGTCATGTAATCGTTAATTGCCCAATGATAGCCCAATTCTCTAAAACCTGAATATCCGCGTTCGCGTGCCGGACCCGGAATTAAAATTCCTGATTTTCTTTTTTTATTGTTTGGAAAAAAGGCAAAAGGTAATAAAATTGGTGTATGAATACCGCGAATAACTAAATGCGTTGGTCCTGCAACAATAAATTTGCCCGGTTTAACTTTTAAACGTTCACTTAAAAAATAAAAATGCGGGTCTTCGTGTTCGCAAGTAGTAATTTTACCTTTAGCAATAAAAATATCATCGTTAGGCATGCGTTTGGCCACATCTGCCAAAACGTAAGATTGTTGTTCGCCTGTAATTACTTTTATGATTTTTCCTTTTTTGGTTTTAAAATTATAAGTCATTTCTGGCGCTTCAAAGTTTTGATCACCATCTTCAAACTTTACTTTTTTAACTCTACCAACCGAGTCTATTCCACTTTTAGCGTGCAATTCATTTTTATCTAAAAAAATCATTACAGTATCTGCTGTTAGTGTCATGGAACCATAAATTACTTTAGCATCCTTATATAAATAAACAACATTATTTGTGTTATCCATAACTATAGAATCTTTTGCAAAATATTCCACTTTTGTTTCGGGAGAGTTTGGCGAGGATTTTGCTGATTTGCTAGATTTTACACCAGTGGTATCCGATAAAACTGTAATAGAATCTGATGTATTTAAAAAAGTTTTAGAAAAACCATTGTTAATTAATAATCCGTTAATACTAATTAAAAATATAAATCTTATGTATAATTTAGTTTTCAATTGTTTTTTTGTAACAGTTGTTATTATTAAAAAGGTGAAAAGAATTTTCAAAACTACATATTTTTTGTTCGATAACCGTATATCAAGGGTATCAAAAATTACTTTTGCACTATTTTTTTTCTTGTCAATCCCTTTTTTAACACTTGCACAAAGTAAAAATGTTAGTCCGAAAATTAAAAGAGTAGTTATAGATGCAGGGCATGGAGGAAAGGATCCTGGTGCTGTTGGTGCGGAAATCAAAGAAAAAGATGTTTGTTTGGCGGTAAGTTTAATGGTTGGAAAATTGATACAAAATTATTTTAATGATGTAGATGTTTTTTACACACGCGACAAGGATGTTTTTGTGAAATTATTTGAGCGTGCCGAATACGCCAATAAACATAAAGCTGATTTGTTTATAAGTATACATGTAAATGCTGCTCAAAACCCTGCTGCTAGTGGTACAGAAACCTTTGTTATGGGGACAAAATATAGCGACACTAATAGAGAAATTGCTAAAAGAGAAAACTCGGTGATTTTTTTAGAGGATGATTACGAAAAAAATTACGATCAAAACTTATTAGAATTTGACCCCAATAGTCCGATGGCAGATATTTTAGCTGGTTTAATTCAACAAGAATACCAAGGACAAAGTATTGAGTTTGCTACTTTAGTTGAAAACCAGTTTTCTAACCGACAAAAACGAAAAAGTAGAGGAGTAAAGCAGCGTGTTTTATTGGTGATGTACAGAACTGCAATGCCTAGTGTTTTAGTAGAATTAGGTTTTATATCCAATAAAGAAGAGCATGATATTTTAAAAACAAATGAAGGGATGATAGATCATGCGGGATCAATTTTTAGAGCCTTTGTACAATATAAAAGAGAAATGGAAGGCATGCCTAAAAAAGAAATTGCAGCAGAAGAAAAAAAGATATTTGAGAATTGGGAAACATATAAAAAGTTGTTGCAAGAGGATAAAAAAATACCTTTAAATTTAATTGCTCCTAAATCAACAGTACCCGAAAATAAAGAAGAAGAACTGAAACAAAATATCGAAAAAATCACGGATAATTCCTCTGGAAGTGATGTGATATTTAAAGTTCAAATTTCTTCATCGGATAAGTTAATTACAATAAATTCTCGTAACTTTAATGGCCTAGATAATATTTCGTATTACAAAGATGGAGGTAGTTACAAATATACCTATGGCGAATGTGCTAGTTTTGCGTGTGCTCAGGAGTTGCAAAATAAAGCAAAAAATGTGGGTTATACAGATAGTTTTGTTATTGCTTTTTACAAAGGTGAACGTGTTTCGATGCAAAAAGCAAAAGAAATTTTATCAGATAAATAGTAAAATAATCATGTGTTATTTTACCAAAAACATATAAATGAATAAAGAAGTAAAAATTGGTTTTGTAGTTGTATTTGCTTTGGTAATTTTATACTGGGGCGTAAGCTATTTGGCAGGAAGTAATATATTTAAAAAACAAACAGAATATCATGCTATTTATACCAGTGTTGATGGTTTGTTAGTTTCTAATGATGTACGTTATCAAGGTTTTAAAGTTGGAAGAGTAACTAATATTAAATATTTGCCTGAAAAAAACCAGTGGTTAGTATCTTTTTCTATCACCGAAGAATCTTTAAAAATAAAAAATAAAGCCGTAGCCTTTATATCTAGTGCAGATATTTTAGGTTCGATGATAATTGAGTTAATAGATGTGCAAAATGGGGATCGTTTTTTAACTTCCAACGATACTTTATTGGGTAATTTACGTCCAGATTTACAACAGCAAGTAGATGACAGATTACGTCCATTGGTGTTTAAAGTGGAAGGTTTAATCAGTTCTGTGGATTCTGTTATTCATACCATTAGTATATTGTTGGATAAAGAAACTCGAGATCATATCAAGTCTTCATTCGAAAAAATTCCACAAGCAGTTCAAAATATATTGTATGCTACTGAAATTACGGATTCTATTGTTAGCAATTTACAACGTTCACGTATTCAGGATATTATCGCTAACTTTAGTGTATTAAGCGAAAATCTTAAAAATAAATCGGGTGCAATGGGAAGTATTATTGATAATTTAGCCAATATTACGGATTCTTTAAAGCAGGCTAATATAAAAAGTACATTGTTATCTATAAATGCAGTTATGGAAAAAACTGAAAGGATTATGGCAAAAATTGAGAGAGGTGAAGGTAGTTTAGGTTTGTTGGTAAATGATGAGCAGTTGTATAACGATTTAACGCACGCTGTGAAAGATTTAGATTATTTATTAATGGATGTTAGAGCCAATCCGAAACGTTTTGTTAGGTTTAGCGTATTTGGTGGAGGTGGAAATAAGAAAAATGAAATAAAAAGAGATACAGCAGAAATTAAACGTTTAAGCGATCCTTTAATTCAAACTTTAATTCGACAAGAATTTAAATATAAATTGGATTCAATCCGAAAAAAATAAACTAAAAACCTTTATACTATGGGAGCAATTGTGTTTTTAATTATTCTAATTGCTTCTTCGGCATTTTTTGCTTTTAAAGTAAGTAAAATCCGAAGAAATATTTTTTTAGGTAAATCAGTTAATTTCGAGGGCGATACCAAATTAAGATGGCGCGAGCTTTTTAGAGTGGCTATTGGACAAGGTAAAATGACTAAAAGACCTATAGCTGGATTTTTACATATTTTAATTTATGTAGGTTTTGTTCTAATTAATATTGAAGTGGTTGAAATTGTGGTGGATGGAATTTTTGGTACACATCGTTTTTTAAGCTTTTTAGGTGGCTTTTATAATTTCATGATTGGTTTTTTTGAGATTTTAGCCTTTGGTGTTTTGTTGGCTTGTGTTGTATTTTTAATTCGTAGAAATATTTTAAAAATTAAAAGATTTTTTGGTAAAGAAATGACTGCTTGGCCAAAAAGTGATGCCAATATTATTTTGGTGGTTGAAATTTTATTAATGTCGGCTTTTTTATTCATGAATGCTGCCGATTATAAATTACAACAATTAGGACATTCATATTATATACAAGCAGGTTCGTTTCCAATAAGTTCAATGTTGGTTTCTTTAATCTCTAATGAAGCTGCAACCATAGTGTTGATCGAACGATTTGCATGGTGGTTTCATATTGTAGGAATATTATTGTTTTTATGTTATTTACCTTTCTCTAAACATTTTCATATCTTTTTAGCTTTTCCAAATGTGTATTATTCAAACATTCAGCCAAAAGGAAAGTTTAATAATTTGGAATCTGTGAAGGAGCAAGTGCGTTTAATGATGGATCCAAACGCCGATCCTTATGCAGCTCCGGCTTCGGATGCGCCTATCGAAACTTTTGGAGCAAAAGATGTAAGTGATTTACCTTGGGTAAATATTATGCAAGCTTATACTTGTACCGAGTGTGGTAGATGTTCATCGGTTTGTCCGGCAAATCAAACCGGAAAATTGTTGTCGCCTCGAAAAATAATGATGGATGTACGAGATAGAGCCGAGGAGTTGGGGGCATTTATAGATAAAAATGCGAAAGATACCAACGATGGAAAATCCTTATTTAACTATATTACCCCCGAGGAATTATGGGCTTGTACTACTTGTAATGCTTGTACAGAGGCTTGTCCGGTGAATAATGATCCGCTTAGTGTTATAGTTGATTTACGAAGATATTTGGTAATGGAACAATCGCAAGCTCCACAGGAATTAAACGGAATGTTTAGTAATGTTGAAAATAATGGAGCGCCATGGGCTTTCCCAGCGGCGGATAGGGCAAAATGGACAGAAGAGTTATAATTTTAAAATAAACAGTTATGGCAACTTTGAAGGTTAAAACGATGGCAGAAATGATGGCGAATAATGAAACGCCAGAAGTTTTATTTTGGGTAGGTTGTGCAGGAAGTTTTGATGATAGGGCAAAAAAAATTACCAAAGCAATGGTGAAGATTTTAAATCATGTTGGGATAAATTTTGCCATATTGGGACAGGAAGAAACTTGTACGGGTGATCCTGCTAAACGTGCGGGGAACGAGTTTTTGTATCAAATGCAGGCAACAATGAATATACAGGTATTAAATGCTTATGGTATTAAAAATATTGTAACTACTTGTCCGCATTGCTTTAATACTTTAAAAAATGAATATCCCGATTTAGGGGGTAATTATAAGGTGCAACACCATACTCAATTTATTCAGGATTTAATTAATAAAGGCAAATTAAAAATAGAAGGCGGGACGTTTAAAGGTAAAAAAATCACTTTTCACGACCCTTGTTATTTGGGTAGAGCCAATGGTGAATACGAAGCTCCAAGAAGTTTAATTGCAAAATTGGATGCGGAGTTAGTGGAGATGAAACGTTGTAAAACGAATGGTTTGTGTTGTGGAGCTGGTGGTGCGCAAATGTTTAAAGAGGCCGAAAAAGGGGATAAGGAAATAAATATTGAAAGAACAGAAGAAGCGGTTGAGTTAAATCCTGAGCTTATTGCAACTGGTTGTCCGTTTTGCAATACAATGTTAACGGATGGTGTGAAGTTAAAAAACAAAGACAATTCAATTAAGGTTTTAGATTTAGCAGAATTGGTAGCACAAGCTTCCGAGTTATAAATAAGGTATGAATACAAGTTTAGATCAGTCATTTGCTTCAAATTCTAGAGTTTGGGTATATCAAAGTAATCGTTTTTTTACTTCGGAGGAAGTAAGTAAATTAAACGAAATATTAACACAATTTACACAATCTTGGGCTGCACATAGTAAGCCGTTAAAGTCGAGTTTTGCAATAATTTCTAATTTGTTTGTAGTGTTAATGGTAGATCAAAATTACGGAATGGCTTCTGGTTGTTCCATCGATAGCTCAGTTGCTGTAATAAAAAAAATTAACGAAACTTTCGGAGTAGATTTATTGGATAGATTAACGATTTCATTCGAGGAAAATAATGAAATAAAATTATTACCAATGTTTAAGTTTCAAGATGCTATAGCTCAAAATCTTGTTAACGAAAACACAATCGTTTTTAATAATTTGGTACAAACTAAGCAAGAATTTGAGCAAAATTGGCGCGTAGAGTTAAAAAATTCTTGGCATAAAAATTTAATGGGCTTAGGTGTTTAGTCTAAGTCCACTATTTTAGTGTAAATCGTAATTTGAACGTTTCTAATTTTTAAATTTTCATTCCCTCTTTTCCAAATAAAAAACTCAAATTTATCTTTAGCATTTCTAACTGTAGGAATAAAGTTAATCATTTCTACTTTACACCATGTATTTTTATTAGGTAGTATTTCGGGTTGTATTTCCATGTATTTATCCGAGTAAGCTTTATTTTTATGAATCATTTTTGTTACAAAAATAGGTTTGTTGTTTTCGTTAAGAGATTGATTTATTAGTATTTCTGCACTAACTTTATATATCGCTTCATCTGTGTTACTTAATTCTCCAAAAGGAATTTGAACTACTGAGGAATATTCCTGATCGGGTAAAATTTCGTACACCATATTTTCTTCAACATTTTTGGTATACACCCATTTTTGTGAATCAAAATTAATCAATGGGGTAGAAGTAGCTTTGTAGTTTTTTGCGCTATTTTGTAGCTCTTCAGCAGGATTTTTTCCTTTATCTAAAAGCAATAAGTTATCAAAATTTGGATTAAAATTTAACTTCAAAAAATGAGCCCAATAACTTTCTTTTGTTGTTCTGGACGGATGTAAAAGACCGTTGTTGGTTTGGTAGCTTTGAAAAATATTTAAGAACGTGAATGCGCCAATAATCAATCCTAAGAATAAAATAATTTTTTTGTTTTGTTTCATTGAGTATTGAATCAAAAAACCTAAAGGTATAATGTAAATTAAATAGGATTGAACCATAGAGCGCTGCCCAAATGATTCGGCATACCACCAACAAGTCCATGAGGATAATAAATAGATGTTTAAAACTGTAAAAACACTTAAGCTAACTAAAGCTTGGTTTTTATTTTTGTTTTTCCACATCCAAATTAAACTGCCTAAAGCTAAAATCATAATTGGAGTGTATAATAACCAACCTTTTCGGTAGCTAAATAAAAAATTACTTAAGTAAGGGGTTGTTAAATCAAAGCCTTCACCATGATTTTGGTATGCATTGTAAAAATAATCTCCTGTGCCTGTTTTGTAATAACTTATCTGGATAAAAGCTGGAATTATAAAGCTTAAAACTGTTATGCCAACATTTTTACCATTTGCTTTTAAAAATTCTATTTTTTGAAATACAGAATCTTTGTTGGTAATGTTCCATAGCAAAGGGATGAAAATCGATAGGATTTCTGATGCACGAATTAAACAAGCTATTCCAATGGTGGTGCCTAAAATAATACTGTTTTTTTTGGAAGGATTTTTGTGCCATTTAATGGTGTATAAAATAATTAGCGCGTAAAATGCAAATAAATGCCCGTGAGGCATTCCAATCATAAATACCGATACAAATAAAAAGTTGGTGCTAAAAAATAATATTACAAGTAAAATTGAAGTAAGCTTTTCATTAAAAAAATGCAATAAAACTTTGTTTGCTATAATTAAACCTGTGATAATATAAAAAATATGTCCAAATATAACCCCCAATTGATATGGTAAAGAAAATCCATCTGATGGAAATGTATTTGATAAACTAGCGAAAAGATGTGCAATTAAAAAAAAAGGTAAATAAATTAACGCAAATCCTGATGGATATTGGATAATGTTGTTCCCGCTAGGATGTGGAGCAAATTGATAAAAACTTGGTGTGTTATTATAGATAGCGTTAATTTTATTGATCCAATCCATGTTTTGGATGTAGGTATCTCCGTATATAAAATTAGCAGGTAAATATAAATAAGCGCCAAAGGTGTCCCATGATATTACATTTTTAGGGAAGTATATGTAAATTCCTGATAATAATATTATTGCGCAAAATAATATAGCGATATTATTGGGTTTTAGAATAATTTTTTTTTCCATTTTTTATTTATTGCATGCTTTTATTTTTGTTTATATCTCATTTTCGCTTTTACCTAATTTTTCCCATTGGTCCAAATTATCAATCGTAGTTTGTGCAATTTGGGTAAGTGCATCTTGGGTTAAAAATGCTTGATGACCAGTTGTTAAAACTTTAGGATGTTTCTTGAGCTCATCAAAAAGTTCATCCACGGGTTTGGTTTTGTGGGTTTTAAAAAAAATAGGTTTTTCGTTTTCGTAAACATCTAATCCTGCTTGTGCAAATTTATGTTCATTTAATGCATCTAGCATATCTCTAGTATTTACTATACCGCCTCTAGCTACATTTATAAAAATAGCGTTAGGTTTAAACCAATCAAAAGTTTTTTTGTTAAATAAATATTTGGTTTGTGTGGTTAACGGACAAAATACGGCAACTACATCCGATTGATTACATAGGTTTTGTAAGCTTGTATAAGTTATCCCTGTTTCATTTATCAAATCGGGATTTTCGTATATATCGTATGCTAATAGATTACAACCAAAACCTTTCATGATTCTACAAAAAGCAGCGCCAATTTTTCCGGTTCCAATTATTCCAACTGTTTTTTTATGTAAATTAAATCCAATTAATTTATCTAATCTATAATCGTTTTTGCGCATTAATTTTTGCCCTTCAACTATTTTTCGGTTTAAAGTCATTAATAACGCAATAGCATGTTCAGCTATGGCTTGAGGGGAATATGCAGGTACATTGGCTACTTTAATGTTATTGATTTTTGCATTTGGAATATCCACATGATCATAACCAACCGAGCGTAACGAAATATATTTCACGCCTTTGTTTTTTAGTTCTTGTAAAATTTTAGCGTTGGCATTATCCGAGCTAAAAAGTGATATAGCATCAAAATCTTTGCTTAAATCAACGGTGTTTTCATTAAGTTTTTCTTTGCTAAAAAATAATTGATGTTTTTTTTGATTGTCTTTTAATAAAAACTCTTTTTCGAAACCGTGAGTTGAATATACTAAAACTTTCATTCGTTGTAATTTTGCAACGAATATACAAAATTTAGTTTAAAAATCTACTTCTTCGTTTTGTTGTAAAACTTCCCAAGTGTGGTCGGCTAATAATTGAGCGCTAGCTACCCATTGGTCGAACGGAATTTTTTTTCCCCATTCATTTGGTCCAATTACAGCTAAAACATAATAATTTTGCTTTTGATATAAATGATAAATTTTACCAATTAAGGGTTCAAATTTCATTTCGGCATTGTAAATTAAGGTAGATACCTCAATGCGTTGCTTTATTTTTTTTGCCTGTTTGGCTAAAATTTCAATTTGTTCATAAATTTGTTGAAGTTGTGTTTGGGTTTGTTGTTCCATAGCAGTGTATGCTCTGGATTTAACTTTACCCATGTCTTCTGGTTTAATTAAGGAACTACCTCGGTGGTGTGGGTACTGAATTATATTTGGGATTTCGGTGATATGATCCTCATCTATCGGATTGATAAATATTTTTTTATTTTCCATGGTACAAAAATACAACTAACTTTTGAGCTAAGTTTGATAAATTAAGTGAACTTTTGAGTAATCTTTTGAAAAAATTGTTAAACAAAAATAACTTTTATTTTTTTGTTTTTTTAAAATATCTAATTGATTTTTAAGTAATTGAGTAATATTTTAAATTTTTTTCTATCAATTTATTTTGAATTCCAAAATTTCATTCTATATTTGCAATCTCCATTATAAAAAACGGTCTGGTAGTTCAGTTGGTTAGAATGCCTGCCTGTCACGCAGGAGGTCGCGAGTTCGAGTCTCGTCCAGACCGCAAAAAGCTCAACAAATTTTGTTGAGCTTTTTTTATTTCATTAAAATGGTTTTTAACACAATCTAATTCCATTGAAGCAATTTATTTATGTTTAAAACTTGTTTGTCAATAAATAAATTGATTTGAATAGTATTGGTTTTTTTATGGGTAAGTAACTTAAATTGTGTAATTTTCCGAGCACACCCCCTAATTTTTTAATATATTTTGTAAAAATTATTTCTTTTTTATACTTTTGCCCCCTAAAATTATAGGGGGTAAGCTTAAAATAATTAAATTTCACGTTATGAATATCGAAAAAAGATGGATTGTTTCCTTTACATTAGTGGCTTTAGTATCTATAATTGCTTTGTTTTGGCCAGATGCAACTACAGATTTAAGTAATTTTTTATCTACAGATGAAATTGTAGGTTCGGATGTAGCTTGGTTGCTAACTTCATCGTGTTTGGTTTTATTAATGACACCTGGGTTATCTTTTTTTTACGGAGGTATGGTAGGGCAAAAAAATGTTATATCCACTATGTTGCAAAGTTTTATTTGCTTAGGAGTGGTAAGTTTAATTTGGATTTTAGTTGGTTTTAGTATGGCTTTTGGTGATCCTATAGGGATTACAATCGGAGGAGAGTATTATGGTTTGGTAGGGAATCCCTTTAGTTTTCCTTTTTTAGATCATGTTGGACAATTTCCTCATAAAGAAATGGCATCTACTGTTCCATTTATTTTATTTGCCTTATTCCAAATGAAGTTTGCGATTATTGCACCCGCAATTATTACAGGTTCTTTTGCCGAAAGAGTTAGGTTTATTGCGTATTTATTATTTATAGTGTTGTTTGTGATTTTTATTTATACACCATTATGTCATTGGGTATGGCATCCTAAAGGAATTTTAGGTGCTTATTTTGGTGTAAAAGATTTTGCTGGAGGTACAGTTGTACACATGAGTGCTGGTTTTGCTGCATTAGCAGGAGCAATGGTTTTAGGGAAACGTAAAAATAGTGCTCATGTGCCTACAAATATTCCTTTTGTATTATTGGGCACAGGTATGTTATGGTTTGGATGGTTTGGTTTTAATGCTGGTTCCGCATTGGGAGCAACTGGCAATGCAGCTATGGCATTTGTTACAACAAACTCTGCTAGTGCTGCTGCAATGTTAACTTGGATATTTTTTGATAGATTAAACGGACGTAAAGTTTCGGCTTTAGGTGCTTGTATTGGCGCTGTTGTAGGTTTGGTTGCTATTACTCCAGCGGCAGGCTTTGTTAGTGTACCCGAGAGTATTTTTATAGGTTTTTTAACTGCATTAGTTTCTAACAAATTTGTTCATTGGAACAGATTATCTAAAATGGATGATACTTTAGATGTATTTGCTTGTCATGGTATAGGCGGTATTATGGGTATGATTTTAACAGCAATTTTTGCACGTCAAGAAGGAGCGAGTTTATTGCATGCGGGTAAAGGTGGGACTTTTGATTTAGCAAAAGGTTTGAGTGTTTTTGGTCACCACATGTCAGCTTTAGTTTTAGTGTCTATATTTACCTTTTTTGGTTCGGTGTTATTGTTTAAATTAACCAATAAAATTATAGGTTTAAGAGTATCTGAAGACGCAGAGGAAATAGGTTTAGATTTATCTCAACATGATGAGTCGATTGATTTAAGTAAAATGTCTGAAACACAACATTAAATATTTTTATTAAAGAAAAGAAGGAGATCCTTAAATAGGGTCTCCTTTTTTTTATTGTGATGGATTTGTTAAAATCGATTAAAAATAGCTATTTTTACGCATAAAATTAAAATATGTCTAGAGCTTATCAAATTTGTAATCGTTGTGTTATGGATACTACAGATCCAATCATCACATTTGATCAAGAAGGAAATTGTAATCATTGTACAGAGTTTATCAACAAACGATCTAAACATAAATATCAAGGTGCTGAAACTGATGCCCAGTTTAAGCAACTAATTCAAAAAATTAAAGAAGAAGGAAAGGGTAAGCCTTACGATTGTATAGTTGGATTAAGTGGAGGGATTGATAGTAGTTATGTTGCGTATATATGTAAACAAAATGGTTTGAGAGTTTTAGCTGTTCATTTAGATAATGGTTGGAATTCGGAGGAGGCTGTGCAAAATATTAAAAACATAGCGCGTAAGTTAGAAATTGATTACGAAAGTTATGTGTTGGATTGGGAAGAGTTTAGAGATATACAATTAGCGTTTTTAAAGGCAAGTGTGCCCGAAGCCGAAACGCCTACAGATATTGCAATACCTGCAGCAATGCATAAAATTGCAGCAAAATACGGTGTTAAAAATATTATAAGTGGTGGTAATTTTGCTACGGAAGGAATTTTGCCTAAACATTGGCATTACAATGCAAAAGATACAAAATATTTTAGTTTTATTCATAAAAAGTTTGGTTTAAAAAAACGCAAAACTTTTCCGTTTTTTGGTTTCGAACAAGAAATGTATTACAAGTTAGTTAAAGGAATTAAAATAATTTATTTATTAAATTATGTGCCTTATGCTAAAAATGAAGCAATGGAGTTACTTAAAAAAGAGTTAGACTGGAAGTATTACGGAGGGAAACATTATGAGTCTAAATACACTGGTTTTAT
>Ga0209358_10001370_pt1 | contig 19478 bp, 7 predicted proteins | sample LauGreFa1BDMLBSN_2_FD_187574 | JGI IMG/M metagenome (GOLD analysis project Ga0209358, IMG submission 187574) | Freshwater lake microbial communities from Lake Michigan, USA - Fa13.BD.MLB.SN (SPAdes) (version 2) | ecosystem: Environmental > Aquatic > Freshwater > Lake | place: Lake Michigan, USA... | reverse complement strand
GCAAAATATCAAATATCTTTTGTAAATGGAACGTACATTTCTGGTATTCTTTAAGATAATCACTTTTCTTGTAATTTACTTATGTTATATATATTATCTATTTTTTAATTTATCGATATATTTGATGATTCTGTAGGAATATTTGATGATTCTGTAAAGATATTTGATGATTCTGTAAAGATATTTGACGTACCTGTAAAGATATTTGATGTTATTATAGAGTTATAGAGATATTTTACGTACCTGTAAAGATATTTGATGTTGTTATAGATATATTTGATGTATTCCTAATTAGATCTTTATTATATGTTATATTTGAATCTAAATTTTCCAATTCAATATCAATATTATCTATTTTTTCTATTAGGTTTTTAACAGCCCCATATAGCGTGTAATCTATTTGCGTTGTATTCAATGTTAGGATATCGTCTATTGCTTCGTTTGTATTCAATATCATCTTACCGACTTCAACAGCCTTAGGATATACCTCGCGCACTTCTTGAGCTATGAAGCCTAATTGATGCTTGTCATTCGTATTAACGCAATTATTCTTGAAGTTAAAATTATACAACTCTATGTTTTTAACATTCTCCAAACATTTATCATATGATGCTCTTACAATATTATCCTTAATTCTCTTATCCGAAGTTACAGTCCAAGTAGTTAAACCTGTTTGCGTATATCCGCCAACAGACGAATAAATAGCACCTCGGACATCAAGTTGATACTCAGGGTTCGTAGTGCCAATCCCAACACTTCCCATATGATACACATTAGTATTAGAAGAGTTGTAAGTCCATTGAGCGCCTATTGGATCTAATATGGGATTTAAGATATTATAGCGGATTGATAGAGAATTGTTAGAAAACTCCTGACCGTATATATACCATTCTCCTATACCTAACCAAACATCTAACCCAATATTTTTACCAATAACTAAAGCAAAAAATCTATAATAATTATTACTTGATACTTTTTCTTCATATTTGCTTGATATATAATCTGCCGATACAAGAGGAACTGATTTATATACTACTTGTTCCCAATCAATATTATTGTTAGAACCAAATATTTTATAAATAGATGGCGCTCTGTTAACACCTCCTATTGATGAAGCTTCTATTATGTATCTCGTTAATTTTATTGAAACAGGTAATTGAACTTTTATCCATTCCCCTGTAAATCCTCCTAAACTTAAAAGACCAGTGTATGTTCCAGCAGGCGAACCATCATATTTAGATGTAGATTGCGTCCATCCACTATTAGTGCCATTAAATATTTTAAAAGTATCTTCGCCTACATAAAATGTCGACGCACTAACAATATAAGTTCCATTGCCATATGTTTGTCCTGATATTATTGTTGTATCAGTAGTAAAGTTCCTAACTGGCGGATATATTCTCTCACTACTATCTCTAATTAATACCGATGGATTATGAATATGCTGACCTTCTTTCGGGATTATTACCGCATTTGAGGTACTCAAAGCTATATCATATGACCCTCGTAATACAATATTACTATTATTGTTAATATCGGCTATTGTAGGGACCGGAAAGTTTATTGTGTATTGATTTGTTGTAGGAATATTATATAATTGAGATATTTCTGCTGATGTTAATATTTTATCATAATATCTAAAATCTTCCATTAATCCATTAAAAGTACCGGCGAAAGAAGTCGACCTCGCTATTGTAAAACTCCCACTTCCTGTAAATGTATTAGCTAAAGTAGATATATCAGTGTTTAATTTTACTCCATCAAGCCATATCTCTACACCTCTATTAGTATTATTATATGTAACTACATAATGATGCCAACTTGTTCCAACCATACTTGAAATATTATATCCTGCCGTATTCATATCATTACCACTGCCATAATGAATAAACCTTAATTTATTATCAACATATAAAAATGCTAATTTTGTGCTCGTAGAATCTGTTATTCCTTGTGTAAATAATAGGATATAACCAGAAGGAGCAGTATTGAACTTTGCCCAGAAGGATATTGAATAAGTTTTACCATTTAGATTAATACCACTTGTTTCTAAAAAATCACTTGCGTCAGTACTTAAAGATTGTACTATAAGACCATCTACAATAGTAGCCCCCGAATTAGTTAAATTGAATCCACTAGGCGAACTATCCATATAATTTCCATCAAACTTATACCACGCTTTTAAATTAGTATTATCTGCTTGTATAAATGGATAATTTTGTGTGTAAGCAAAGTTCAGCCTTTTATGCGTTATACCATCGAGAATAGCAGTAGTTGATTTAAACTTGATTATTACTATACCTGAACCACCATTTCCACCATTTGTTGCAGTTCCATCCCATTTTCCACCACCACCGCCACCTCCGGTATTTGGTAATCCGCCTGTTGCTGAAATTTCTACATTTGTTTCGTTTGCACCATTTCCTCCTCCGCCTGATAATCCATTTCCTCCATTTCCATATCCATAATCATAAAAAGTTCCTCCTGGCCAATACATATTGCCTCCACCACCACCACCAAACCAACCATTGTGTCCTACATTAGTTCCAAAATATGATACAAAACTTTTTCCACTACCTCCATTCCCACCTTTTGTATTTGACCAATCACTTCCAGCACTACCTGCTCCACCTCCTCCTCCTGATACCCACGGAGATGATCCAAACTTTCCTTTACCACCTGCATTTCCATAAGTTTCCCAATTTTTATACGTATTTGTTGTAGTAGAACCACCAATAGTTTCAATTGTATCCGATGAAGAACCTCCTCCGCCACTTCCTCCATTGCTTCCATTTCTTCCCGCAAAACTAGCCGCGCCAGATTGTCTAGAACCTCCTCCGCCCCCGCCTTTTGAAATGTATTCTATAGCATTTATTAATATTGAACTATCTATTCCATTTGTTCCATTTGCTGTATCATTACTGGCTCCTGTTCCTCCCTTACCGACCTTTATAGTATAACTCCCTGCATTTAATAATAAATTATTAGCAAATAAAATAGAACCAGCGCCACCACCTCCACCAAATAAGCCACCACCACCACCTCCACCAACTACTAAGATATCGCATATAGTATCTCGCCCTACTGTAATAGTATGCGTGGTTTGTGTTTCAGCTCCTCCGCTATGAGCGAATGTTCTAGTAGTTTCGGTAAATGTCGGAGCTACAACAACAGGTTCAGAAGTCAAATAATTATTAGAAGGAATAGTACCTAATAAATATCTTATGATGACTATACCTGAACCGCCTTTACCTGCTGAACCTCCTGTGTAAAAACCTCCTCCACCACCACCAGAACCAGTTCCATTTAATCCACTTGTACCAGCAATTGTTCCATTTCCACCATTTCCTCCTATACTTGAACCTCCTATACCACTCCAATTTGTCCCCTGATTTCTACCACCACCACCTCCAGCAGCATAAAATGTGTTTGTTCCAGTAATACTATTTGATTTTCCCTCACCACCATTACCATTTGTAAAACCTGAACTTCCCGCTCCTCCTCCGCCAGAACCATAATATTCACCTGTAATATTAATAGGAGTTCCGCCATTATTGCCTTCTGTATTAGTATCAGTATCAAGACCTGCTGTACCATTCCAATCAGCGCCACCACCACTACCACCACTATTCCCGGATGGTGCATTATCACTTGCTCCACCGCCTCCCCCTTTTGCCGTTATTCCATAAAATGATGTATCACTACCATTACCTCCTCTTGTATCATTATTAGGAGCAGCAATACCGCCATTTCCAACACTTATAATATAAGTTCCGGTTGTAATCACCGCATTTTTTTGATAATAATATCCGCCGGCACCACCACCGCCACCAGTATGATATCCTCCACCACCACCACCGCCAACAATCAAGATATCGCAAGTTGTGCTCTTGGGAAAAACACGAGTAAAATCAGCTGTATTAGCAGTCCCCGAGTATGTATAGGATTCTACAGCATATACATTACTACCTTCTTGAATACTTACAATAGGAGTCACAGGAGCCGTTTGGATATTATCCCTGACTATAGTATCATAGATTTCATTTCTAAGATATAAATCACTCTTGACAGTCTCTATGATATAATTACTGCCGGTGCTGTATTGGACACCTATATTACTGTGATTCAAAGTAATAGGCATAGATATTCAAGATATGCTTAGATGCTCTATAATAATAATTATAAATAATTATAGCTATAAAAAACAAAGGAAAAGCAAGAGATATAATACTCTATTATAAATTGTTAATAGCGGTTTTAGGTTTTATTTTTGTTAATATAGATATTTCTAAAGATATTATCATATTTTTTTGAAATAAATATATTTCGTAGCCTGGCTCTTAATATCAAATGCTGTCGTTCTGCTACTTGGAGTTAATTTGTCTTCTGATGGCGTCGAAGGAAATTCATAAGATATATATTCTTCTATATCTGTTGCAACAGGGTTTAAGATTGAACCAAAAGTATTAGTATTTATAATAGGGGTCATAGTACCACCGCTTGATTCGTTATAATTATGTATGTTGTTATATGTTGTCTTTAAATTATTTAAAGAGTTTTCATCGGTGAGGCTAATAGTACTACTATTTTTTTTAATGCTCAACGGCGATTGTATCCCTGGTGTGGTATCAATATTATAGGTAATTTTTTTTCCTACAGCGGTTGCTTTTGCAGCATTAGCCGTTGAAATATCAAACATATTATTTAAGCTTGTTAATGTAGCTGATCCACTTGTTGTTAAGTTATTAACATTATTTGAAAATTGGGTATCAGTCGTATCATTGAAGATACCTCTATTTGTTTCATCTATATAAAATATAGGCATGTCTGATTTTAAATAGATATTACCTTCTATATTTTCTTTAATAGTTATTGTATAAGTTAAAAGATAAATTTTGTTTGAAACAACTTCTTCATCTACTGTACTTGTTATATAATCTGTCCCGTTTGTTAGCAATGTAGTGTCAGCATACAAGGTTATACTATGAGTTATATCACGGCGATGATAGATATATACTTCATATTTTGTAGTCATATCTAATGTCTTGTCTCCTAATAAATATTTTCTATCCTCGACAACTCTAGCAGCTGTTCCTGAAAAAGAAGTTTCTAAATTATGTAGTTGTTGCAATGATCTACTAGTAGAATATTTGAATATAAATTTATTACCATCTGTATGCGTGTATGTTCCAATTTCAATATCAGTATTATGTTTTTTAATCACAGTATTTAAAGGACCCATTGTAATATTATATATTCCAGCATCTAATGTTTTAGTCTCTCCGTTTAGTTCGACATTTGTTTGTATTGGTAATGTTGCTCTATAAATATTTGAAGGAAGAGTGCGTGTTTTATTATAAAGTTGCTCTACTTCAGAAGCAGACAATGATGTCTTATATATGCGGAAATCGTCCATTTGACCTTTCCATTGCCCGTCCCAATGATAAACCGATTTATTTATATATCTGAGATTATATGGTATATTAGGAACTGGAGCTACTTCTGCGTTATTAATTCTTACATTATTTAAATATATATCCCATCTACCATTTTTATCTATGCTCCATACAATATGATGCCAATTACCTAAACTTGTAACAAGATTATCATTGTTATACCAGAATATTTTGCCGTTGCAGAAGAACGAAAGTTCGTTTCCGCTCCCAATAGCTCCATGAGTAGAATTTGCAGAAATTAACATCCCATTATATACATATGCTCCGCTTTGTATATCAATTAATCTTGCCCAATTACCATGAGCTGTAAATCTAACCCAAAAACTAAATGTTATTCCATTGCCATTCCATATAGTGTATGGATTCATTGTAGCCGGAAACTCTAAATAATCGGTATTATCAAACTCAATTGCCTTACCGTCTATTTTTTGCGCAGTTATAATTGATGTACCGTGATTGGTTAAATTATTACCATTTCCGCTCACATCATTATAATTATTATCAAAGTTATACCAAGCAAATAAATTATCATTATCATATTTTAATGTTATTTTCTTATCATCACCATCCTGTTGTGGAACATTTTTATATCTTATAATAACAACACCCGAACCGCCATTACCTCCTACAGTCTCAGACCAAGCTCCGCCACCTCCGCCCCCTCCTGTATTTGCTTGCCCATTACCTCCATTTCCATAGTTTGTATATGAAGTGCCGTTACCACCTCCTCCTTTTCCACCAATACCAAATGTAGGATGTCCGCCTCCTCCTCCTCCTCCTCCGTAAAAAATATTTCTTCCTGTTATATTGAAGCTTCTGCCATCTCCACCATTGCCCGGTACTCCACTACTTGGCGCTATATTAGCAGCGGCAGCTCCGGCGCCGCCACCACCCGCAGCATTCGTAACACCGCCGGCTCTAAAAGCAGTATTACTGCCACCTGGATTGCCATATATTTTTCCGACAAACCCACCTAATGAACTTGATTTTCCTTTATCCCCTCCGGTATTTATATTTTGATTTGGACCTGCTGCTCCGCCTCCAGAACCACCAACCGAACCTATCCCTAGAGCATGACCTCCTGTTGTTCCTCCTCCTCCTTCGGCAATTATTCTTATAGTATTATTACTATTAACTATAGAAGATTGCGAACCATTATCACTTACATTAGTACGATGTCTTCCTGCACCACCATTTCCAACATTTATTGTATATGTTCCGGCTGGTAATTGAATATCCGGTAAATGAACAACAGCACCGGCTCCACCACCACCACCTATACCACCACCACCTCCACCTCCTCCACCAACAATTAATATTTCACAATCTGTTTTAGTATCAAAAGTTTTTGTGTAAGGTCTTGATGTATCTGTATATATTTCAACAGTATGTATATTAGCAGGGGTATTATTTATAATTTTTTGAAATGATGGTTCTTCGCTTGAATTTAATATTGTTTCATCTGACGATATATCTTCTACCTTATACCCCAACATATTTAATTTTAAGCCATTTATTAAACCGCTGGTTGAAACTAAAAAGTTTCTTCTTGAAACTGCTATTGTATTATCAAATATTTTATCCAAAAATTTATCCCGCGTATTAATGCTCGTTAAAAATGTGTCTCTTTCTCTTGTATATGTTGTTATATTAGTATTAGCTGCTGTTTCATTTGAAATAGCATCGGCATTTGCGGTTGCTATCTCTGCTATAATTTTATTCTCAATAGCTTGTTTAAGAGCATCCTTTGTAGCATATGAACTTGCGGCGCCAGGAAAGTTTGTATTGTCTATTGTTACAGAAACATTACCAGCTGATATATCTACTATTCTATTAACATCTATTTGTTTGTTATCAATAATTGTATAAGATTTTATATTTTTTTGAATATGAGAACATAATAATTCTCTATTAAAATTATATATTTTTATATTAATATAATTGGAATCTACAGATAAAGTGCTATTGCTCTGGAATATAAATTTACTATCGCTATACACATAACTAGTATTTCTATCAGAAGATGATAATAAATCAGAAAAACTCGTTGTTGGACTAATTGTAAATATGTGATTATTAGCACTATTTATAGTTATTTGATTTATGGCTGTAATAATATTATTGGCATTTAATGTTAATCTATATAATGCTAAATTATCCAATGTTGTGCCATCCAACTTATTCGAATATATTAAGGAGCATATTGAATTTTTTAAATTTGTAAAATAACTGTTTATTTCTTCTTGCGAAGTACCTAATTTAAAATTCATTTCCATATAGTCTTCATTAACGCCACTCGGACCGACCTTTAATTTGGAATGATTACCTGTACTATAATTTATTAAAGCATTCCCTTGATATCTATATTTATTATCTGTTTCTGTATCAGACATTTTTTTAAAACATTTAGAACGTTCGCTATAATTAGTTATAGCATCTTTATTTGTTTCGTTGCTTCTTGAAATAATCTTTTTTGGTACATCTATATAAGTTGAAGAAGGACCAGGTTCTTTAATTGTATCTATTTCTTGCCAATCATCTTGATAAACATATCTAACAGTATCATTTGGATCATCAAACTTATTGTTAAATTGTACTTGACAAGCCCTTAGCGTAACTTCGGTTCCACTTGTTGGAAACTCGTTGTATATTAGGGAATTGGCTAGAGAATTATGTGTATTATAGCTATCATCAATAATATCAGTATTTGTATATTTCTCAATCAATTCATTGTGTTTTGTGCTGCTATTCTTGAGATAATATATGATTACTATGATTAATATTAATATTAAAATTATTAATGTTATATTTTGAATATTATAACTCATATTACCAATAGAACATTTTTCTATCATATTGAATATTTTTCCAAATCTATTATAATTAAGTATTATAATTATTTGTTTTTTTGCTTATTGCGAAACTTTATAACCAACCTAAAAAGTATCTTGTCGCTTAGTATATCCGACATTTTCCTTGCTTACTTTGTTTTTTATAGCTATAATTATTTATAATTATTATTATAGAGCATCTAAGCATATCTTGAATATCTATGCCTATTACTTTGAATCACAGTAATATAAGTGTTCAATACAGCAGTGATAAAAGTTATATCATAGAGACTGTCAAGAGTGATTTATATCGTAAGAATGAAATTATAGATACTATAGTCAGGGATAATATCCAAGTTGCTCCTGTAACTCCTAATATATATATTGAAAATGGCACAAATAATGTATATGCCGTAGAATCCTATACATACTCCGGAACTGCGAATACTGCTGATTTTACTCGCGTATTTACCAAGAGCACTACTTGTGATATATTGGTTGTTGGTGGCGGTGGAGCTGGTGGCGGTTCTTATGTAGGTGGTGGTGGAGGTGCAGGAGGATATGTATATATTCCCAATTTTTCTTTAAATGGAAGTTATTCTATAAAAGTCGGTAGAGGAGGGTATTCAAGATCGCTTGGAATTGTTGGAGAAAATGGACAAGATAGTACTTTTGGTATTTATACTGCTGTCGGTGGTGGAGGAGGTGCGTCTAATCCCTTTCCAAATACTACGGTTCCTGCTTCTTCGGGTGGGTCGGGTGGTGGGGGGACTACAATAGGCTCTTCTTCTCCCATACGAGCAGGCGGGAGTTCAACACAAATAATATATACATCTCCTATTGTATCCAAAGGAAGTGCCGGTAGAAGTTCTGGAACAGGTCCTTCAAGAGGTGGTGGTGGTGGAGGTAGTGGTATTGCTGAAGGAGACACTGCAAATGGTACAAGCGGTACACTTAATACAATTTCTGGAAATAATGTTTTTTATGCGGCAGGTGGAGGTGGAGGCAATGATGCTACGGGAGTGGGAGCATTAAGATATTCTGGAGGTTCAGGTATAGGAGGAAATGGTGGCAATGATAACTCTGGTTATAAAGATGGAACAGATGGAACTAATGGAACAGGTTCTGGTGGTGGCGGTTCAGGTGGTGTAGGTAATTCTGGAAAAGGAGGCTCCGGCATAGTAATTATTAGATATTTATTGGGTACTATTCCTGCTACTAATATTTTGACTACAGTTCCAATTGTATCTCCAAATATATATCCTTTTAAAACTAATGTTTTTACACATAGCGGAGGAACAGAAAATCAAACAACTTATACAATCAATTTCCCAGAAAATACGAATTGCGATATCTTAGTTGTCGGCGGCGGTGGTGGCGGTGGATATGGAAATGGTGGAGGAGGTGGAGCAGGACAATTAGTTTTAATTCATCAGGCAACTTTAAATGGACAATATACAATCAAAGTAGGTAAAGGAGGTATAGGTGGTAATAGTCCAACAAAAGGCACAAATAGTGAATTTGGAACTGTTATAGCAGAAGGAGGAGGGGCAAATGGAGGAATATTAAAAGATGGTGGTTCTGGTGCTGGCGGGGATGGATATACTCCTGATGGTGGAACTGCGGGGGGAGGAAATAAAAATACAACAATAGATACATTTCCTGGAGCGACTGTTTATAGCAGAGGAAATAATGGCGGAAATAATGGTGGTTCGGGGGGGTATGGTGGTGGTGGTGGCGGTGGTGCTGGACAAACAGGAACAACAGGTCAAGACATATCTCCTTTTGGTAAAGGCGGAGATGGTTTGTCGGGTATAAGCGAAATAAATTATGATTTTAAAACTAATTTAGGTAATTACGGTAATTTAGAATCAGATGGTAATTATTGGTTTGCTGCCGGCGGAGGAGGCGGGGGAAGTTTTGCTGGTAATGGAGGAAAAGGAGGAGGTGGCGCTGGAAAAGTGCGTGGATCTAATAATACTCCTATTACAGGAGATGCAGGTTTAAATGGAACAGGAAGTGGTGGAGGTGGCGGAAGTGGGTATTTGGGCCTTGGTGGAAACGGTGGTTCGGGCATAGTAGTAATAAGAGTTAATGAGGGATATTTTACTGAGAGTACTAGAATGTTCGTACATAATGGTTCTTCTGATAGTCAATCTGCGTATAATATTAATATACCAGAGGATACTATATGTGATATGCTTATTGTTGCAGGTGGTGGTGGTGGAGGTATGGATATGGGTGGAGGCGGAGGAGGCGGTGGTGTTATTGAATTGAATAATGTTCTCGTTACGGCTGGAACATATACTGTAAAAGTTGGTAAGGGAGGCGATGGAGCACCTGCTGCAGGAACAAACCAACAAAATGTAGGTCATCAATATCAAATTAACGGCAAACAAGGCAGCAACTCTTCGTTTGATAATTATATTGCTATTGGAGGTGGTTATGGAGGTTCATCTGTTCATGGGCATAAATTACAGGGACAGGGAGGTGATGGAGGTTCAGGTGGTGGTAGTTCTGGATATGACCCTGTAAATAATGTTTCAAAAGCAGGGAAAGCCGTAGAAGGTCAAGGATTTCGCGGAGGTTATGGGGGGCAAAGTTATTATAGTGGAGGTGGCGGAGGTGCTGGAGAAGTAGGTGGAGGACCTTCAACGGCAGCAGGAGGAGCATATGGTGGAAGAGGAAAATTATCAAATATTCTCGGAACACCTTATTATTGGGGAGGCGGAGGCGGAGGAGCAGGATATTCTACAACAGGAGGAAATGGTGGTTTAGGAGGCGGAGGTGGTGGTGCTGTGGGAATAACAACGGGAGGAGCTGGATATTTTAATGGATTTGCTGGCGGCGGAGGAACAACAAATTCACAAACAAATACACCAGGAGGAAATGGAGCTCCTCATACAGGAGGCGGAGGTGGAGGGGGTGCGCATATAGGCGGCGGCAAAGGAGGCGATGGCGGTTCTGGTATTGTTATAATTAAGCTAAAATCACTTTCAAAAACTGGAAAAATACCCGATGTAAAATCATTAAACTTTTCTTATGACCCTGTAATTTCTTTTGATCCAGGAAAACGCGCAGAATATCAAGCACAACTTAAAACAGGCGTAGGCGGCTGGAGAATTGTTAGATTTTTACCCGCAACATCAACAACTTCGTGGTATCCTATAAGTGATAATTTGACTGGTACTACACTGTCAGGAATATCATATTCTTACACAAACTACTGGACTGTTCCTTTTGGAACATTTGATGAGTTTGTATTTGCTACATTAAATATGAATTATTGGCTACATTGTACTAAAACGACAGCATACGCCTCATATAATAATACAGCTGCTAATATAATAAAATCATCATTCTCATCAACGCCATATACAGCCTTGTGGTTTAATAGAGCGGGTCAGCCGGAAGACCCCCTAATTTCAATACAAAATTATGGAACACAAGTTGTATATGCTGAAAATGGGGCAAATAACAATCCAAAGGATATGATACCATTAGATGGTGGTATGTGTGTATTAGTTAGAGATTCTACGGCAAGCACATTAGTGCCTAGTACGACATATACATTAAACTTTCCGGTTCCTACATTAACAAATATCAATACTATTAATAATGTTGTATTAGAAGGTCAGTATGATATTACTATAAATAATAATTCTTCTTCAATTGTTTCAAAGACAGGAAAACATGTTCCTAAGTTAGCATCGCCTATTACTGCTTCTACAATTGGAATAAATTATAATGTTTTAAAACCAGTAATAGACCCAGTAGGCGCTCAATGGACTTATAGCTCTTCTAATACTAATGTGTATCATATGGGAAGTGTTGGGATTGGTACTACGAGCCCAGAGTATCAGCTTGATGTCAGGGGTACTATCTATTCATCTTCTGGCGGATATACATCGAGCACTTTGACTAAATGGTCTGTTCTGTCAGACAGAAGAATAAAGGAGAATATTGTCAAAGCATCATACGATAAATGTTTAGAGAATGTTAAAAACATTGAGCTCTATAATTTTAACTTCAAGGATAATTGCGTTAATACGAATGACAGGCATCAATTAGGCTTCATAGCTCAAGAAGTACAACAAGTATATCCAAAAGCAGTTGAAGTCGGGAAGATGATAGTGAATCTGGAACAAAAGATAGATGATTTACTAACATTAAATATAACCCAGATAGACTATACGCTCTATGGAGCTGTAAAAAGCCTGATAGAAAAAATAGAAAATATCAAGATAAAAATGGAACACATAAAAACAACCTACAGCATTCCATAAATATTACATTACATTACATTACATTCCATAAATATTACATTACATTCCATAAATATTACATTACATTCCATAAATATTACATTACATTACATTCCATAAATATCTCAAAACCTCCCTTGTTTTTTATAGCTATAATTATTTATAATTATTATTATAGAGCATCTAAGCATATCTTGAATATCTATGCCTATTACTTTGAATCACAGTAATATAGGTGTCCAATACAGCACAGGCAGCAACTATATCATAGAGACTGTCAAGAGTGATTTATATCGTAGAAATGATAATATAGATACTACTATTCCTACTACTAATCTTTTGACAACGGAACCTACGGTTAATCCATCTGTTCTCGTAGCAGATGCTTATTATCCAAGAACGCCAGCAACTACATCATCATCTTGGACTGATAATGGTTATACAGTTCGTGTAAAAGTATCTGATGCTGTATTAGGTGGTTCATTTGTATATTTCTTATTCAATCATATAATAACTTCACAAGACCACTATCATTCTCTTGCAATTTATACAGGCACTGGCAATACATATGCCGGTACTACAGTATTTAAAACATTTGCTGGTATAGCAATAGGTGTAGATTTTGGAAGGTCTATATATCCAAAAAGAATGAGAATAGCACCTCGCCCACTTCAAGCAGGATTTTCCGATTTTATAGTTGGAGCACCAAAAGCATTCAAGATATTTGCATCAGACAACGCTTCTTGTTGGAATGATAATAATCATTCATCTTGGACGCAGATACATGACCAAACAACATCACTAACATATACTAACGAACAATATACGATAGTTAATTTTACAGCAAATCTACCAAAGTATCGTTATTATACTATGGTGGTATTATCAACAATAGGAAATTATGCAGGTGGGTATATGATATTTTCGGAATGGAATATTGGCGGTGATGAGAAGATGGTTTTTGAGCTTGATGGTGGGACGCATAAAAAATTGGTTTTTGATTATCCAAAACAAGATGCTATTAGTGAAATGACTGGAATGACTAATTGGGTTAAAATAAAACATAAGCCTGCTTCCTGGACTACTATATATTCCGGGAATACTTTTAATGGTTCTTCAATATCCGGAACACACACGCTTAATAGCAACAGTGATAATTCAAAGGAATGGGCCGTTCCTTTTAATGAACCTGAAGTTAAATATTATTTATTTGTTATGCACATGAGTAGGCTAAATCCTAATTATAAAGATTTGTGGATGGTATTTGAAACAAGCGAAATGAAAAGAGCAAGTACTTACGCGGGAACTTATGGATATCATGCTAATTATCCTTATGCTTATAAAACAACAATGAAACCATTGGGATTTGCTGCTAAAAATTCTACAAATTACCAAGGTCCTGGCTACGATCAACTAAATATATACAATAGAGTAGATGCGGAGCCACTTGGAGGAGGTGACCCACATATTACTATGTACAATATAAATGACGACGGGACATGGACTACAGATAGTAATGCTTTATATGCTGAACACAACTTAGGTTATCGTCTACCTGCTGTTGAAGGCGGCGTATATGTTAAATATGATAATGATGTGCCTTTTGTATATCCCGCTAACACCTCATATACATTAAACTTCCCCGTTCCTACATTAGCCGACATTAATAACCATAGTAATATTGTATTGCGGGGAACATATAATATTAATGTAAATAATTCAAATATATTAATAACTCCTAAACCGGCGACATTTATTAATACTATTAATAATTATAAAATTGAAAGAATGTACCCGCCCGTTAGAAACTTTTCGGCAGCCACAACAACAGTATCGGGACAAGTTTATGGTAACGGAACTTATGTAGTTACATTTTCTTCTACATATGGAAGCAGTTTTGACCCGTTTAAGTGTTTTAATACAAGTGAAGTAACAGCAGGTGCTTGGGCGCTGAGTAGATATACTAACGGTATCTATAATGGTTCTGACTTTATAGTAGCAGGATATTTAGGAGATTGGCTTAAAATACAATTGCCGGTTGCTATAAAACTTACTAGATTTGATTTTTTAATGAGAACAGATAATACACAACAAATCCGCGAAAGATCACCAAAAGATTTCAAAATCTATGGCTCTAACGATAATATTACTTGGGTTGAACTTGTAAATAAAACAGATGCTATATATAATGCTTCTTATAAATATGAACAGACAACTCCCGAAATAACAAATACATATACTTATTATGGTCTTGTTGTTAATAAATTATTAGGTAGTACAGCAGATATATTAAACTTTAACGAATGGTATATATATGGTCAGGAACTTTTACCAAGTCCGTTATCAATCCGTTATAATCTCTTAAACCCTATATTAGACCCAATAGGCGCTCAATGGACTTACAACTCTTCAAATACTAATGTGTATCATATGGGAAGTGTAGGGATTGGTACTACGAGCCCAGAGTATTCTCTTGATGTCCGCGGGTTTATCTTTACATCTGTAGGTGGATATACACAGACGGGTTCAGAAAATTGGGTAGTTCAATCGGATAGAAGAATAAAAGAGAATATTGTAAAAGCATCATATGAAAAATGTTTAGATAATGTAAAAAAAATAGAGCTATACAATTTTAACTTCAAAGATAATTGCGTTAATACGAATGATAAGAATCAATTAGGATTCATAGCTCAAGAAGTACAACAGGTATATCCAAAAGCCGTTGAAGTCGGTAGAATGACACTAGATAATAACCAAGGAATAAATGATTTACTTACATTAAATACGACGCAAATTAAATACACACTATATGGTGCTGTTAAAAACCTAATAGAACGAGTAGAAAATATAGAATCGCGCGTAGAACAAATATACAATATGACATTATCTTCAAACATCAAGAGTTCCTCGTCCAATATATCTATTACCTTCATTACACCATTAACTCCTAACATAACCACGAATACATCTAACATATCTACAAATACATCTAACATATCTACAAATACATCTAACATATCTACAAATTCATCTAATATAGATACATCTGATATGAATCTGATATGAATACATCTAATACCGATACATCTAATATAGATACATCAAATATAGATACATCAAATATAGATACATCAAATATAGATACATCTAATACCGATACATCTAATACCGATACATCTAATATAGATACATCTAATACCGATACATCTAATACCGATACATCTAATACCGATACATCTAATATAGATACATCTAATACCGATACATCTGATATAGATACATCTAATACCGATACATCAAATATAGATACATCTAATATAGATACATCAAATATAGATACATCAAATATAGATACATCTAATACCGATACATCTAATACCGATACATCTAATACCGATACATCTAATATAGATACATCTAATACCGATACATCTAATACCGATACATCTAATACCGATACATCTAATACCGATACATCTGATATAGATACATCTAATATAGATACATCTGATATGAATACATCAAATATAGATACATCTAATACCGATACATCTAATACCGATACATCTAATACCGATACATCTAATACCGATACATCTGATTAAGATAAGAAAATACAAGAATTATAAAGACTAAAATCGGCATTTTAAATGTCAAAAGGGTTTTTTATTAATTTCGCATTTTCCATATATTTTGTAATAGGTCTCTTAATGTTATATTGAGTTCATAACCAGCATCTACGTTTCTATGCGAATGTGCCGCATTTGATGCATATCTTGAATGTGACATACCAACTATGTGACGCCACCAAGAAGAACCCCTACTGTTTCCACTCGCATCCGTGTCTATATAAATTAGCATATCTTGGTCCAATTCTATATATGGACGTGATTTCCTATTATTATCGGTTAATATATACACTCCACGACTATTATTCCAATTGTAATATATATAATTGTGAAAATTCTTCAATAAAATTTTAGAAAAATTTCTTCCTTGATATTCTTCTTCAATATCAACAGATAATTGAGGTGGATAATCTCCTCTCATCATTGTAAGTGTAAATGCCCCTACAATTTCATCATGATCTTTAATTACTGATGATATTTTTCTCGCTCGACTATCATAATACCATTCGTATGTTATATATTCTGTCATTTTATTATTCTATACTTATATATTATAATTATTTTTTTTTCTAATTGTTACAGATTATCTTACTTCAAAAAAATATAAATATATTGGCTTCTCCTTGAATACCTCAACGGGTCGCCCATCCCGTAGGCATGTCTCGTGATATATACTTATTTTTTCCTATAAATTATAAAAATTATTATAGAATCTTTAGAAAATAAAAAGTTATGTACTCAAATTATTCTTTTCTTTTTTTGAATTATTCTTAGTTTCTATAGAATCCATCAAAAGGTCGCCCACGCTGTAGGCGTGCCTCAAGAGGCCTCTCTTGAATCTTCAAGAATCCTAACCAAATATTTTCAATAATCCTATTTTTAATTTTGAGTACATAACTTTTTATTTTCTAAATATTCTAAAGTTTTTTATAAATTTCTAAAAAAATAAAGTTATGTACTCAAATTATTTCTTAAAGTTTTTTGAATTATTCTTGGTTTCTATTGAATCCATCAAAGGGTCGCCCACGCCACAGGCATGCCTCGAGAGGCTTCTCAAGATACATAATATTATTTTATAAAAATTATAAAAAGTATTATAGAATCTCTCAAAAGGTCGCCCACGCTGTAGGCGTGCCTCAAGAGGCCTCTCTTGAATCTTCAAGAATCCTAACCAAATATTTTCAATAATCCTATTTTTATTTTGAGTAGCGTAAGCGTATAACTTTTTATTTTCTAAATTTTTTTATAAATTCCTAAATAAATAAAGTTATGTACTCAAATTATTCTTTTCATTTTTCAATTATTCTTAGTTTCTATTGAATCCTTCAAAGGGTCGCCCACGCCATAGGCGTGCCTCAAGAGGCCTCTCTTGAATCTTCAAGAATCCTAACCAAATATTTTCAAAAATCCTATTCTTATTTTGAGTAGCGTAAGCGTATAACTTTTTATTTTCTAAATATTCTAAAGTTTTTTATAAATTCCTAAATAAATAAAGTTATACACTTACGCTACTCAAATTATTCTTAAAGTTTTTGAATTATTCTTGGTTTCTATTGAATCTCTTGAAATCATCTCTTTTATTGGCGGGAGAAAATTCTATGTGTGGATTTCTTAAGTCATACCATACCGCTGTGGTAATTATATATATCCACACGAAGGGTCGCCCATCCCGTAGGGATGTCTCGATAGGCCTCTCTTGAACCTTCAAGAATCCTAACCAAATATTTTCAATAATCCTATTCTTATTTTGAGTACATAACTTTTTATTTTCTTAATTTTCTAAAGTTTTTTATAAATTCCTAAATAAATAAAGTTATGTACTCAAATTATTCTTTTCATTTTTTTGAATTATTCTTAGTTTCTATTGAATCCCTCAAAGGGTCGCCCACGCCATAAGCGTGCCTTAAGAGGCCTCTCTAGATATATACTTGTTTTTTCCTATAAATTTATAAAAATTATTTTAGAACCCCCTCCTATTATATAAACAAATTATTATATAATTTTCATCTTTTATATAATATTAGGTTTATATAATACATCTATTTCCAAATCTTCATCGTCTTCTTCTACTTTAATATTCATTGATTGAAATATTAAATGCTCTATTACTTGCTCTTGGTTTCTTATTATATTTCTCATCTCATCGATTATACTTTTATATTCTACCTCTTTCTCATTATCCATTATTATAACTATATGTTTTTTATTTCCTTCTCAATTTGCTTTGACACGTTATCATATACGCAAATTATTTATCGCTCACCTCGTGTTTTATACCCTTTAATTCATATTCGCAAATGCTACAGACATCTCTCGTAATATATATTATTTTTTCCTATAAATTTATAAAAAGTATTATAGAATCCCTTCAAAGGGTTGCACATGACTATGGGCATGCCTTAAGATGTTTCTCTATAAACCCGTTTCATTTAAATTATATTGCAACTCATTCTTTTTTTCTGTAATATCTACAGTAGTATCAATAATTATATACTTAGTAAGATATAAATCAATAGATTCGTTATATTTATTTATTATATTTTTATAATTAGGATTTAAGTTTTCTTTTATTTTTTTTGTTATATTTTCAAATTTAGTATATTCCATAGGTATATTACTACTATTTAATATTTTAATACTATTAATACTATATGTAGTGTATAAACTAAAACCTAATAAAAATTCTTTATTTGAAACAATATTATCTATGATTTTGTCGCAATCTTTTATACCTTTTTTCTGTGAAATTCTAACTGTACTCTCCTCTATTTTTGATATGCTTTTTAATCTATCTATTATTATAACATCTTTACTAAAATTATTATTATGAATCATAAAACTATAAAATATTATTGACTGAATACCTAATATATTGTCAGCATCATCACAAAGCAAATCGCGTCCAATTATACTTATTTCTACATTTTTTTCTATTTTATTATATAGTTTCATGTTATCGTCCTTTAAAGGTACATCAACACGATATATATTACATATTGCTCTTTCAACTATTTTCATAAACTTTTTTTTATCACTATAATTCCCTATTGCGGCACGTCTTAAATATTTTAAAAGTTTTGTTAGTGTACTATCATCCATGCCAAGAGTTTTGGCAGTATCATCTGTGTTTTGTTTTTCTTCTTTAATAAATAATTCAACAAAAAAATATGTATTATACTCTAATATTTTTTCTTTTATATATTTATCATATTCAATATTTATTATTGGAGTAGTATATAATGAATTTAAAAAATCTATAATCATAGTTGCTGTAAATTTTTCTGGATTTTTTAATGA
>Ga0209358_10001367_pt1 | contig 19506 bp, 23 predicted proteins | sample LauGreFa1BDMLBSN_2_FD_187574 | JGI IMG/M metagenome (GOLD analysis project Ga0209358, IMG submission 187574) | Freshwater lake microbial communities from Lake Michigan, USA - Fa13.BD.MLB.SN (SPAdes) (version 2) | ecosystem: Environmental > Aquatic > Freshwater > Lake | place: Lake Michigan, USA... | reverse complement strand
AGCTGGATAAATCGGCAAATTGTAGTGTCATTCTTGGTACTTTTGCAATGGCGGCGGAAGCTATGAATATTCCGGCACTTAATACAATATTATTGGCTACACCGAAATCAAATGTTGAGCAATCGGTGGGACGAATTTTACGTGAGAAAAAGGAGGTGCGTAAATTTCCCCCGTTAATTCTTGATGTGCTGGATTATCAACATTACGGATGTATAGGACAGTACAGAAAACGACGGAATTATTACAAGGAATGTGGTTATAAAATTCAAATGCTTGATTATGGTGCGGTTGAAACTAATGAGATTAACGATGCCGAAGGCGAAGAAGATACTGGAAATATTACGTGTTTAATTGATTAAGTTTTGGTATATTATTAAATTTGTTTACCGGCAAGTACTGAAGTTACCGTGAAGTATACTCACCTTTAAGAGGGGTGTACTTAACTTTGGCACTTCACGGTAGACGATAATATAGTTTTTTTTGTTTTAACTATAAAAATATTTTTATTTTTATAGTTAAAATTGTAATATCATTTATTTATTTATTACCCCAATAGCCTGCCCACACGTAGCTGAAGCACAGCTATTTGTTTGTGGGACTACTTCTTGATACGGTATTTGCCCGGGCTCCAGTTTTTGCCCCTGGGATATATTGGGTGTGAAAGTAAACCCAGCTCTAGGAGCAGTATAAGCTAATGGATGTTGACCGCCACTCATTATAAAAGCAGGCTTTAGACCACTTACATTCACATCGGGGACTGACCCATTGCCTAATAAATTAGGCATAGTTGGATTTAAGGGCATTGGCTTATGTGCTTCACACGGGTAATTAGAATATATAGGGGCTACAATTGGTCCATCGCCACCAATACTTTGTGTTGTGTCCATTGTATAACGCCCACCCTTCATTGAACGCCGGGAACCGCCTAAGCGTCTTTTCATTCCACAACCAAACCCACCACTCTGACGCCTTTTTCTAGAATCACCTATGCGTCTTTTCATTCCACAACCAAACCCACCACTCTGACGCCTTTTTCTAGAACCACCTATGCGTCTTTTCATTCCACAGCCAAACCCGCCATCTTGACGCCTTATAGTCCTTCTTCTACGACCTCCTGCCCGTGGCGTTTGAGCTAAACTTGGTTGCGGGTTGGATTGTATAGAACCTATTGGTTTATAGGCAGCACAGTTTGACCGGCGACCTCCAGCCATACGTATTTGGGCTAATTCAGGATTAGGAGTTGGTGTAAGCAACCCTGGACGCGGTGTTACATCGCAATCGGAGTAATGTTTGTATTCTGGGACATAATAGGCATCTTTTGTTAAGGCATTTGCCATCTGCCAACCACCGCCTGTTTTGCGTCTTGTTTGTTTTCTTACCATCCTAATTAAGCATTTGTTTTTATAAATGCGGATTTTGGAGAAACTGGTAAAGATACATTAACATCAATAATTTCCCATCTATCAAATGAGGTATTCCATTCCACCTTCACTTTGGTTTGTTCGATACAATGTGTACGCAGTGCCAACGATAGTGTCATTTTTCTAACAACTGCCAATGGGGGATCTAGTGGTTCCTTTTCAAATGAATACAATGAATATGTTTCCGTGCCATCCCGTTTCGCTATAGCAATCATGGAGCCATCCGAATTGTGAAGCGACGGGAAATATGTATCTAGTATCCCGATTTTTACAGGTTCGGGACATTCAATGACTTTGTTAACTGGTTTATATGTTTTTTCCCTTTGCTTTATAGGTTGTTTTTGCGGATAGCTAGGCAGGACGACTTTTGTTATACGTTTATCCTTCCATAATAACCGCCTTTTTCCAGCCTCTTCTGGAATAAAATCCCAGGCATCGCCTGGTTCAGATTGAAATGATTCTAATTTACCTGGTTGTATAGGTTTTATAATTAAACCACGCTGTAAATGGACATCTTCCGCCCAATCATTTTCAAACCAGTTTTTTAAAATATCCCAACGTTTACCGAAAGAATGGGTTGTCCAAAGATTTACGCCTTCTTTTACAAGTACATCTTCAATCCATAGCGTAGAATCTGATACTGATAATGTAGCCGCAAAAATAGAGCCCTTATTATTATACATTGATGGGCTGTGTCGCATTCTTAATATACTGACTCTTGGTGTACGTTGGACTTCGGCGTCCTTGCGATATTCTACATCTTCTACAAAAATTACCACCTTCAGCTTGGGATAAAAACATAAATAACCAGAGCGAGCCGAACCTGGACGTTTTGTAGCATACATATGTGCCTGACGTAAAACACCTAGCTTTTTACTATCTAACATATTTGCGAAACGCCAAGAGCTTTGTGGCCCAACCTCAAATACAGACATCCATCCGAAAAGCTCTTGCTTTACGGATGGGTCACTGATAACCTCTACCTGAAATGCTCCGCCCCAATTCTGAACTTTGACCGGTTGCTTAATACTCATTAACTAATTAAACGTGCGTCTTGTTTAGGTCAGATTCGGATTATAATTATGCCAGTAATGACCCTTTCGCCCAGGCACGTACTACATTTCCACGTAATGGTTGACTTTCATTTGCTTTTTTCCCTTCAATGTCAGAGTAACTTTCGCGTTGATATGCTAACGTAGGAATTGAAATATACCATCTATCAATTTCCATCAATTTAGATATTGAATTATCAATAAAGTATTGTTTGTGATTCGGGGGATTTTTCATTAACATCTGAACACTATAATTAAACACCTCTAGGATTTTTGGAGCATATTCACCTCTGACAATATAAGCGTGTAGGCAGACTGTGTTTTGCGTCTTCCATAAAGTCTCATATTGTGTTTTTTCCGGTCCATTTGGATCGCGAACAAAACCGCCTAATAATATTACATCCCATTTGGAATCTGTATTTTTGACACCTGATTTTTCAATCATATTTTTAATATCGCTTAACCCTTTATTCCATCGTTTTTCATCCTTGTCTTCGAATCCAGCGTCATCCTCTAAAATCAATACTTTTTGCCATCGGTTTTCTATTATAAAATCCATACAAGCAATATGAGATAAGGCACAACCTAACGCACCCCATTTCCGTTTAACAGCAGATACACGGTGAATCTTATTTTCGGGTAGTCCTATCCGTTTCATTTCGGCTTTTATTTCATCATCTCTATCTTTACGTTCGTCTAGATTTATATAAAGTACTGCGTCTATGGGTAATTCGGATTTCTTCGATTTAATTTCTGCTTCAACTAAACTTTCAAAACCCTCTTCTATTTTTGGCATGTATTTATGGATTATATAAGCTAATCCCATTGAAATTATAATTATTAATATGATATTAATGAAAGTGCGGTCTTTCATCCCTATTTAATAAATATTTTAATTTAAAGCAGCAATGGTCATTTAAATTATTGTTATTTTACCGCCTTTTACCAAAGTTGTACCCCCAAAGGCGTACAACTTCGTACGGCCGTAGTTGTGAAGTACCGTAATTAAGTACACTCCCTCTGAAAGGGGGTATACTTAACTTCGGTAATTTACGGTCGGTCGTTTGCCGTTTTTAACAATAATTCGTAAGAATTATTGTTAATTTTGTTGCTAATTTCACAGCCAGATTGTTCAAACCTCCTATTGCCACCATCTAACATATCAAATCACCACATATTTTCTTCGCATTCAGCGAAGAAAGTGCCGGTTTGAAATACCCGTTGACCTAAAAACTAGAAAACCAGCTTTTTGCTTCGGAACTATCAAAAGCGTTGATACCCTTCATAAATTCAGCTCCGTTATTAATCATTTCTGTATTGAAATTATCTTTCGGTAGATTTGTGGGTAATTCTGTGCGATTGGCAACACCGGACGCAACATCGGTTTCTAACGACGAATAATTATCGACCTTTGTTATCATTGCTTCGGGGTGACGTAAATTTGAACCAAACATAGCCTGATTGTCGTTTGTTTGATACACGTCGTAATTGGAAGGCGATTCTACCTTTTGTGCCACTTGTCTTTGTAAAGGTTCAGGTTCCGCAAGATCGGCTTCACTAGTTCCAGGTATTTCAGGCTTTTTTACTGATTCAATAACCTGTTCACGTATTTGTGCTGGTTCTGAATCCTGACTACTTGGCGTGGAAAAAGATACCTGGTGTGGAACTGATAATGGTTTATCGTTTTCAAATGAATCGGTATATGGTATAGATTCCATTGTTTCCTGAACGTCTGGTACTTGGCGACGCTTTGTGAAATAGTTGATTAGAAAATAAACTAAAAACACCAGCAATCCGGTCAAGACAATAAGAAGAAAAATTTCTAATGGCGTCATTGTTCTCTAAAAACATTGTGAGAAAGAGACAAAGCGTAAAACGCATTTAAAACTATAAACCGGGGTTAAGATAAAATAATGCTATCTTCTACAAATCCTGTTTTCGAAGATTTAGATACCGGAATTATCGATAATATTTATAAGAAAACGGAAACTTTTGGTATGAGTCTAATAGCAAACCGGTGTTTTGACCTGAAAACAGTAAATGCTCTTGTCCTTTTTTTAGAAGCTGAAATTGGGGAGATCCGGGAAAAGTTACATGTACCCGTTAAATTAGCAGTTATAAAAAGATTCTATGTATGTTGTGCTAAAGGAAAAAATAATGATAATTTACGCAATGGATTAAATAACTTCATGGAAGGAGGCTTAGAATATTATATAAATATGATAAGTGGCACTTATCCATTATTTAATTATTACATTATAAAAAAACGGTGTGTCGAAAAATTTGGTATGGCTATTTCAATTTTCAAAAGATGTTTAAATCTAAAAAATGCCGAGCAAAGTGAAAACTTTAAAAAGCCGATGAAACCAGGAAATAATAAGGAATCTGAAATTAAAACAAATGAAGACACTACACCTGTAACTTCGCAAATGGAGGTAATTCCAGAGAAAGTCGCTGTAGCTGTTCTAATACAGGTGCCTTTAGTTTCGTCTCAAGAAAACTTGCCTGGTTCTGAGACCATGATAAACGAAGTAGTTTCGGTTCCTGATGCCATTCAAGATAAAATGTAGGTTCCTTAATAATTTTATACTTTTCTATCCAACTATCGTCTATTTTAGGTGGCGGTTGAACATCACTATATTCCCATATATCCATATTACAGAAGTTATTTTGAAATAATACTGGCTCTTCCGTTATTTCTGAACGATATATAAAGGATTCCATGGCACCATCATTTTCTAAAAGGGTACGCTTATTACCCCATATATACACTTTGCGTGTTTGCGTTTCATCTATAATATTAAATATAAGGGGTTGTTCAGGTAAAATGTAATTAAGTTCTATGTGAATTTTCATTGAAAATTGACCTAAACTTGAAATTATAATTAATAAATAATTAGGTATAGATGTCAAGTTTTATACTTTTATCCGCAAAAGGAGCAGTGAAACAGGCTCCACTATTGGATCTAAGTGAAGGTATAGAAAATGCTTTGGGTAAGAGTCTAAAAAGAGCGAAACCACCGAGTCTTATCGGCTCTTGGGTATACCAAAAGTATAAGTTGTATCTTTATGGTTATAAAGAAGGGCGTTCTGGTACCGAAAATAAAAACGATATTCCTAGTCCTTATGATGAGGAGACTTTATATGGCGATGCGTGTATAATTGCCAGTCTAGAAAAAAATGTCGCCAAGCCGGCTGATTTTACCCTTGAACAATATAAGCGATTTTATAACTCAAAGGAGGATGCTAACGACGAGGATCATAACATGGATGAGGATGAAGATGAAGATGAAGATGAAGATGAAGAAGAACTTGAAGAGGATTATGACGACGAACAGGAATATGATGAAGAGGAAGAGGCAGTTTTAGAAGAGGAGGAAGAAGAGGAGAAGCGTCCTGCCTTACTAGTAAAACCATCTACTGGATTCAAAAAAATAGCTAAATGGATGCACCAACCAGAGCTTGTTGCAGAACAGTACGTTTTATAAAAAATTATATTAAAAAAATGGGTTAAAGTTGAAATAAGTTTTTCTAATAAATATATTTCAATAATGAGTTTGCGTGAAAAAACAAAAAATATATTAAAAAATTTATTAGGTGAGGTTCTTTCAAATATTGAACAGAATGATCTAGAAATTGGAATATTTAACGCCTCTCTTGTGGATGCTGAAACCCGCAAGGTGCGGAAAAATTGGGAAAATCCAGTATTCTGTAATATTTATAATATTATATCTAAACGGACTATTTCCAACATAACGCCTACATCATATGTAAATAATCCCAGACTTCTTGAGCGCTTACGTGATGGCGAATTTAAACCTCATGACATAGCGTTTATGAATTACGGTGAGCTTTATCCAGAAAAGTGGAGACCGCTTATGGAACAGCAACTAAAGCGTGAAACAAAGCTTTTGGAAGGAAATAAAGATATGGCTACTGACCAGTTTAGATGTAATAGATGTAATAAACGTCAGTGTACGTATTATGAAATGCAAACCCGTTCGGCGGATGAACCTATGACTATATTTATTCGTTGTGTAAATTGTGGAAAGCAATGGAAAGAGTGATCCCGATATTTGACACTTATTAAAATACGTAATACCTACAAGGGTCAGCAGGGTTGTTTTATCTGATAATTTTAAGGTATTTTATAATTTATATTATGTAAAAAATATAAAATATCAGTTGAATAAATGGTTATAAATGAAATAACTCTGCTCGCCCGGATAATTTAATAAAAATATAATAAAATCAAATATATAATTGCTTGATAAGTTATTTTTTCCAAAAGTAAAATATATATATAAATAGCGTATATATGCAAATAAGTATATTTAGTTACAATATACGTGGCCTTCCGTTTCTTCCAGATTCCTGGACTGAACCTCTATACCGCTGGTTTAATGGTTGTGAATATGATATTGTGTGTCTTCAAGAGGTTTTTTCTCAGGGGCGTATAGATAATGCTGTAAAAAGCTTACAAAGCCAAGATTATACTGTATTGAAACCAAACGATTTTTTGGAACGAAGAAACCTTATGGGATCCGGATTAATCACTGCTGTAAAGACTAAAAACTGGACTGTCATTAACGACGGATTCACAGGCTTCCATGATTTTACAGGAGCAGAGAATTTAGCAAATAAGGGGTTTCATTGGTTACATCTAAAAAATAATAATTATTCTATTGAAATCATTGTTATTAATACTCATTTACAAGCAGATAATCCGTGTAATTACTTATCTGGCTGTATTGATACGCGACCGATTAGAAAACGTCAGACTATACAGATTATAGAATTTCTTAAAAATATGGGTAGAAAAATACGTCATCTTATTATTGGCGACCTTAATGCCGAAATAGAACCGCATGAAGAGATTAAATACTTAACCGGATCAAAATGGGGAATAATTAAGCACACGTTTGAACCGACTGGCGAAGACTTGGATCATGTGGCAGTGGTTGATAATGTATGGTTTTGGAAAAAACCTATTATCAAGGAAGTTGCTGTTTTAACTAAACTTTGGTGGAGTGACCATTGGCCACTACATGTAGTCGTAGACATTTAATAATAGACTATCGGCTAGTACAGAAGTTGTACCACATTTGGGGGTAAAACTTTGTACAATCGTAGTTGTGAAGCACCGTAAAGTTATAAGGGCGAGCATGGTTGTTTCATATGAAAATTTAAGGTATTTTATAATTTATATTATGTTCAAACTACAAAATACCAGTTGAATAATGGTATTATCCGTGCGAGCTGAGTTGTTTGATTTGATACCATTTATTCAACTTATATTTTGTAGTTTTAACATAATATAAATTCCGGCTAGTACCGAAGTTAAGTACACCCTTTGGGTGTACAACTTCGTACGGCTATAGTTGTAAAGTATTGTAAAGTTAAGTACAATCCTCTGAAGGGGAGTGTAATTAACTTCGGCACTTCACGGTACTTTGGCCGTTTTCTGTTCTTTTTCGGTCTAAACAAATCTAATATTCTATAGAGAGATGGTGAAAATCGGAAAGATTTTAATATTGGGTATGCTATTTATTTTAACATTATGTGTTTTAAAATATTTAGGCTATCTTGATATGAAGGAACCGCATTTTGATTACGATTGGACACATAAATGGTCTGATTATGATAAAAAAGCTCGCATAGAGGCAGATTGTAACCCTATTTATAAAGTTCATCGAAAAATCGGAGAACAAAGTGTCTGGGTATGGACTGTCCCAAACAGTTGTGAGCAAGGGCTTCCACATACACGCGGAATAGATGTTATTGCTATACCTGAAAATTATCCCAAGGAGAATTTAGCTCCACTAATGGATCACGAATATGTACATATTTTACAGCGACTTTCACCAGAATCTTGGGCTCGTTTCTATAGGCTCAAATGGTTTTATAATATTTATACGGCAGCCCCTGTAGGGATGCCAAAAGAACTTATAGCACTACAACGAGCAAATCCAGATACGGTAAATGAGCCTTTTGCTTGTTGGAAATCGCGTTGGTGGTCTGTTCCAGTATATATATCTAGTAGCAATTTATCTCTAAGAAAGGCTCAAGTTAAATGGTGGGATCAAGAAACAGGAAAAGTAAAATCAGAGCCCCCCGAAGAATGGGTAGTTTTTTTTGGGAATATAGTACAATCTGAGCATCCACATGAAATTAGTGCCGAATATTTATCTGGGCCATTGCGATTAGGAAAAAAACCAAAAAATATGCCACCCGGCATGGCTATTTTAGCTAATGCCTGGAAAACAGAGGCTCATTTTCCAGTATTTTCTTGACTTAACGATAGATGAATACGTATCAAGTTAACTACTTATCTCAATCCGCGTTAAGTGAACCGCCAATATACTTGATTTTTCTTTATTATATTATTGCCCCTGTGGTTTTGGGAACAGCATTTGACCTAGGATTTAATAATTTATTGGGTTCGCAAATGTGTTCGTTTGACGGTGAAGATAAAATTTGTACAATTTTCGGCAAAAAAATAAATGGCTGGCAAAGAGAAATAGGTCGTTCTATATTACAATTGCTATTAGTTTTCGCAATATTATATTATATTAAACCATATTTTAAAACAGGACTTTTCCCAATTGTCGGTTTAGGTATTTTTCTAGTTTCTCAGCCCGAGCTTTTTGAAGATTTCCGGCGATTTATAAATACCATGTTGTTTAACTTAAAACATAAAAATGCCTGACCGCATCACTTATATTTTTATATATAAAATATAGGTTGATGGAGGCGGTGGCGAATTCGTTGATAGCTACCGGCCCAATTGATTCCTGTCGGGGAAGAGGAAGATATAAAGTAGAACCAAATCTTTTGGTTTACGTATTAATAAAACAAAAGAGCCCGCGAAAAACTATTCGCAAATCTACAACAATAGCTTTAAATAAATGACACTTTTAATTAAGTATTATAATTTACAGATATTATTATTAATATATGTGTAACTTAAAACAAAAGAATAAATTTGATGGTATACCGTATTTCATTATTATTATTTTAAAAGAATCAAATAGGTATGTCCAATTTAGCCTTAGATTTTTATGGACATATTAATAATAAAAAACTATCATCTACACGAATTCCTAATGAAAAGGTGTCCGTTAGTGTATTTGACGAAATAGAAGATAATATTCGAGCGGATATTATAAAATTATTAAAAACACGTAGCGAAGGTAAACTTAGGGATTTTGTTAAAAGTATATATAGAGGAAGAACAAATGATGTAAAATTTCTGGATAATTTTATAAAGGAACTAACGGATATCAACTCGTACAATCAGTTATTTCAAGTATTTGGAAAGCTAAACTTATACGGAATTAATTCGCCTCTAGAAATCGATATTGCGTTAGACTCACGAAATACCGAAAAATACATGGTTCATTTATCGGAGCCAGGCCTTGATTTAATAAAAGAGGAGTTTCTTAAAAAGGGAGATATATATAAGGAATACGAAAAGTTCTTACATAATGTGTCTGCTGAAATAAATGATACAACTATTGGAACTATATATTTGAAATTTATTAGCGAAATGGTTAAGGTTTATTATGATTACGAAGATTCATTTAAGGTCGAACTTGTTTATAATCCAATAAGCCGTGAGCAAATAATAAAAGCGTATCCATTGATTGCTGAATTTTTAAATGTTTTAAATATTTCTGAGATGGAAAAGTTTATTTGTATAAATCCTTCTTACCTGAAAAGCTTTTATAATTATTACACAAATATACCTATTAATGTGTGGAAACGACTGTTACGTTTAAATGTTTACCTTTCTTATTTAGAATTTCTTCCAACACCATTTACTAAAATCTATTTTGATTTTTTCCACAAAGCCTTGCTTGGCCAAAAAAAACCCCATGACAATGACTATAAAATGTTTTCAATATGTAATGATTATTGCTATAACTCGGTAGGTAGATTATACGTTTCGGCTAATATATCGAAGTTCAAGCAAATACGTACGGAAAGCACTAGACTTTTTAATATAGTTGTAGCTTCGGCGAAAAAGCGTATAACGAAATTGAGTTGGCTTAGCGAAACAAGTCGTAAAATTGCTTTATTTAAACTGGATAAAATGGGTTTGAAAATTGCATTTCCAGATAAATGGGAGGCTGATATTGAAAAAGTGAATATAAGTTCGGAAAATTTTCTAGAGAATTTATTCAATATTGAAATGGAAGAATATATGACACAAATAAAAAAATTAGAAAAAAACGTCGATAGGCACATATGGAATAATAATTGTTATGCTGTAAATGCCTACTATTATGCCGAAATGAATGAATTATGTATTCCTCTTGGTTTTTTAAACTCTCCATTTTTTTCACTGGAACAGTCCTTTATAGAAAATCTTGCTGGACTGGGTAATATTATAGGTCACGAAATCGCTCATGGATTTGACGAGGAAGGACGAAAATACGACGAAAATGGTAATTATAAGCCCTGGTGGACAAGCGTTGATATTGAAATTTATAATCAGAAAACGCAGAGGCTTATTACAGAATTTGATAAACAAACATATCACGGATTGCAAATTTCGGGTGAACTAACTTTGGGCGAAAATTTAGCGGACTTCGGGGCTATGGCAATATGTTTGGATGTTTTACATTTTCGAAAATGTACAACTGGCGATTTCCGTAAATTTTTTACGGCATATACTAAATCTTGGTTTTATAAAGAAAGAAAAGAAAAACGAAAACAGGCTGTTGATAAAGATAGACATGCTCCACCGCAGTTACGGGTTAATGTAATTTTACGACATTTTGCCGAATTTTACATGGCCTTTGGCATAAAATCAGACGCTGAAGGTTTTATAAATGAATCTGACCGTATAACTATATGGGGTTAACCGTCATATTATTTATTGTTTAGATTTCTTAAACCGGTGCTCTACACCTTTGGGAAAATTGTCGTTTTAACAAAAATTCATAAGAATTTTTGTTAAATTTAAAGGTATTTTGAATGAAGCACTAATTTGCGAAATTCGCCAAAGGTGCTGAACACGGTAATTCATATTTTTTTTTTAATATACCGGCAAGCACCTAAGTTAAATAAAATTACAACTTTGTAAGCCCGTAGCTGTAAAGTACCATAAAGTGAAGTACTACCCTCTGGAAGTAGGTGTACTTAACATCGTGACTTCACTGAAAGTCAAAAATAAATGTTAATACCTTATTCAAACACCATTAAATCGCTAATGCGCCAGTATTCATAATCGCCATCCGGGAGCGGGCGTTTTAATATAAAAGGCAGACGCTTCTGTAAAAGCTCCATTTTCGCAATAGTATAAACATCCGATATATTTTCAGGAACCTCGATATAAGGCCTTGACCCTTGGGCAAGTTGCGATGCCCGAAAACTTAATACTTTTGTCTTTTCAAATTGATTTAGAAAGGGGTAGCTCACCGCCTTTTCTGCTCTGACAAGCTTCTTTTTAATAGTATCAGAATAATCAACCCAAATCTCTGGATGATGATTTAATAGAACCTGCGTTTCCGAGCTCGGCTTCACGCCAGCGGTCGTATCAACTAAACCCTCGCCTTCACCATCATCCACAAACTCCTCCTCAGCACCAAGGTCCTCGTCTTCAAAAGCCTCTTCGTATTCATCAGCCATCTTTTATTTCTATTTAGTTTCTTTTTAAATATTGTAATCAAATTTTTATTAAATATAGCTTAAATAATTGTTATATTTATCTAATAAATATGCCTATAACAAAACGAAATAAAATAATAAAACGCCTTACTTATAAGGCTCCCAAAGAATTGCTTGTTAATATCTGCGAAACTGGTAATATACGTTCTGATACAGATTTGGGGTTTGTAAAAATCAGTAAAATTTCAAACACTGTAATGTTTAATGGTTGCGATTGGAAAGGTGCGTATAGTATTTTTTTCTATTTAAAACGTGAACATCCGGCTATTCATTATGATAATGAATACTTTTTCTCCTATCCTGACACTTACAAAAACGAAAATTGTTTACATTTATTGATTTTTCATCATTTATACAATCTTGGTTTAATTAATGAACCGTGGTTTTTTCCTCCTTTTAGAACGCCGATTAAGGTAAAATATATATATTTCAAAAATTTTCTGAAAAATGACGAAACGCCATTTAATCTTAGCGAATCTGAGCTATTTAGCATTATAAATGACATACAAAATTATGTTAAAATCTTCAAGTATAGTTGCTGGGGCGATTATTTAAATGATTTTTTTAATTATCAGGCTGAAAAAGGGCAAATAAACTACAGTAAACAACATACTGACAAAGAGCGTCTTGAAATACTTGACACAAACTGTTTTAACGGTCCGGAAATTTTGGATTTTTTAAGGTCTCCGATTGATAATCCAAACATATTAATGAATATTGAATATAATGATAGTTTGAAGGATGATATATTAGATAGTTTATGCCATCTTTTGCTAGATAAATTAGACCAGCACAGTATTTATATACAAACGGGTGTCAAACCGTTAATGACCGATTGGATAGAAAAGCTAGATTTTAATATTTTTAAAAAGTAGGTATGGGTTTTGATTTGCGAACCCATGGCTTCACCGATTCGATTATTTCGGAAAATCTTCAGGATCTTGGTGATAAGCTACCCAAATGGGAAAAAATACCGTACGCTGTCGTAAAACATAACCAAACGCCCCTTGTTGAATATCTTTCAAGTCCAATTTATGATATTTCCGGTTTTATTTTACCAGTTTATGAATGGGGTACTAAGATTGAAGAAGGCACATATGGTAAGATTTATTTATGTAAACGTAAAAAATATACCCAGGTTAAATCTGATAATAAACTATTGTATACAGGAGAAAATAGCCCACTTATAGATATTGTCATCAAAGAATCAGATATTTATTTAAGCCCTGCTGAACTTCGTATGTCGGAAGATATTAAGAAAAATATTATACAAGAGGAAACAGAGGCACACATACACGAGGCAGCGGTTCTAACATTAGCACATATGGCCGTTAAGGATAAATTTCCTGGGTCGGTTCCAAAAGTTTATGAAATATTTTGTAAAAAAAATCCAGATAATACCTTAAAATCATTATGTATCGCAATGGAATACATAAAAGGAGACACCCTTTTAAGATACCTACGTAAGGTTCTAATCAAGGATGTTAATAATGACGCTATATATATAGATATTATTAAACAATTATCAAAAATTATAAATATTTTACAAAATGTATTGCGGATGAATCATCGCGATATTAAAGTTAATAATATATTACTTCGCCAAGATTCTAAGCAAGTTGTTTTAATAGATTATGGATTTGCCTGTATTGCAAACGGTGTTCAAGAACCGGCTGCGGAATTTAGTAAAATCCAGGCTGGGTCTTTTTTCGGTTCACGACACGCTTGTTTCAAAAGAGGAAGAGATATATGCCAGTTTTTATATTCCTTACACTGTTATTTTCCATTTGAAGAATATGTTTCTAAGCCGTTTTATAATTTAATACAAAAATGGTTGCTAGTTCCGTTTAAAAAAGGTGAAGCAAACTTACTAAATGGGTTAATAGATAATGGTGAACCGACTGAAGAACGTATTAAAAATTTGGAATATAACGAAGGGATATATTTATTTTTACGTAAAGCCGAAGTTGATCCGATTTTATGTTCACCAGAAGCTGTATTGGCCGATTTAGAGAATTTTATTATCCGGGCGAGCTGAGTTTTTTGATTTAATTCCATTTATTAAACTTATATTTTGTAGTTTTTACATAATATAAATTATAAAATACCTTAAATTTTTCAGATCAAACAACCCTGCTCACCCTTGTAATTCTGGAACACAAGCGGTGTATTAGCACTGCTTTTGAAAATCATAATGTAAAAATAAATATAAGTAAAAATAAATATAAGTAAAAATAAATATAAGTAAAAATATAAATATAAATTTAAATATAAATATAAATTTAAATATAAATATGAATATGAATATGAATATGAATAATATAGCATTATATTAGTCCCGTTTACTCTTTAATTTTATTGATTTATATAACTTGCTTAATATGTTTCTATCTGGCCAACATCCCGCCATTGACTGAATTGATGCCAACTCCTGCTCATCTGTCAAGCTAATATCTGTAAAACGCTCGCGATCAATACGTCTAGGATTATATACCTTGCTATTATCCACATAGTTTTCGCGAACACAACATATAAATCCTACATAAGATTTTGATTCGCTACTTGTACACCTATATTCATAAACAAGCCCATTCAACACGGAATCGCAATTCTGACAAACTTTATCGCACATTATGTTTATTTTACAAATATGAAAATATACATAATTCAATTTTACACCTTTTCTCATTTAAAATGCCCATTTTTATAATATAAAATTAATTACAATATTCATAACCGTTTTCAATTATTTGGAAAAATTTGTTCGTCATAGTAATCTTTTTCAACAAAATATGTTTTATTAACACATATATCTTCATTTTTAAGAGCGATGATTTTATTTAAATCATTATACATTTTTTGATTTTTACACCAATTATGTCTTAATACTTTTCCTAATGGAGTATTTAATATATCTGGAATAAAAATCGTAAATTTTTCTTTATTTTCAAATATATATTTACTGATATAATATTGGTCGTAAGGCCACGAATTATGAAAATTATTATTAGTGTATAAATCTTTAATTAAAATGTTATACATATGTTTTGTAAAATCATTATTCTTAATTATAAATGACCCACTATTTATAAATGTATTTTTTTTTTACATATGGGTCTCGTGAAAAACAACCTTGTTTTTTATCATTATTTATTAAATTATTAATTATATCATTCAACCAATAACCATTTTGTATCCAAGCATCACTATCTAAAAAAACTAAAATATCGCATTTTGTATTTAGTAAAAAATCATTTACTAAATGTATTTTTGTTGCTGGATGAATATTACCATAATTATTGTTATTTAATTCTAAAAATAAATAATCATATTCTAAAATATCACAAAACTTTTTATTAACTTCTTGTGTTTTTAATAAATAATCTAATGAAGGTCTATTATCTGTTTGTAAAACACATACTTTTACCATTATATATAATAATAATAAAAAATGGGCGTTTTAAATGAGAAAAGGTGTAAAGCCCGGATGCTCTGAAAACTATTAATGTTTTAGAGCGGTGCGTATTTTATATAAAACCGGTACTTTATGAAGAAATTTTTTGTAGTGATTTTATATGAATTGTTAATGTCATAACCCGTTTGAAAATCCGGAGGTCTAAAAATGCCTTTTTAAACAATAATTCATATGAATTATTGTTAAATTTGTGGTTATTTTGAATAAATCACCGGCTTCTAACCAAACAGTTTATAAAGAACTCATGTGTAATCATTTACGTTCCTTTTTTGAACACATGTATGTGGGTGGTAAACGAACCTCACCTTTTTTACATGCCGGTACACACGCTCTTGATGTCGGATGCCTTTCAAAACCTGGCATACAATCACAAGCAAAATCGGGCGGATATCTATCTTCGTTATCTTTACACTTCCGGTGGCACTTTCTGCTAAATTCATTTCTAATAGTGTTTTTTCGTGTACATCTTTTACTGAATGAAAAATACTCATAATGTCCACCAAACTCGTTAAATAATACAATCAATGGGAGACCATCTTTCATTTTCGGTAAAAGGGTTCGTCGCATCCCATCAATTTCAAGAATAATTCCTACTTCTGCCAAAAGCCGTTTTGTAATCTCAACTTCTAATTCACCCACATATTCTTTACGTTTCTGAACAGCCTTTGCACAAACGGATAAAAAATGCTTACGGGACTTAATTCCGTTTCTAAACGCTTTCTTAAACCAGTTGGGTAAAACCTCATCGTAGGCAATAACTGCCCCTAAACTTTCACCCATTTCAGCGTAAAAGTCGTAGCTGTCAGTACGCTCTTGACGTTCATTAATTGTGAATGGTAATCTATTTTCTAAAATCTCTTTTGCTATTAATTTTCTAAATGAGCTTATAAAACGCACCTCTGTACTACTTCGCAAATTAGGAAGGGTATGTGTAACTGTGCTTAATAAATCACGTTCCCTGAACGCACGATAAAGCGAACTAAAAAAACAATCACCTTGCTCAAGTGTTTCGTTAATCCAAACTTCGCCGGATTCGGGGCTATCTAATTCCGGTACACTAAGCCGTTCCAGTAAAGTGTCTAATTTTTCAAGTTTACGCTTGTGACCCGTTTTATATTTTACGTTATTGCTTTTTAGACTTAATAGACGGGAACGTGTTTTACTTAAATAACGTTTGTTTACCCTCTTCTGCGTGGTGTTTGTTTTATAAACACCGGTTTTTATACGTTCTTCTATTTTACTATACGCACGGCTTTCCATTACCTCTACATAAACTTAGAAGTTAATTCCTGAATGTTTGAGTTATCTGAATTTGTATACCATTTCTTCTTCTTATAATCCCATAAACAAGCTAGAAGCTTGGCTTCCTCCTTATTTTCATAAGGCACATTTAAATAGATTTTCTGTTTTTTTGAATCCGCATATGGACAGCTATCCAAGCCAATTGCTTGATTTGCCAGTTTATCGGCATTAGCATTTCCTTGAGTATGTATATCGGTTTTCGCTGTATGTGCCATAATATGTATGAATTTTATAGACGTCTTATCCTTATAAAGCTGATATAGTTCCTTTACTAGCTCTTGATTCGGGATGGGATTGGCCCAACCCGTTTTTTCACATCGGGAGCCATAGGATGTCACACAACGAATAGCATATTCTGAATCAGACACTATTGCAACAGTTTTCCCGTTATTAATATCCGCTTCTATAATTGGATAAACCTTTAATATTGCTGTAAGCTCTGCTGTGTTATTTGTTTGCTTTCCTTCGACGGCTTCTGAAACGTTACGTGGGTCATTTTCACCAAAATAAATCCCAATACCGGCTTTAGCAAATTGGCGTCCGTTATTTGAACACGACCCATCTGTATACACATAGTAGTCGGGTTGAAATGTATTTTGCTCAATTTCTACAATTTTAGATGGAGTTATTTTTGGTTTTATATTCTGCTTTTCATATATGAATTTCTCAGCCTCTTCGCGCAATTCAAACTTTTTATATTTCGCTCCATTAAAACCATCTACCTGTTTTTTACATTCCAACCATGTGTTATATATACCTTGTGTGTGTCCTACAGCAACAGCATAAAACACCATCACTATTTAATAATTAACTATATATAATTTTATAAAGCAATTTTTTCTTTATTTGTAATTATGTAAAAATTGATATTTGTATGAATTTATAAATATTTTTAAAATGCTGACATATAACGACATATCTTGTAAAAAAAAACGCACTGGAGAAGATTGTGCAGGATTTCAGTAAAGATCTACTTAGTATCAAATGTGTACCTCATAATGAACATGCCGCCCAGATAATTTTAGAAATTATTACATATAATGACGTGTTTCTTCCGTTAACTGATACTTGTTTTGTAAATATTAGTTCCGCTGGGTCATGTAATATTGTTGATCCATATAATGTACATCAAAAAAACGCAGATAAATATCGCCACGAAAATTTAGTTCGCTCTATTACTATGAACATTATGAAGTGTATTTTACAAGACTGAACCTTAGAGTTGGTGTTTTTTTAACCCCTGAAGGAAATATGGAATAAACCTGAAAAATTATACCGTGAAGTACCAAAGTTAAGTACCATGTTTGGGTTACTTAACTTCGACACTGGTCGGTAATTAAATTTACAATACCTTACAGCTACAAGCCAGTGCCGAAGTTGTGACGTGCTATAAAGTTAAGTACACCCCTCTAAAAGGGGTGTACTTAACTTAGGTACTTCACGGTACGGCCATTACTTAAGTTAGATACTGGGCTGTATATACATAACTTAAAGATATGATTCTTTATATAATATAAAAAATGGCTGCATTAATTTTCAGTGGTAGAGAAATCGGATATACAATTCTACCATATACATTTGATACACCACTAAAACAAGAATTAATCACAAATACAAGCGACTACGTGTTAGGATATGTCACAAAAAATCCAGAGACGGGCGAGTTTAAATTTATTTATACAGAATCAGGAGAACTTACAGAAGCCAATGACCATTGGTCATTGAATATTCTTAAAAATCTACCCTATTTTGAAGATGTAAACGCATGGATTATTTATAATTGCCCTCCACATAAAACAAAATCAGAGTTCGGTAAGATTCTTAATTACGAAGCTCTACATATTAATAACTGGGATATATGGACTGTAAAAGGCAAGGATGCCAAAATTGCTGTAATCACTTCTTGGGAAATATTCTAAATATTACTGTATTTTATGAAGGGTAGACCCAAACAAATGTCAATACACTATTTACTCCCATTTAGACGAGTGAATAGTTTCTATACTTGATGTTCTATAAGTATAATTTAGGAATAGGCTTAACACGGTGTTTTGTTTTCGTAACATGTTTTGATTTACTTGACTTAAGCACGGATATAAAGATTGTGCGTCTCTACCGCCCAGTGCCGTAGCTGTGAACTGCCATAAAGTTAAGTACACCCCTCTGAAAGGGGGTGTACCATGAAGTGCCGAAGTTAAGTACTCCCCCTTTTGGAGGGAAGTACTTAACTTTTGGCACTTTCACGGCGACGGCCATGCGAAGTTGTACCCCCTTTGGGGGTACTTAACTTCGGCACTGGCCGGTACTTAGACCAATGAACATTTGAAACGGGCACTTTTAGAATTTTTTTCTACCGATTTCTTTTCCTGAAGTGCCGGTTTGAAATGTTCGGTGGTCTAACTTCCACATTTCACGGTAATATAGACGAATCACGAAATACACCTGCGAAACTTGGCAGAAGATTTTCTCTCAGAAGGGTCATCTTGAAGACCATAACAACCGCAAACGACCCTGTAAAAAGGCCAACACGATTGAAGCACAAGTAAAGAAGAAAGTTCAAGAGGCTCTAAAAAAAAATGAC
>Ga0209358_10001366_pt1 | contig 19508 bp, 29 predicted proteins | sample LauGreFa1BDMLBSN_2_FD_187574 | JGI IMG/M metagenome (GOLD analysis project Ga0209358, IMG submission 187574) | Freshwater lake microbial communities from Lake Michigan, USA - Fa13.BD.MLB.SN (SPAdes) (version 2) | ecosystem: Environmental > Aquatic > Freshwater > Lake | place: Lake Michigan, USA... | reverse complement strand
AGTCTCATCCAGATATCCAGCATCGATGATGGCGAAACTTGGAGCTAGAAGGAAGGGGTGGTGGGCAGCGAAGATGCAGAAGGGAGACTGCCCACCGTGTCGGGAGATAAGATCGACAAAAGGAATATATCACTATGAATAGACCTATTGCATTACGTGCAGCTAAAGAAGCCCTAGACAATGTTGGAGTGCAGGAAGTTGGCGACAACAGGGGCAAGGCTGTTGAAGTCTACCAAGCATCCACCATCCCACCTGTGCCACCCGGTAGCCCTTGGTGTGCTGCCTTTGTGGTGTACCGGCTACGGAATGCGGCTCATGACCTAGCCCTAACAATCCCTGCCGACTGGCCACGCTCGGCTTATTGCCCCGATCATGGCAACTGGGCACGAAGAACAAAGAACTGGCTATCGGTCAATGATGCACAGATGGATCCGAGCAAAGTGCGTATCGGTGATTTGGTTTGCTTTTGGTTTGCACCGCTAAACAGGCTGGCTCACATCGGCATCGTGACTGGCGTATTTCCTTGGGGTGTCAAGACCGTAGAAGGCAACACGTCTCCTGAGATGGAAGATGAAGACAAGCCAGAACGCGAGGGTGACGGGGTCTACCGCAAGGCTAGAGCATGGCGCGAGCTTGGAGCAAACGGTGGCTTTGTCTCTATCGATTGGTAGTATGTAGCAACGAACCCGGCAAGCCTATCAACGATGCTCAAACTGCCGGGTCTCTTATTGAGTGGTATGTTCCATTTTGGAACTAACCACTTGAACTGTTTCCATAATGGAAAGAGTTGACAGCAAAAGACCACCCGACTTTCGAGGGGTGGTCTTACGCTTTCCAAGCACCGTTTGTAGTTGTTTTGATTTCCCTTGCGGGTGCTTGATTCTACCCTATGGCATCAACTCACTTGCCATCTGTCCAATCCACTTTCTGATTTCCCAGTCATCAGGAGCGCCGAAGGTGAACTGGTCAATACCGATGATGATGTCTACACCACCGCTGCTGTAGGTTACGCTTTGCAGCTGACCCTTGCAGGTTGTGAACCAGAGCGTACGGCGGAGGTTGTGGATAGCTACGCAGATTTTGCGAGTGTAGATCCATGCACCTGCTTGCTCGCTCCACATTGAATCAAAGTCAAGCTCAATGCTCTCGAATGTCGTGTGGTCTTTGCGGAGGACTGATTCCAGCCTCTCCATCGTGTAAACGTTGTCTAATACTTCCATTGCTTATCTCCATGCGGTATATATCCGCACTGAGAATATACACCCAGTGCGGATACTTTGTCAAACAGTTTTTATGGTTACTGATTCGCTGGCCGGAATAATCTCAATCCCTGGAGCATGGATCGTGGCAAAGTCACTGAGTTTGCTAACCAGCACAGTGTGCTTTGTCTTGATGGCTTCAGGGTTGTGATGCATCAGCCATGCCACGGTCTCTTCCTCGTCTACAACCTTGACACGCTCGGCTAGAGTCCGGAAGGATATCGTGCCATAAGGGCAGGTCCACGTCTTGACCTTCAAGGAGCCGTCGGCTTTGCGTGGAAGTTGGCTCAGTGCGTATTCTTTCAGCTGTGCATCGTACTGCCTTTGTAGCCAGTCAAGCCGTCTTGATTGCTTGCCGATGATGGCTTGGCAGTTTGCCAAGATGGCGTGCATCTTTGCTGTCTCGGCATCTATGGCTGCCTCGATGTCCATACGCTTGCGCATGACCAGCAGGGCAAGGTCTTCTGGCGATTCCTCACCTGTTATCCAGCCTGATGCTGGACCGGCATACTCGCCGGTTTCCTCGTCCCACAGCTCGCCATCGATTACATCGAATCCCATTATCTTATTACCTCCCAATCTTCCCTTGCTTCCTGAATCGCTCGATCGTACAGGTCATCAATGGCTGGACACCAAGCGTGTCGGTTGCCGTTAGCCCTGTACATGATCAACGTCTTTTCTCCGATGTCAGAGAACCGGACATAAGTGCCCGGCTCCCATGCTTTGCGCCTGATGCTCAAGCCTTCAAGCAGTCTTGTATACACTGCCCCAAATCTCATCGTTGTAAACCTCTGGGCTTGATAGGCTCAGAAATAACGATGTTGCCCTGCGGTCCTCTCGGCAGCTGATTGGTTGCTCCGTTAGCATCGTCATCCTCGTCAGCTGATATCGCCAAGAGTGCAGACACGCTGTATCGCCTACCGTAAGTGAGCGCAGAGCCTAACCCGTGTGCATCAGGCTTGGTTACCGGTATGGTTGCCGTGGTGCTTATCCACTCACCTGATGTATGGATGATTCGGCTCTCTACTGTAATCGCTACAACCTTGCCATCTGTGACGTTGGTGTCTGTAGTGCCTTGGGTCAACATCAGGTCGTTAGCAGTCAGGATAGGACGCAGAGCATCCAATATGCTGTCAAGGGTGACGTACTTGGAACGGAAGGCAGGGTTTGTGCCCTCCTTGCTGATGCCTTGCATCCGGCTTTGTGCCTTGATAAGGGAAGGGGCTATTGCCCCTATAGTTTCGCTACTTGTCATTCTTTATCTCCCTCTGTATATGGGTCAGTGATGCTGATCCAAACGGTGCAATCATTGAACTTGATAAGGTTGCCTTCAATGAAAAACTTACTGTTCCTGTCACGCTCGTAGATGAGCCAGTCTTGGGCTTCATCTAACGTCAGCTCGTGAGATGTTTTCAAACCGTGAGCCGTGATGGTTTTGCCTTCTTCGTCGGCATCCTCAACCATAGTGTAGGCTTGTCTAAAAAGTGTCATCGTTATTCTCCCGTTACGTGGTTGGATTCATCAGCGTTGTAATCGTCTGGATCTGCAATCTTGATGCAGACATCGCCCATACCAAAGATAACCACGTCATCTTCTACCCGGATATCTTCGTCTTCACACTCGTTGATTGCGTCAATGGCTTCATCAAGGTCGATGTCATGAAGTCCGGATGGGCTACTGAGCTGAAGTCCCATGCCTTCTTCGATTGCCCACTTGACTGTTGCGATTGCTGATGTCTTCATTTCTTATCTCCTTGCCCCCTTTCGGGGGCATTGCAACTTAAAACCGAACTACAGTAGGAATCCATTCAGGAATCCGGCTCGTGACTACTCCTCTTTGATAACGCACCGAAGCCATCTTGTTAGATCCTTCAAATACATCAAATGAAGCACCATTGTTTTTGAACTGTTGAACGCCCGCACTTATTGCATCATCAACTGATTGGTATAAACCATAGCTCTGATATCGCCGATAAATTCCAACCCAAGCCTTGAGTTCAAACTGTCTGTCCATTGTCTTATCTCCTGTACCGCTTGGTACATCAACAATATACACCGGCAATATATATGTGTCAAGGGCTTGACAGAATAATATATTCGTGTGGTATATATAGAGCATGATTAGAGGATTGACTCAGAACGAGCTGGCACGGCGGACTGGTTACACCCAGCCCCGCATCAGCGACTACATGACAGGCAAGAAGGCTCCATCAGACACCAGTCTTATGAAGCTCGCAGAGGCGATGGACATGGATCCAGCGGAACTCAGCAAGCAGTTGATGCTACGCAGAACACTGCGCAAAGGTAAAGCGCCGGAACAACCAGAAGTACCGGGCGAATAGGTAGATAGGGAGATAAAGAAGATGCGACGATGCAACGATTGTGGAAACTCGGTAGAAGATACAGACAAGATGTGCACGGCTTGCCGGTTGGCAGAATGGCGGCACTTCCAGATCTTGGAAACGAATCGTAGGAATAGGCAGAATGCCTTGGATGCTAACCGTGCTGCATACCTTGGACGTAAGAAAGCGATCAAGGACAGCATCAAGGCTGGTGTGATTACTGCTGTAACGGTTCTGCTTTTCTTGGCGCTTGTGTCTGCTACCCGTGATGCCATCCGTTATGAGTGGGAGACAAAGCCAGCGATGCTTAAGGCCAACGGTGTCAAGTGAATACATATACATTACTACAAGGGCATTGCCTCGATGTGTTGAAGACACTACCGGAAGAGTCTGTACAAACCTGCATTACATCACCTCCATACTTTGGGCTAAGGGACTATGGATGCGGTGGGCAGATTGGCTTGGAAAGTACACCAGAGCAGTTTGTTCAATCATTGGTTGATGTGTTTTCGGAAGTTCACCGAGTGCTGAAGAAAGACGGCACACTGTGGCTCAATCTTGGTGATAGTTATGCTGCACAGCGTGGCGGTACATCTATGCCAGCTGAGACGTTAGCGGGTGGTGTTGGTGGTAAAGGTGACAAGGCTGCACACCGTGGTCATGATGGCGCAGCTGGACACGCTCACCGCAACGCCAGCAATATAGGGCTAAAGCACAAAGACCTAATAGGTATCCCTTGGCGTGTTGCTTTTGCGCTCCAATCATACGGCTGGTATCTACGGCAGGACATCATCTGGCATAAACCTAACCCAATGCCTGAATCAGTCACCGATAGATGCACGAAGGCACACGAGTACATCTTTCTTTTGTCTAAGTCTGACCGATATTTTTATGATTCAGAAGCCATCAAGGAACCAGTCTCTGATGTATCAATAAAGCGAGCTGAATACGGCTGGAACTGCGACAGACCAAGCACAAAGAACGCAAGCATGGGAGGTACTGGGATACATACTGAAAAGATGGGCACACGGTTTGTGAATCCATCTGGGCGCAACAAGCGAAGTGTTTGGACTGTAACAACTAAACCATATAAAGGCGCACACTTTGCAACGTATCCAACAGATTTGATACGACCTTGTGTACTGGCTGGAAGTCGTGCTGGTGATGTTGTACTTGACCCATTCAATGGAAGCGGAACCACTGGTTTTGTATCAGTAGAAGAACGTCGGAAGTACATCGGCATTGATATCAACCCAGAATACTTGGCTTTGGCTGATGCTCGTATCAAATCAGCACAGGTGCAGGAAGTCATGGAGTTTGACTCTGCCACCGAGTAGAACAACCATCAGACAGACGCTCCGGACCCTATCAAGGACACCGGAGCGTTTACTGTCTCACGATGAAATGGTACTCCTCCACTCTGGCTGGAAGCACGGCATCATGCAGGATGAATGCTTGGATGCCATGGTTCGTCATAACCTTGGATTCATCAGGGATGTGTGTAAGGTCATCAAGCACAAAGAACATTTTATCGATGCTTGTCAGTACTGCGTTGAAGGTGTCATAAGAGCCATTGAAAAGTGGGAGCCTGAACGAGGGCTAAGGTTCTCCACTTACGCTCACCCATGGATCTACCAGAAGCTCAGACGCTATCAATCAAACCAACTTAGAACAATCCGGATAGCCGAACACGCAGTGGTGAAATGGCACAAGCTCCGCAGATTCTACGTGCTCTTAGAGTTGGAACTCAAGCGCCCACCAACCGATGCCGAACTGTCAGAACGCTCAGGCATGACCATAGAGACCATCGAGATGTGCAGGACTGCTCACGGCTTGGAGCCTGTATCGATGCACCACGGCATCCAAGGCACTGACCTTGTGCTGTACGAGTCTGCTGTTTTCGGTACATCCCAGAGCGCAGAGGACGAGTACTTTAATGGCGTGGAAGATGGGAGCGCAATGGATCACTTATCCCGGCTGGATGACGAGACCCGGCAAATGGTTGTGTTGCATCTTGGCTTAGATGGACGTGTACCGCAGACAATCCACATGATAGCCAGCCGTTACCGTTTACCGCCTGTAGTAGTCAAACAGAGGCTCACAGAGGCTATAGCAGAACTGAGGACAAACCTTGAAACATCTTGAAGACAAAGAACAAATAGCCTTGATAACTTGGGTACGCCTGATGGAGCCCAAGCATCCTGAACTGGCTACCATCTACCACTGCCCTAACGGTGGGCATCGTGACATCCGTACAGCTGCTAAGTTCAAGGCCATGGGCGTGAAGGCGGGAGTGTGGGACATCTTCTTGCCTTGCCCAGCGCCGGGGCTCTTTGTTGAGATGAAGGCTGGTAAAGGCAGGCTAACACCTGGGCAGGTATCCTTCCGGGATGCCTTGCTACCGTACGGATACACTTTCGTGGTTGCCTATAGTTGGGTTGATGCTGCCAAGGCTATAGGTAGTCACCTTGGATTTACTGTTGATGTATAATGTTCCGTCGGTCTAACCGGCTGCTTGTTTGATAGAGTACCGGGCAAGAAAGTACGAGGGTTCTAAATCGCTCGTATTGCCATGCCGCCAGTCGATTGGCTATTCTATTGATTGAGTATCAACCCGCCTTGCATATCCTCTGCTTGGCGGGTTTTGCCTAGGTAGTTCAGTGGTAGAACGTCATACTTGTAATATGATTGTCGGGGGTTCGATTCCTCTCTTAGGCTTTTGATGTATAATATCTACGTTCCATACCTTTCGGAATAGGCTTTGCCAGCCCCCGGCTGATCCCCGGGGGTGTCCGAGGTAGGAACAGAAAGGTATGTAACATCATGGCACTTCCTGCCACTGATGCCGTTCAGGCTATCGCCTTCCTACGGCATCTATTCAAACCGTACTCAGACGGCTTTATCGAGATTCGTCCGCTCTCCAAACACAAGCCTCACGCTAACAGGACAACCTACAGGTTGCCTGAATGTCTCAAGGGTGAAGCCGGGCAAGCACTGAGCCAGCACATCATCAGCCTTGCCATGCGTGGCTACGATGTCTATGTAGGCGTGTGTCCGAGAGTTGCACCAGAAGGTCCGGGACGCAAGCTCGGTAAAGATGCCATCGAGCAAGTCGGGGCAGTTTGGGTGGATCTAGATTCCAAGGTTGAAGGGGCGAGTAGTCAAGTTTTGCTTGACACCTGCGACATCGTTGTAAGCACAGGCAATGGATGGCACGGCTACGCACTAACCAAGAGCGTAAGCAAGGCAACCACAGCACGAGACCGAACAACACTAGAAACCAGAATCAGGCATTGGGCAAACGGGTTGCTCCCAGGCACTGACAATGTCTCCAACGTAGATCGGATATTGAGGGTCCCCGGTACGCTGAACTGGAAGAATCCAGAAGCGCCTAAACCAGTGACGCTCCTAAAGGGTGGCGGTATAAAACCAACTTACAAGGTTTCCTTGTGTGTTGAGATGCTTGGCGATGAGCGGCTAGATGCTCTGCTGGCATCTGCTAAGGCTGGCGAGCTTGGGCAGGTTGTTCCGATGATACGCCATGCTTCCGGACGCTATACCGGATGCCTTGATACATTCTTCCTTGAACTTGAACAGGCTTGCATAAAAAGCAAATCTGATGCACGATGGTCATTCCTTTTGGATATTGTCCGGGCAGACTTGCCGGAGATTATGGAGCATTACTTTGGCCATTGATTGGGATGACATCCCGGTAGTACCCGACATCAAACCGGAGCGTAAGCAACGCCAGCCGGGTGAGCCTTCAGGCGATGGCACGATGGCTAAACTCTATCAACGCCATCCTGAGGGTGGTGGCCCTTATGGTGGGCGGGATAACGCTCTAACCGCATACATTGGCTATTTACGCTCTACACGCATTGATTACGACTCAGCCTATCCTGCTGCCCTTGCTTGGAATCTTCAGTGGTGTGATCCACCGATGGCAGAACAGGAGGTAGCAGAAAAGGCTGGCCGTGCTTGGTACGAGTGGAAAGATTCCGACCTGCCACCGCTGACACCTGCGATGTTACGGGCTGAACTAGAAAAGCCTGTAGAAGATGATGACCCTATCGAATGGATGACATGGGCAGACATCAAAGCCAAGGTGGCGGAACTTGGACCGCTACGCTGGATTGTCCCTGACATGGTTATGAAACGTGGTCTGCACTTTATCAGCGCAACGTCTGGTGGCGGGAAGTCTTGGGCAGCTCTTGACCTTCTACGGGCAACAATGGCAGGTGGTAAGTGGCTGGGCTCTGTTGAATGCGAGAAAGCCAAGGTTATGTACATCGACGAGGAGATGGGCTGTCAGGTGTTCTTTGACCGTGCCGATCAGTTAGGCATGGCTCCAGAGAACATCATCTATTCAGACCATCAGCGAGTCAAACTGGACAATCCTAGATACCTACAATCAATCCTGCGGAAAATAGAAGAACTCCAGATTGATGTCGTTATCGTTGACACGCTTGTACGTGTTCACGGACTTGATGAAAATAGCAACACAGAGATGGCAAGGCTTTACGGTTACTTCTGTCAGATGAAAGACCTAGGCGCAGCTGTCGTGGTGCTTCACCATAACCGTAAGTCTGGCAGTGAATCTGGTATAGGTCACGAGCAGATGCGCGGGGCTGGTGACATCGTGAGCCAAGCCGATACGGTGTTCAGCATTTCTTACAACGAGAAGAACGACCGGTACACGATGGTTACTACCAAGAACAGACACTGGCGCAAAAAGGAAAAGCAACCGGTGGTGTGTTGGACCATTGCGAACGAGGGAGCGCGTGTGAGCCTTCAGGAAGCCGAACCTGAGGGATTTGTAGCACGGCAGGGTCAATCGCTTACTGATGCGATTCTTTCGTACGTTGAGGCAAATCCCGGCGCAGGTAAAAACATGATTCATGCGAAGGTTGGGGGACGCAAAGAGGTTGTTTTATCCACTATTGATGAGCTTGTAGCCGAGCATTTGCTAAAAGCAGAACCATCATTGAGGGGAGGCAACAGATACACAATAAATAGATAGTTGACTGGTTCCCAACGACTGGTTCCCTTATATATAGGAACTTAACTCTATTTTGGTTCCCCCAGTTTGGTTCCCCCAGACCCCCTCCGAACTGGGATGCCCCGAAGGTGGGCATTCCCAGATCATCACAGTGAGGAGGGAAGAAAGTTTATTGTTTTATGACCGGTCCGGTTCCTCCGCTTACGCGGGAACCGTCACCGGTCATTATGAAAGGTGGTTGATATGGCTCTTGAAATATGGACGTTTGAAACACTGAAGCGCAAGGCGCAAGAAGATGAGATGTTGAACGGTGATAAGTATCGGCATCAGCTCGCTGTGGCTAAAGCCTGGTTGAAGTCTGGCGGTCGTTTGACAATGCACAGATGGGCTATGCGTAGAGACTTTGAAACACACTTGATCCAAAAGGGTAAGAACATCCTGTTGGTTGAATGTGATGGCGAGAAACAGCACTTCTGCACGGTTGATACTTTATGGGAATCAGACTTCATGTTGATTCCAGATAACCATGTAATCGGTGAGTTCAATGAGTACCCGGCATTCATGTACGTTGCTGAGAAACTTGAACAACCACGAAGCCGAACAAAGGTAGTAGTGCAGCACTAAAAACAAGGTTTGACAATATCCGCTTAGTGGGTATATAGTTGGTGTGGCAATAGTGCCAATGACCGGGCGGTAGCCCAAGGAGTTTGACTATGGGATTCTTTGCACAACACGGAAAGTTTTCCGAAGGTGGCGGAAAGAAGTTTAGTGTAGCCGAGCAAGGCATCTACATCTGTGCGCTGATTGATTGCGAAGCAACGCAGGGCAAGAGTTTTGATGATCCAAATGTCTTGGAACCTAACTTTAAGTGGGTATTCGAGACCACCGAGGTAGGCGATGACGATGGCCAGCCCTTCCGATTCGTTCAGTACACAAAGACCTACTATGGCAATGAAAAAGCCAAGCTGACAATCCTGCTCGATGGCATGGTTGGACGCATGACAAACCAACAGTTTGCTGACCTTGACATTGAAGCACTCAAAGCCAAGCAATGGCAGGTAGTGGTCGGAACCCGCCAGAAGATGAATGGCGAACTAACCAACGTCATCGAAACCGTAAAGCCTGTAAAGGTTGCAGCTACAAAGCCACTCCGCAAGGCTGTACCTACCGCTGATATTAGCGATCCATTCGAGGACTAATGCGAACCCACTACACAGTCGGCACACTTGATGCATTGGCAGTTATCGAAGATTGGAACCTGGACTTTGTTTCGGGTTCCATCCTGAAATACCTACAGCGCCAAGAGCATAAGGGGCAACAGGAGCAAGACAGGCTAAAGGTACTCTGGTACGCAGCCTATCTGGTTACACGCTCCAGGGAGTATGCCGACCGTGTAGTAAACGATGCCAAGGAGATAAGCAATGGCAAGGCCTAAGTGCAGTATCGTGGAGTCACATCGTAAGCGTGACGTGGTACTGCAAAGATACGAGGAGCTCGTAGCGTCAGGGATGAGATGCCACGATGCAGCCAAAACGCTAGGTTATAACCACACCACCATCAACTATTGGAAAAAGCAGATATTAGACCAGACCAGAATCGAAATACAGGCAGAAGTGCAGACCATGGCAAACGGATCGTTTAGCGTAGCACTTGAAAAGTTACGCTCTGGCTACATGGTGAGACGGCATGGTGCAGCTTGGTTTCTGCAACTCGTAGATAGCAAGATATGCCTGTATCTGCTGGATGGTGCAGGAAACCGAAAGTATAGCCGGGTTGCGTCCTTTGGATCCGCAGATGTGCTTGCCATGGACTGGGAGCTATTCATCGGATGAAGTTCGACGAAGTACTGAAAGACTTAATCAATGGATTGCCTGTCTACCGTGAAGGATGGAAAGACGGGCACTTTATTTACTACGAGAAGGACTGGAATATGTTTACAGAAGCACATCCCGGTCGTGACTGGCATACGTTGTGTACATCAGCTCCTTTACGTGGAACTGACCTAGCTGCTGATGACTGGCAAGTAGATGAGTGGGACGATGAAGAGGATAAACCAGACCATGTTGTTGGTAATAACAAAAAGGTATCTGGATGAAGTTCGACCAAGCGTATCGATGGCTAAGGCGTGGTAAGTGTATACGCCGAACTGGCTGGGCTTCCTGCTGTCATATCGAGCATTCACAAGGCGAGCAGGTAAGGCACTACAACGGCAGAAGATGGGTTGGCTATGTTCTTTTGATGCGTGACCTATTCGATGACGAAGGACAACCGAGGGATGATTGGGAGGTAATGAGATGAGATTCGGAGATGTAGTACAAGCCTTGATGGCTGGTGGCGGTAACGCAGTATGGCGCGGTGAGTGGGGAGGAGCCGTATTCCTGCGGTACTCCGAAGTGTGGAATATCTTTGAACTTCACGGACCACAGAAACGGGTAACTCAACTTGAAGAGTTAAGCCTGTCCCCTGGTGATTTGTTTGCTACCGACTGGGCAGTAGTTGTACTTGATCCGCGAACCGGGGAGGTTTCTAAGTGATACCTTTTGCCATTGGTGCTTTGGTAGGGGCTGGATGCGTGGCGATATGGTCGGAACTCTATACACGCTGGCTGTATGCTGATGTCAAGCGTAGGGCTAAAGCTCAGGGTATGAGTAAGGATAAACTGCGCGCTGCTATGCTCTGGGCTACTAGCGCGGAAATCAGGAAGAATCTAGATGAGTAGAATAATCAATAAAACCATTGAGCAGGTTGCAATAAACCTGCTCAAGCATCATCCACGTAACGCTAACAACGGTGATGTGGAAGCCATTAAGAAGAGCCTAGCAGTCAATGGTTGGTACGGCTCTGTGGTGGCCAACCTGAGCACTAAGCACATCCTAGCGGGAAATCACAGGGTCATGGCTGCCAAGGCGCTAGGCTGGGAAACCGTACCCGTTCAATGGGTTGACGTTACACCCGAAGAAGAGCTGCGGATTCTTGTGGTTGACAACCGAACTACCCGTATCGGTCAAGATGACACAACAAAGATTACCGACATCCTGGCCGAGCTTGCGAATACGCCTATCGGCTTGGAAGGTACAGGGTACGGTGCTGCTGACCTTGATGCTTTGATTGATGAACTGGCTGGTACTGCTGACCCTACTGAGTTGCTAACCGATCCTGATGAAGTGCCGGAGGAAGTCGAGACACGATGCAAGCCGGGAGACCTTTGGATTCTTGGTAGGCATCGATTGCTTTGCGGTGACAGCACAAAGGCTGATGATGTCGCAAGGCTGATGGATGGTGCGCTTGCTGATTTATATCTAACTGACCCGCCATACAACATCGGTTACGAGGGTGGTTCAAAAAAGCGTGACTCCATACAAAATGACCTAATGGACAAATCAACCTTTAGGATGTTTTTGTTTAATGTATATACAAATGCTTTTGATGCTATGAAGGATGGTGCCTCATTTTATATATGGCATGCTCCGACCGAAGCCTACGAGTTTATAGGGGCATTGAAAGACATCAATCAATGTTTTCGTGAACAGTTGATTTGGAATAAAGATAACTCAATGTTTGGTCGGCAAGATTATCATTGGAAGCATGAACCATGCCTTTATGGCTGGAAGGATGGCGCAGCACATAATTGGTACACAGACCGTAAGCAGACAACCGTTCTCGAATTCAAACGCCCATCACGCTCTGAAGAGCATCCAACCATGAAGCCTGTAGAGTTATTTGAGTATCAAATCGGCAACTCATGTCCACCTAATGGATTGGTGCTTGATACGTTTTTAGGAAGCGGGACAAGCATCATCGCAAGCGAGAAACTTGGCATGAAGTGCTACGGATTAGAACTTGACCCGCATTATTGCGATGTCATTATTCAGCGATGGGAAAACGCCACAGGGCAGAAGGCGGTGCTAAGTGAAGGGTAAGCCATACAAGTACAACGAAGACGTAGTACAGCGCATCACACAGGCACTGAGGGCAGGTAATACCCGCCGTGCATCTTGTGCTTACGCCGGTATTTCTGAGGATACATTTGCCGTCTGGCTCAAGGACATTCCGGAATTCTCGGATTCTATAAAGAAAGCAGAAGGCGATGCCGAGGTGAGGAATGTTGCTATCATTCAGAAGGCAGCTGATAGCACATGGCAAGCGGCTGCATGGTGGCTTGAAAGGAAGCACAAGCAGGAGTGGTCTAGCAGGGTAGAACAGACAGGCGCAGACGGTAGCCCTGTCAAGGTGATTGTGGAGTATGCAGACAAACCATAATGCCTGATATTCGATTGGTCTTACCAAGGCCGCATGAAGCCCAGCAGATTATCTTGCGGGAAGCCAAGCGGTACAACGTCCTTGCTTGCGGGAGACGCTTTGGTAAGACCACGCTGGGCGGTAACCTTTTATCTGACCCGGTATTGATTGACGGGCTACCTTGTGCTTGGTTTGCGCCTACCTACCGCTTGCTGGAAGAGGCATACAACGACCATAAGCGTATCTATGCTCCCGTGATACGGCGAGCCGTGCAGACACCCGCCCCGCGCATTGAACTGATAACCGGGGCAGCTATTGACTATTGGACGCTTGATGACCCTAGCACCGTAGCCCGTGGCAGAAAGTACAAGCGGGTTATCATCGATGAAGCGGCAATGGCGCGGCACTTGGAACAAGCCTGGACGGAAGCCATCCGCCCAACGCTTACCGACTACCGGGGAGATGCGTTCTTTCTGAGTACTCCTAAAGGCTCTAACTACTTCAAGACCCTATACGGCATGGCTGATGCAGATCCGGACTGGATGGCATGGCAGATGCCTACTACCGCTAACCCTTGGATTGACCCTACGGAAGTAGACAAGGCTGGTGAATCACTGCCGAGCATCGCATTTAGGCAAGAGTACCTAGCGGAGTTCGTGGATGCAGCTGGAGCGAGAATCAAGCGGGAGTGGTTACGGTACGGTGACTGTCCTGAAGGCTTACCCACCTACATTGGCGTTGACCTTGCCATCAGTACCAAGAGCGAAGCAGACTATACCGGGGTTGCTGTTGTCTCCCGTGGTGACGATGGCACGATCTACGTAAGAGACATCAACCGTACCCGTGCCGACTTTGCTTCCGTGTTACGCTTCATTGAGGCTATGGCTGATAAATGGAAACCTAGCATGATTGGCATCGAACAAGTGCAGTATCAGGCGGCTGTCGTGCAGGAGCTCCTACGGCGTACAAAACTGCCTATCCGAGGGATACGCCCAGACAGAGACAAAGTGACCCGCTTTGCGCCTTTAGAAGCCCGCTACGAGCAAAGCCAAGTCATGCACTGCCAAGGGCTCCCGGCTTACTTTGAAGATGAGCTCTTATCCTTTCCCGTTGGGCGGCATGATGACGTGGTGGACGCTTTGGCTTATGCTTGGCAGGTGTGCGGATCTAAGCGTGGCTGGGGTGCCGTCTAAAAATATATATCTCTATACCCTTGCAGTATATATATCTACGGTGTATATTATCTACATCAAGCAGGGAGATAGAGAGATATGACAAAGACAATCGGAAACTACACAATGCAAGTTACAGAACACCACGGCGAGTGGATGGCGCGTGTTATTTACACAAACGGTGGAGCATTTGGCGGAAACGTCTACTTTATGAAAACATACGCAACGATGGCAAACGCTATCAAGGCTGGAGAAAAGCAACTCGCAAAGTACGCACTGTAAACCACAGGCCCCCGCAAGGGGGCTTTTTTATTCTGTGGGATACTAGGAGCATGGGTATCTTTGACCGCTTCCTAGGACGCAAAGCAGCTGCGAACCCCACCGCAATGCTTCCGTTACCATTATCCCAGTCTCGTGATGTCTACCTGACAGGCTACGGCTCTGGTCAGTTGCAGACATTACTGCGCCGAGCATTACCGGGTAGCACAAAAGACTGGGCAAGGATAGCAGGAGACCTAGGGCTAAACGGTGTTGTGGCTTCCGCAATGGACTGGTACATCAGGAACTGGGCACAGGCTACACCAGAGGTCATGCGTAAGGTCGATATGCAACAAGCAGAGCCTATCGAGCATCCAGCCCTTCAGCTCATCGCTCAACCAGATCCGCTGGTCATGGGCTCTCTGTTCTGGGCATGGGTTGTGCAGGACTACAAGTTATTCGGCAACACCTTCATTAGAAAGATACGCTCATCCACCCGTGGTACTGTCACCGCTTTGCAGTTCCTTCCGCAGGACATGGTACGCCCAGTAGGCAACGGTACTAACCCTCTAACGCACTACGTCTACACCACTGACGGACGCTCGTTTGATATTCCTGTATCCGACATCATCCACATTAGGTACGGCAGGGAGCCTAGCGATATCCGCCTTGGGCGTTCTCCGGTTACCGCTGTACTGCGTGAAATTGCTACCGACAACACTGCATCTACGACAGCCTGGGGATTGCTTGCTAATGGTGCTATGCCATCGCTCATCGTTGGACCAGATGCCAAGGATGCCAGCGTTGACCTCAGCATGGACGATGCACGGCAGGTCAAGCGTCAACTGCATGAAGACCTGAGCGGTGATGGTTCCGGTGGCATCGTTGTGATGACCGGACCTTACAAGATGGATCGTGTATCTCTGACACCTTCCGAGCTTGCACTAGATTCTGTGAGACGTGTACCGGAGGAGCGTATCTGCTCGGCTCTTGGCATCAACCCTATGGTCTTGGGTCTTGGCTCTGGTCTTGAGCGTAGCACCTATGCAAATTATGAGAGGGCACAACAGGCTGCGTGGGAAGATGGCATGGTGCCTCTACTGCGTACCATCTCTGACGCTTTGACGGCTGACCTTTTGCCAGAGTACCCAGAGACGCAGGAAGGCGATTACATCGTCTTCAATGTTGACAATGTACGTGCGCTGGCTGATGACCTATCAGCTGAAGCCGATAGAGCTGAGAAACTCTATAAGGCTGGCATCATTGACCGTGCTGAAGCAAAGCGCATTGCTGGTCTCGAAGCCATCCCAGAAGATGAAGGGCAGCTACACCCAACGGCAATCCCCGTACAAAGCACCGGCGGCTTTGATGGTGCCGCAGTGCGATCGTATGAGATGAAGTTCCGCCCAACTGAAGCAATGCGGACAGCGGCACAACGGGCGCTTGACTGGAAGGCTGAAGGTTTTGACGGCGGGACGCGGGTAGGGCTTGCAAGGGCTAACCAAATCGTGAATGGAGAGCAACTTTCCGAAGACACGATACTGCGGATGTATTCGTTCTTTAGCCGCCATGAAGTTGACAAGAAGGCCGAAGGGTTCAATGCCGGTGAAGATGGCTTCCCATCTGCTGGGCGTGTAGCGTGGGACCTCTGGGGCGGTGATGCTGGCTTTGCATGGGCTACAGCCAAGCGTGACCAGATGCAACCAGACGGCAAGAGCCTTGATGGTGACCATGTCTGCACTCCGGGGGTAGTGTACAAGAGCCACCCTTTTTACGGGTACGAGATGGACTACATCTCAAACGAGTAGACGACGGCACAGCACGGATCTATGCCGCTTCTCAGAAGTTCCGGAACGATTTGCTGGAGCGTGAAGGTGTAGCCATCAGCCGTATGCAACGTGCATACAAAGCAGCTACCAAGGCAAGCATCGATGAACTCGAAGCACTAGAGGGACGAATAGCCGAGCGTGAAGCAAACGGGGAACCGCCATCAGAAACCATCCTCTGGATGCGTCAGCGCATCATAGACAACATAGAGGAACTAGGGAAGAACCTAAAGAAGTTTTCAATCGAGGGGGCACAGATAACCGCCGATGGACAACTCGAAAGCGCCATCCTTGCGAATGAGGCGAGCGTCGGCATGGTTGAAACGGCGGCTGGTCGTAAACCGGCAGGAGTTAGCCTCGGCAGTTCATGGACAGCACTCCCAGACGAAAGCCTACAAGCCTTTGTCGGTTTTTCGGGTGATGGAAGCCCTCTGGGTGAGTTATTTGCAACCATACCGCAGGTAACCACTGACGCTATGCAGATGGCTCTGATACAGGGTATCTCGCTGGGTGAAGGTCCACGAACAGTAGCACGGCGTGTACGCAAAGCAGCTGATATCGGCAGGAGCCGTGCAGAGACTATTGCACGTACTGAGATGATACGAAGCGCCCGTGAAGCGCAACGGCAACTTTACACGCAGAATCCGGCGGTGCAAGGATACAGACGGCAAGCCACGCAGGATGCAAGAACATGTTTAGCGTGTTTAGCCTTATCGGGAACATTACACAAGACCGATGAAATCATGCCTAGTCACGTAAATTGTAGGTGCGTTATGGTGCCGGCAACAATGTCGTGGGCAGAGATTACCGGAGATTCTTCTATCCCTGACACACGCCCAGCGGTAGCCACACCTGATCGTATTCTTGCTGGTCTGTCGGAAGCTGACAAGATGGCTATCATGGGACCGACTCGCTATCAGATGTACATGGATGGTAAACCGCTTGCTGATTTTGTGCAGGTGGAACCTAATATGGATTGGGGGCCTACAACCCGTGTAGTGCCACTACGTAGCCTCATATAGGGTGTGTGGGATACTTAGCGTATGGACCTGCTAACCGTCTACAGTGATTCTATAAAGTCAGACCGTTTAGGAAGCGTCAAAGGCTACCTTGTGCGCTTTGGCTCTCCTGATGCAACCGACCTAGAGGGTGACTACTTCACGCCTCAGACAGACTTTGGATTTCCCATCAAAGCCGGTGAGCGTGTCCCGTTGAATCTTTATTATCACCACGGCATGGATAAATTTGTAGGCAAGAAGTCCATCGGTACTGGCTACGTCAAGATGGACGAAACCGGGCTCTGGTACGAAGCACAGCTGGACATGGCTGATTCTTACGGTGAGATGATCGCTAAGCTCTGCAAGCAAGGCAAGATGGGTTACTCGTCTGGTGCAGCCGGTCATATGGTAGAGCGCAAGAGCGTAGGCAAGGCAAGCGAGATTACCCGTTGGTGTATCGCTGAGGCAAGCATCACGCCTACACCTGCCGAATACCGAAACTCAGTCAAGAGCCTGGAGGACATGTACAGCATGGAGCCTATGATGGAAGAAGAAGAGATGGTTATGGCTCCTATGCCTGAACAATCAGCCGCTGAGTATGCAGCTGAGATATTCAAGGAAGCCGAAGGCGAACTTATCCACGAAGGGCTCGAAGCCTACTGGGATGCGCTTTCTGGTGCAATGGAAGTGATCGAAAGCGCTGACATGGCTAATGCCTTGGTCGATGCTTTCGCAGAACGTGCAAAGGCTCTCTATGCCATGCACGGTAAAAAGTGTATTCACCCTGTATCACTGCGGGGTGTAGAGCGTCGGCTGCGGGATGCAGTCGGTCTTAGCCGGTCAAGCGCAAAGCGCCTTGCACCTGTTGTCTGGGATTCACTGCGGGACGCAGACCAGCCAGAGACGCAACCGGATCTCGTAGTCGAGGCGAAAGCCACTGATTTAAACGAGCGAGCTGAACTGCTTGCCCGTTTGGAGTTGCTAACACAACTATGAATATCGAACAACTACAAGCAAAGCGTGAAGGTTTTCTCGCTTCCGCTCGTGAACTCGCAGCCGGTGATGGTGACCTTGCACAAGTCAAGTCCCTGATGGCTGAGGCAAAGAACATCGAAGAGCGCATCGAGACAATCAAATCCCTCGGCGTTACCGCTCCTGTTGCTTCCGCTCCTGTAGAAGACAAGCCATGGAAGTCCGGTGGAGTATCAAAGCGCATCACCGACCTCCTCCCCGGTGACACCGCTGAAGAGCGCAACTACAAGGCATACGCTTGGGGTCAGTGGGCACGCTCCATTATGGGCAACCGCAAGGCTACCGACTGGGTCAAAAACCACATCAAGGCTAACGAAGGCACAGATAGTGCTGGTGGCTTTACAGTTCCAGATCCATTGTCCAGCGACCTTATCTACCTCCGTGAGCAATTTGGTATTGCGCGTCAGAACTGCCGCATCTATCCGATGTCCAGCGATACGCTCCGTGTACCAAACGCTACTGCATCTACGACTGTCTACTATCCGGGTGAGAATACGGCAATCACATTGTCCGATATGACCTTTGCACAGGTTAGCTTGACAGCAAAGAAAGCAGCCGTTCTTACGCAGGTTTCCAAGGAACTCGCAGAAGACAGCATCATCGACTTTGGTGCATCCCTTGCCCGTGACATGGCTTATGTCTTGGCTAAGGAAGAAGACCGCGTTGTGTTCAACAATGCGACAGATGCAACCACATCCATTGATGGTTGTCTCTGGGCTGTCTACAATGCCAACGCAACGAAGGCTAACATCGCATCGCTGGTTCAGTTCACCACCGGGCAGACCATCACGTATGCTCCAACGTTGACCAACCTTTCGGCCATGGTCGGACGCTTGCCAACCTACGCAGCTAACGCCAAATGGTATATGCACAAGGAGATCTGGTACAACGCCATCGCTCCTCTGCTCAACGCACTTAGCGGAAACGCTATCCTTGACCTCCAGCAGGCATTCGGCGCACAGCCTAAGCTCTTTGGTTATGATGTTGTATTCGTTCAGAATATGCAGAAGACCTTGGCAGCTTCCACGCCATACATCCTGCTTGGTGACCTGTCGGTTGGTACTGCATTCGGTGACCGTCGCTCGGTTACGATTGAAGTATCCGATCAGCAGTACTTCAAGGAAGATGCATTGGCATTCAAGGCTACTGAGCGTTATGCCTTCTCCGCATTTGACATCGGAAACGTTTCCGCTACAGCATCTGCACGAGTCCCAGGCTCGCTTATCGTTGGTGCATCCTCTGCTACATAATCCTAGCAGACTCGCTACAAAGCCCTCGGCATCACTGCCGGGGGCTTTCTCTTTGTCTATTGCGTTAGTCTTACGCTGATGCTCGTGTGGGATACTTAGGACATGATGACACGAGCCGAAGCGATAGCACAGGT
>Ga0209358_10001365_pt1 | contig 19522 bp, 22 predicted proteins | sample LauGreFa1BDMLBSN_2_FD_187574 | JGI IMG/M metagenome (GOLD analysis project Ga0209358, IMG submission 187574) | Freshwater lake microbial communities from Lake Michigan, USA - Fa13.BD.MLB.SN (SPAdes) (version 2) | ecosystem: Environmental > Aquatic > Freshwater > Lake | place: Lake Michigan, USA... | reverse complement strand
GCGCAGCGTTTAGGGTAACAAGTACTCTTAATGTCAAGACTCGCTTTGCGAGTCTGACCTATTAAGTGTCATATTTCGGTACTTGGCAGTACCCTTAGGGAGTACTTAACTTAAGTACTCCACGGTACTTAACTTCGGCACTTGGCGGTACCTTTGGTAAAATAGGCTTAAAAATTGTTTGGAAATACCCATTGGTATAAAGTTTTATCATGAAATGCTTAATTTAAGCAGTCCACGGTAAATCAATTATAATTATATGGATAACTAGGAAATGCTGGAGTAGTACCCAACGGTCTATAAATTTGACCCCTAGGTGTATTTCGCCCACCTTCATATTCTGACGTCAAATAAGACCCCGATGCAGGCATATCATATCTTGCATCGGAAAATGTTCCAAATAGTGGTGGAACACCTTCCACTCTTTCTAGACCAATAGATTCTGTATTTTTATTTTTTAAAAACGCACATTCATATGGTGTACATTGTTGGAGTTGATGTGCAGGCGGCACAGTTTGAGCCTTTGTATACTGTGCCCCAACTCTATCAGCCTGCCGTTTTCTGGAAACCTGAATTAAGGCATCTGCATTATGTTGAAACCATGCGCGCATAGAATTACCATACTTTGATGGAGCGGTATTCGCAGCGCAATGCGCTTTATAATCGGTTACTAAACGTGCATCTTCCATCTTAGATGCATATTTAGGATAACGTATATCTTCAATTGGCACTGTAGATTTCTGCTCACCGTCAGCACGCTCAACAGCAATTTTAGTTACAGAATTAGAAACAACAGGTGCATAATTCGGAGATGTCTGTTTTCTAAAACGGTCCCTATGCATCTACATATAATATTTTTTTATTTTAGATTTTATAAAATATATTTTATAGCATGGAGTACCGTTAATTGCCGAAGTTAGCTCAGCGTAGCAAACCACTTAGGAATGCTTAAATTAAGCACTCCGCGGTACTTGGCGGACTTTTATTCACCACATTATAGGAGTAAAAAATCTTCAAACTTTAAATACCAAACGATTTAAAGCATTCCATATAGCAAATGCTTTGCCATGTGTTCAATAACTTTTACATTCACAGAATTCCCGAATTGTTTATATGCAACTGATGACGATGGGTGAATGATATAGTCATCCGGAAAACTCTGAAGTCTAGCAACCTCACGAGGTACTAGTTTTCTTTTTTTTGCTCCGACAGCCACTATCTGAGCCATTGCTACAAGAGCAGGTGAATAAGTTGCTCTCTTTACCCGAATACCCGAAGGTCTAAATTGGAATAGTAATTTCCATAGTGAATCATCGGGCCTGAATGAACCACATTGCCACTCAAACTTTCTTCTGGCACCTGCAAAACTTTGACAATTCCTGGCCTTCTTTAGCCAGGGCTCCAAAAACTCTTTATTGACCTGGTAAAATTCGCGATTTTGTGTAATAAACTTCTGTTTCCATTCTGGTAAAGCAGATAGATCTCTAAGCGCATCCCACTCATCGCTCCACATTGGAAATGTCGGCAACTTGTAAACGGGTACCTTTTTAGAGAAATGCTGTACAATCTCCTCCCATAACGAAAGTACCTCTAGATCAGTTTTTGATAGGGCCGTGCCGGAAGGAATTTTATCGTCATTTAAGAGGATGCTGTGAATGTCGGTGGGCGTTGGCCTTAGAGGAGGAAATGGCTTTAAGGTGGCGGCTTCAGGCAATAAGTCATTTCGAAGCCCGAGTATAAATACACGCTCTCTATGTTGAGGAACCCCAATCTGATGCGGGCTCAAAACAATCGGAGAATCGTATGTTGTATATCCACTATCCACTAGACATTTGTGAATCGTGGTCCACGTTTTACCGCCGTCATGGCCCTTGAGATTTTTAACATTTTCTAAAAGAAAGTACTTGGGTTTTTTGGCTCTGAGAATACGACATACGTCGCGAAATAATGTGCCACGCGTGTCTTCCAGACCACCTTGTTTTCCCGCATGGCTGAACGCCTGGCAGGGAAACCCTCCACAGAGGATGTCAAAATCTGGGATTTCAGCCTCATTCAATTTCGTGATATCTTCCTTGGGTTTAATACCAAAATTCTTTTCGTACATCTCACGACATTTCTCGTCAATATCGCATGCTAGAACACATGTAGCCCCGAGTGACTTCAGGGCTATATGAAATCCACCGATACCACTGAATAGGTCGATGAAACGCAAACCTTTAGTCTCTTGGATAGGTTGGCTGGGTGACTTTTTCAATTTATATATACGTTTTGGTTTTTCTGTCTTAGGTGATTCATGATCCTCCTTGAATTTCAGCAATGCACTAAATACATCCTCACTAATTTTGCATTTACGGGTGGCATTTGTGTAATGGGTATCAAATTTCTGTTTCTGTTCGAATGTCCTTGCACATCGCGGGCAGGCGTAACTAACCATGAAGCCGGGGTTTATAGTTAGATACGGTAAAAAATATTGTCAATTTTTGGGGTCTAGATACCCAATTTCGTCTTGATTGCATCATAAAACACTTTAGACGTCTCTCTATTCTTGCACTGTTTCTTATCCACCGCGATGTCAAAAGGGAAGAAGTGTAAGTAATTACTCCTTTTCAATGCCGTCAAGATGGAACGCTTGAGTGCAAGGCCGTCACCGGTATTATTGAGATAATCTGTATAATTAACGCCTACAGTAGCCATATCATTTGGAGTTAGATACCACCATTCATCGGGTGTAACGAGAAGAGTATTGTGCATACTCATATCCGTATTCGAGATATTGTTGCTGTTGTGAAGTTTGATATCACCGCTACCCGAGTATTTAATCGAGTACTTTCCGAGACCTCTTACCTCCTGATCTACACGACTCGCATCTTGCATCTCGATAACTTCTAGACCGGTAGATCGTACTACATCTGCAATCGCATATTCATTACAGTTACCAATTGCAAAGCGGTTACAATGAAGAGCAGTTCCAAACTCTAGCATAAGAAACCGCATTATAGTGGAATAGTTGGTCTTATCGGCTGCTTTCAATATTTGCATGAACTTGGCAGAATTCATTTCAGGATCAGATGTCATATATATTCAGTAAAGTATATATTGCAATGTCAATTTTTTACCTGCGACCTAAATTATTATAACTTTTATTTATAAGAATGCCGAATGACTGTTGGAATCGAATGACTCTAGTGGCTACAAAGGAGGATATTGATCGCTTTTTAACGGAAGAATTTATTGATGTACCTGAGTGGGCATATGAGATTTATGTAAAGGGGGTAGAAGGCTTACAGTTTAAACTCTGGTCAAGATGGCAACCAGATTTTCAATGGCTAGAAGGCCTTCTTATAAAATATCCGTCAATGTGGATAAAAAACTTCTGGCAGGAGGAAGGTGGACTTGCGGGGGTGTGGGTTGGCTCAAGCAAAAAAGGGGTGAAACGTCTTCAATGGGAAGATATGTGTATTGAAGAGAATGCTATACGGTTTAGGTAAATAAGCATGGACTAATCGTCTGTACTACCGAGTGCTTAATTTAAACACTCCACGGTGATTCACCCGGGTATTATCAGATTATCGTGCGTCTAAAGCCATTAGTAAAAAACAACTTAGGAACGGAGAAGAATGAGTGTCACTATCCAAGATATGCAGACCGTGGCATCTGAACTCGGTCCCCCAATTAATATTTCTAGTGATATCGGTAATGTTATTGAGGTGAGTAATCTAGAAGATGATCTCGGACTTAATCTCCTGGCCAATCAAAATAAAATAAAGATTGACGGGTCAACTACACAATCTAAATCATTTGGCTCGGCACCTATTCGACTTTCTGTGCCTGAGAATGAATATAAACAGGTGAGTTTCGGAGGCGGGTTGGAGCCTATAGATTTAAATTTGCCTAGTAATAATCTTTCTACAGAAATTCCCGGCAACGCACCCCTCGCCGAAATTTCTATTCAGAAAGAATACTCCCCTTATAATAACTACCAGACTTCAACAGCCCCATCTATTTCTCTGACACCTGCACCCCCCCGGGATTTGGAGAGAGAAAACTTAGAAAAGATTGAGTACCTAAATAAGTTGCAGCGCCTGGAGTCCAAAGGGTACCCTGTGAGCAAGCGGTTCACTATGGACAACTCATTTGACGAAATCAAGCAGGAGTTCAATCGCCTCGTAGATGCAAGGAATCTAGAAAGTTCTTTGCGTTTCCAACGCCAGATGCTCATGGGTGCTATTACAGGCCTGGAGTGGCTAAATAACAAGTTTGATCCTTTTGATATTAAACTTGAGGGTTGGTCCGAATCGGTCCACACAAATGTGGAGGATTTTGATGAGATTTTTGAGGAACTTTATGACAAATATAAGGACCGTGGCAAGATGCCGCCTGAGATGCGCCTGATGATGGCCGTGGCGGGTAGCGGCTTCATGTGCCACGTGAGCAACTCGTTTTTCCGCCAGAAGATGCCCACGATGGACGATGTACTGCGCAGCAATCCCATGCTGGCAAAGCAAATGGCACAGGCTGCTGCTGCACAGGCTGGCCCGGGATTCGGGAATTTTATGGGCATGGCGATGGGTATGCCACAGGCCACGCAGGGTGGCCCACCTCAGATGCCGCAATCTGCCACGGCGGTTGACCCCCCTGGGCCCACAGGTGCTTTTTTTGGCAATAATGCCAGATCTGCCCCAAACCCAAGTCAGGCTGCCCAAGCCGCTGCAGCGTCTCCTCGTCGTGAGATGAAGGGTCCTACGGGAGTAGATGATATTTTAAAGACTTTTGAAGATGTACGTCGCGCTGAAATGGAGTCAATAGGACGTGCTCCTCCACCTATCAATCTAATGCCTCCAACCCAGCAGCAACCAGCCCTGGTTGCAGTATCTGAACTCCAGAGTATCGCGAGCGATGATTTTGCCAGTCAAACAGAATCTGTACGTACGGGTGGAGGAAGGCGGGGTCGTGGAAGAAGGGCACAGGTTGTAGGAAATGTAGTGGGTTTTGACGTGTAAATTGTACCGCCAAGTGCCAAAGTCCTAACCGCGCAGCGTTTAGGCTAACAAGTACTCTTAATGTCAAGACTCGTATGCGCAGCAGCGAGTCTGACCTATTAGACCAATGAACATTTCAAACCGGTACTAAAAATAATTGTATGGAGTGCTTAATTTAAACACCCCTAACCCCTTCTGCGTGTGCTCGCGGACTTTTTATGCTTGTTACGTCGTATATGTCTTGTAACTGCTTTACGAAAAACAGGAGGGAGTCGTCGTAATTTCATCGTGGGTACAGCAACCGGGTGTATATTTGGTCGTATGGGTTTCACCATTTTTAAAATGGGTTTCAGGTTAGGTTTTTCTATACCAAGACTTTTTGTAGTAGCCACTGTTTTATCGTAGATAGGAGGCTTATACAACTCCTTAGGTTGAACTATATTATTGGCTGAATGCGAATTCAGATTTCTCGGCCAATGGACTTTTCCCACTAAATCTACTACTTTCGGCTGTGGAGCCGCGTTTCTGGCTAATAAATGTGGAGGTGTATATGACATCTTAAACTATGCTACTATCCATCTAGATTTTTGGAATTGCTGCATATTCAGGGAACTTCCACGGAACAAAGCAATCCACAAGGAGCAATTGCCTGAGCCACATATTACATGTTTGCATTTTGACATAATAAGAGTAATGGCCAGATAGTACTTGGAGAATTTAAAATTGTCATCTTTGAAGACTTTGTCTACGGTGGTCAGCGACTTTGAAATATGGCGAATTTCATCCCGAAACACTACGCACTTGCCTGGAAATGCGGCCTCCATAGCCTCTATGAACTCGGTTTCGTCCGATTGAACCAGGAATCGCAAGTTAGGTTCCTTTTCTAAGAGTTGCTTGGCGCGTAGAATATAGTCTTTATAGTCGGGTATCTCGGTTTCCGTGGCCTTATCATTACCCCTGTAGAAGAGAACAGCGGTATTTTCATATTGAAGACTATATTTTGCATCTAGATCCCCAAGAATATCTCGGATTTCTTCCGATGGTGTAAAGTATCTTTTTATGAACAGATCTAAACCACTATAATCAAGTTTCATATAATCGGTATATTGATGAAACTCTTCATAGTTTATGGGTCGCCCATATTTTATTTGTATTTTTTCCTCTGTAAAATATGTTTCGGTAGTACCAGGTCTGTACCAGTCAAACATATTATCACTGTTCACCACCTCAGGAATCTTCTTATATTTATTGAAATATTCAATTATATAATGTAGCCTGACAGAACAACATGAGAAAAACCCGCTATAATGTCTAATTTTTAAAATAGCAGGGGGTTTTGCAGGCACTCTTCTTAGGGGCCCCGATGACCACGAAGACATTATCTACTGGTAAGAACGCACATTCGTAAATAAAATATACGAGAGGGCGTATGCCGTAACTAAGAATCCACTAACGGTGTAATGATAGTCCTGGTTTTTCATGAACGCGGCGATTCCAATGGAGGTAGCAATCATTGCAGAGTCTACAAGAAGTATTTTCGGACCACCTTGTACGTACTGCTTGAAAATATCAATCATACTGTTGTGGCCCGCGGGGATCTTTTCTACCACGCCAAACGCGAATGCGATGTCGTGCACTAGTTGAATTACGGCCGCGAGGGCAATAAAGTACCAAATGGACCACCCCTCCTTCTCCATGAAAAACTGGGTATATATATACCGGGTTATCATAATGCCGATGGCAATTATGGCCACGTCCGAGAGGACCGCGGCCAGACCAAATTCGTCGTACCAGTCGTTAATCGGCTTCCCAAAGACCTTTGGGAAAAATCGGACAAGGAAAATCATAACGACATCCACGAAAAGTATGGCGGGTAGAAAGAACCACCAGTCTTCATCGGCCATGTAATTACTGACATTGGCGATTGGAACGTGCTCCATTTACTATTATATAGTTTTATAAAAATAAGAGTGTATAATAGGATGGCCGCGCCTGTGGCAGGAAGACTAGCAGTACATCGCCTATCTTCAGAATACCCGGGTATAGATACATGCCCACTGATTTACTGTTCCACGCATGGTTCCTATATGATGTCATATTATAAAGAATCAGGTGGTCCATTTGATTTTATAACAAAAGTCCCCAAAAATACAATATTGATTGAATATTCGGGCCCAGACGATGTGTGTTATTTTATGAATGTAAAAGATACACTAGAAAAAATATTACGTAATAGAGAGGATTTATTGAGTTGGTTATATGGGATTGCTTTGCCTGGTAAATATTTTCCTGGTGAAGCAAGTAGGATTGCAAAATGTTTAGATACATGTCATATATACTTACCCGGTAGTGATATATGTAATAGAGTATTGACGTTGGTCGGTGGATTAGAGCGTAACTCCTCGGATAAAGTAAAAGGTTCTGCAAGATTGAGTGTTGAAAAAAATATGGGATTTTTTCAATACGAATATAATAATTCTGAGCCAACTGAAATTTTAACAGATGTAACTAAGAGGCTTATTGGTGGATCATATGGGTTATTGAATGAAAGAGGGAAGGGTGTTCGCAGAGTAGCGGTGGAAACATATGATAGTATTTTTGAAAAACTTCCCAACCCGGAATTCCGAATCCTATTTTTTCCATCATGTGGTGTTATATTGCCTTCTCCTGAAGTATCAAAAGAATCTGCTAGTGCAACTATAAAGGATCATCAAGACATTGCAGATGGAATTTGGAGTGTAAAGACCGGGAGGCTACTATCAAATACATCTAAGCATATGAATGCTCGTTTGAAAAGGCAGCACGGTATCTCTGGGCCTAGGACTACCGAATTTGTAGATTCGTATGAAGCCTACAGGGCTGCACGCGGTGCAGCTGGCTCCGTTAATGGCAGTGGTGGCTCCGTTAATGGCAGTGGTGGCCCCGTTTACGGTACTGGTGGGGGAGGTGGTGGAGGTGGTGGAGGTGGTCCCGTTTACGGTAGTGGTGGTCCCGTTGAAGAAGGCGGTAGAAGAAGGTTTAGAACCACAAGGAAGGCGAAGAATAGACGCCGATTTAGGAAGTCCCGCAGATCAAATCGGTCCAATACCCCATCCGCATAATAGAAAAGTCATAGTCAGTTTCATGAATCCGCTCGTACTCTATTTCCAGGAGTTCGTCTGTTAGGCTATCCCAAGTGCGCAATTTGAGAACAGGTAATTTCTCAAAGAAACACTCCATCTCAGGATAATCTAAGACTATAGGGATGGATCCCAAATAAATGGACTCCCAGAAACGATGTGTATCAGGACCATTGCCTCTGGGGCAGAATGTGAATTTGTGGGCTTTCACATTTTCACAGTATTCCTTATAGGGTATGCGTTTATTTACCTCTGCGGTTACCCATTCTTTACTGCTAAATTGTAGATCAACTATCGCTCTTTCTTGTAAATATGTGTAGGCATTAAAATTCATATATGCCAGTTTATCAGATTCAGCCACAGCTGACTTGGATACCTCATATATGAGGCGACCACGTTCCTCAGTCTCATGGGTATGTGTATCTACACCTATAGGCACTGCGTATATGTTTTTCAAATTCGGTGCCACATTTATACCATACCATTTATCATATAGATCCTCAAATGGCTCTATAATTGTTTTTCTTACAGTAAAATCAGACATCCCTGTTATCCATTTACGCTGTTTTGGGGGGAAAATGGGTGGATGCATAGTACCCCTGTAGTGAATAGCTGTATTATGTTCTATTGAGGCTGTATGCATGAATACCTGTGTGGCCGAATTATTGTCAGCAAGTTCTATAAATTTATTCTGGGATATGAGATCTTCTGGAGACCAGGTAAAATCTTTGAATCGCATAGTCTAAACCAGTGGACTAGCTTTATATAGATGTCCTGGTTTGTCTATCTGTTATCCACAGTGGATGCGCCTATAAGGACGTATGTTGGTGCTACCTTAGATATTGACAGACGTCTAAGACAGCACAATGGCGAATTGGCTGGTGGGGCCAGGGCCACCTCTATGGTGCCTGGGGGTTGGTACAGGGTCTGCTATGTTTCGGGGTTTGAGAATCAGAGGGAGGCGCTGCGGTTTGAATGGTGGTGGAAACGGCGGTCCTCTAAATTGAAAGGGTCTGCTTTGGAAAGGAGACAGGCCGCTTTGGAGGCTATGGTGGCAGAGGCGGGTGAAGGTCAGTTGGAGGTTGTGTATGAGTGATGGGGTTATACCGCTAAGTTACGAAGTTAAGTACTCCACGGTAGCCGGAAATATATTCAAATCAATTTTACGAACTTCTAAAAGAAATTCATAAAATCGTGTAAATTTCATATTCATTCGTGCACAGCGATAAGAATGAATATGTTTAGTTGGAATAGGCAAGCGTGCCTACCAGTTCTAATATCAGCCACTAGAACCCCCGAAGACTCTCCACTGTAGTTGAATACAACAACTACAATTTCCTCCTTCAGGCCATGTTTCCATGGGGGCGGACTTTATCTTATGCATTTGATCTCGCATCAAATGCCCACCGACATTAAGTCTCTGAACTGCATCCATTGCGTATTGTACGCTTTAGGACTTGGCTGCGGATTGCCCATTTTTACATTCGCCAATGTATCATCCTTTGAATTTTTACCATACCCAAGTTTTTTCTCTTGGCCACACATCTGTTTCCAGATATGCTTGGTATCAAAGGCTTTAGGGGTTTCCCGCAATTTGACGGTGTTGCCTCATGACATCTCAGCAGGATGTCCATGTGTATTAGACTAGCGCTTTTGGTTAGAAAGCACTCTTGGAAGCCAGTTCTTTCTCTCTTATCCTCAATTAGAGAAAGCCAAACCTCCCATGCCAGACATGATGCGGAGCACGTTGTAGTTCGTCGCATACACACGCACCGTGGAGCTGGTGGCCGTGCCAACCGCGTTGTTGGAGACCGTCAGCAGGATGGTCGTGTTATCAATACGAGACAAGTTGCAAGTGCCAGAGGGCTGGTGCTGTTCGGGCTGCAGAGCAAACGAGTACACGTTGATGCCAACCGCCGGCACGTTGGTGTGGTGCTGGAAGGGCTGCACCTCGTTGAAGTAGCGACCCTCACGGCCCTGGAAGCGGTCGTGGCCGTTGAGCTGGAGCAGGGCGTACACCGTGGGGTTGGAACCGGCAAGGCCCTCTAGACGAGTTACAGAGTAACCAGACTCCAGTACGGAGCGGTCCCACCAATCGGAGTAGTTGAACGGCTGCTGACCCTTCCACGGGTTCACCACGTTGTCGTCACATGATACGAAGGAGTCGCGTTGCACAACCCAGATGAGTTCCTTGCAAGGGTGGTTGAAGTTGAGCTTCAGTTTGTTGGAGGAAGAGGTGATAGACTCACCGCCCGTGAACTGCAGGGTCTCAATCAGGTACTCATGGGACACCTGGGCGAACTTGCGGCGCTCGTCCGTGTCCAGGTAGATGTAGTCCACGTAGAGAGACGCCGCCACCAGGCCGGCCGCTGCCACACGGTCGCGGATGGTGTGCACGTTAGACAGGGCGGGCGTGGAGTCCCAGCACAGGTTGCGCAGGTCGTTGAACTCCAGGTTGATACGCACCTCGTGGTACTGGAGGGCAATCAGAGGCAAGGCGAGGCCAGGGTTGCGGTTGAACCAGAACTGAAGGGGTACGTAGAGCGTGTACTCAGGCGCGCACTTCATGAACTCGTTGGACTGGTTAGGCTCGCCGCCGGCGCAGTCGTCGTCGCAGTCCTCACCGCCCTGAACCAATAGGTTCACGAGCTGGGGCACGTTGCCAACCATCTTGGCATAACCAGCCTGCTTTCCAGGCTCCTGCGTGAGCTCATTCCAGATCTGGAGCCAGTCGCCATAGTGCTTGTCGATGCGCTGGCCGCCAATCTCCAGCTCCACGTACTTTACAAGGTTGTGGCCCACCCAGTTGAGCCAGCGGAACTGGGCACCAGAGCCGTCAGAGGTCAGGAGGGTCACCTTGGGTAGGGTGGCCTGAAGGTAGATGCGGTAGATCAAGTCACCATTGCGCTGAATGGTGCAAGTCACCTTGCGGCCAAAGCCGGGAGAGCCGTTAAAGGGGTTCTCAATAGACTCCATTGCAAAGTTAGTATGACGACGGTATACCACTTTAAAAAAGGTAATCTGAGGGTTACCCGTCAGATACACGTCTTGTGCGCCATAGGCCACGAGCTGCATAAGACCACCACCTGTCATTTGTTATACCCCTAGAAGAGAAAAAAAATTTTTGAAAATGAAAAACTCCAGAGTTTGCCGGGGTGTTGTTTTAAAATTTTCAGCGCACAGAACAAAATTAGATATTAGAGTAATTGTGGTCTAAAGTAATTATTTAGGCTACTCGTAGTAGAATACTATGGACCCCTTCTTTAAGATAAAACCATCAAAACGCTCTAATCCAGAATCGCGGACAACTTTAGATAGTATTCATCAACATAATATTGCAAAAATTAAAAATATCAATAATGATTTAATCAGATATAAAAAGGAATATGATGAATTGATTCTAAAGTATAGATCTGAGACAGACGATATTGAACGTTATAAAATGGAAAAGAGTATTAAATACCTGCAGAATAAATTAGATGCATTAAATGAAAAGTCGCCTATATTTGACTATTTTTTAGATAATGGAGATATATTATTTCAGTATTATGACATGCAAGAACGTATTAATAGGGGGGAAGATAATGTAGTTCAAATTGCCGATAGAGCAAGGCCGGGGAGTGTTTTTGAGGCGCTTGAACATGCATCCAAACAGGATTGCAGTGGAGTGAATCTACAAATAGGCCCTATTCATCGTGATGGAAGTGGTGATACATTACGCCGTGATGCACTTCTAGACCAATATTTACAACGTACTGATCCTGAATATAATCGCCCAACGATTCATTCATTAAATGATACCTCTTTTATGTGTGATGCGTGTGGTGAAGATATGCGTGTATCAGTAAATGATGCAACAATTTCGTGTCCCGAATGCGGTTATCATAAACTTATATTGATGGATTCTGATAAACCGAGTTACAAGGACCCCCCGAGGGAAGTATCCTACTATGCATATAAGCGCATTAATCACTTTAATGAATGGCTTGCACAGTTCCAGGCGAAAGAGAGTACGGAAATTCCTGAAGAAGTCTTTGAAAAAATTCAGGAACAGATAAAGAAGGAGAGACTACCGGTGTCTTCATTGAATCGTAGTAAAATCCGTGAGATTCTCAAGAAACTCAAATTCAACTCATTTTATGAACATGTACCTCATATTTTGAGTCGGTTGAATGGTAATACTGCACCGGTAATGGACCGCGAAACAGAAGAGAAGTTGCGATATTTGTTTAGGGAGATTCAGCCGAGTTTCCAGAAGCACTGTCCGTCAGAACGATCCAATTTCCTTTCATATTCCTATGTTCTCTACAAACTTTGTGAGCTTCTAGAGTTGGATGGATTTCTGCATTGCTTTCCTTTATTAAAAAACCGCGACAAGCTGTACGCACAGGACAAGATCTGGGAGAAGATTTGCAAGGATTTGCAGTGGGAGTTTATCAGATCCATTTAGTTGGATAAGATCCATTTAGTTGGATAAGATCCATTTAGTTGGATAAGATCCATTTAGTTGGATTAGAACTGAATATATCCCTCACGGAACATGAAATAGTAGGCGATGCAGGCTGCTGCGAATAGATTTATCAGCGCATGGGTGCGCATACCCTTATCCATAACAGCCATCATAAGATGTGTTAAAAATATGATTGTAATACCGATATAGTAAAATACAAGATGTATGTTCATTCTAGCTATACATCTTGTATTATTTTGAAAAATGCGCCTAACGTACATTGACCAACCGCATTCCGTTGGATTTACGCACAGTTAAGTCGAGTACAAACATGAGAAACAGGCCGGTCATCACGAAAGTCATTACTTCCAGTTGTGGGTTTGCCCCGGCAGCACGGTTTTCTAAATCGTCAATGCGGGCCATTAGTTCATCAATTTTACTTCGAAGATTTTGTAGGTCACCTGAATCCATTCCGATGAATTGGTCAGATTTAGACTTTGGTGTTACTTGGGAACTTTCTACGCGATCTGCTGACATTAATTTCCAACGATGCCGGAGTTCAGGTACGGGTAAATTTACACCGGTTGCTTTTTCAAATCCTCGTTCTTCAAATGATTTTGCAAAATCGTTTTCAAGCATATATCCATTTGGATTATTGGCATTTCTTAAAAATGGTGATAATGTATCTTCGCTAGGATTGGTAAATGGTTCCACTCCAAAATAGGAAGACTTATCAACTCTCTTTGCAGGGTTAAAAGCATTAAGTGTAGAGGGTGCTGGTAGAGAATTTAAAACAGTCGGTTTATTTAAAAATTTCGTGCTTTCATCAAGAAGACTATTAGTTTCTTCATCTCTATTCATTGCGGGCACATGAGACATACGTTTTACCGCCGGGCGATCAGCATCTGTAGGTGGAATTTCATTTGGCTGAAACCCTTCTTGTTTACCATGTTTTACACTTTTTTTTGGTACCATATCTGAATTTGGAAAAGCATCTTCTAGGGAAGCAAACTCCATCCCTCTTCTACAATCTATAGGTGAAATCAAATAATAAGAGATTCCCGCCACAATGTAGAATGTCAGAACCAAACTCGCCTAAATCACCAAAGCCTTTGAAATCACCAAAAGCACAATTGGAAACCTCTATAGATACAAGTTTAGAATCATGGATTTATAATATTCGTACAGTACTTCATTTTCCAGGCAATATTTTTCTTATTATTGGACTTCTTGTATTTGGTACATTTATTGAAAATATTCCCCGGGAGGTAATTAATTTATTAGATAACCCCATTAGCCAGGCTGTACTTTTCATACTTCCGTTAACAGTGTCTTTATTTATAAGTTGGTCAACGGGGCTTTTAACGGCCTGTATATGTTTGATTATATTTACGCGCATACAAAAACTAAAAACTCTAGAAATAGATGAGCATGAAGGCTTTTTGAATGGATCAAATGATAGTATACAAAGTACTAAACTTATTTCAAATCCTCATAGATGGTTTATAGAAAAGGTTCTTGGTGAAACCCCTCTGGCAATATCATCAGATCGCATTCAAACAACACGCACAGAAGATAACGATAATCGAACAAGTTCCTCTAGTTCTATGTCTAATTCACATACATCCGATAGTGCACGATAAATTTCCATAAATAGATTAAGATGGATATGCCCACTCTAGAACCAACTGGGTATATGGATATGACGTTGCGACTGATAACAGTTTTAGGACTACTTGGTTGGAATGCATTTGAAAGCCTATCTCTCCGGACACCGTTTCCTGGGACAATGGTAGCTCTTTGGGAATATCCAGTATGGAGGTTTATTCTGCTTTTTATTATTTGGCTCGGTGCTGAATGGTGTCCGCGAGTTGGTGTTATGACTGCTACTGCCGTGGTATTTTATATTGTTAATATGATACAAGTTTTTTAACCTTACAGTTTCGTTATTTATCTCGATAAATGGAAATTCCATATATGAAGATAGATGAGTTTTGGAGGGCCGCCAGTAAATACACAACCACCATCAGGCCCATTTGAGGAATATTTAACTGCAATAGCATCTTCACCATATACAATTGGTATTGCCATCTTTTTATTAAATACCTGTGGTAGGTTCTTACCATTTGAAGTAACAAAGGAACAGGAAAAATTCCTAAATCAACCCACTGTTCGTCGGCTTATTATTTTTGTAATTTTTTTCATAGCCACACGAAACATTATTATTGCTGGAATCATGTCAATCATTGTTATTATATCTGTAGCATATTTATTTAATGAAAATAGTAATTTTTATCTTCTTGGAAAGAGCAAAATATTTGGTATCAATTCAGCCGAAACAAAGGTGACTGGACAAATGAATACACCTTCTACTAGTCCACCTAATGTAGCAGGTGGACTAAGTATGGAAGAACAGATGATTCTAAAGAGTTTATCAGATAAGGCTGAAAAATTCCGAGCCAGTCAGGCTGCAGATATAGTGGATACCAATTCTAGTAATGGGGCAAAACTATATCAACAATATCAAAAAATTATAGAAAATCTATGGTCTAATTAAAATTTTTTTAGACCAACAAATATTTCAAAATGTTCAGAGATCTAAAGTTCATATTTATTGCCTCGAAGTACGGCAATTTGTTTTGCTGCCATACCCAACTTGGTCTTAATAGAAATACATAGAAGTTGTCTACCGGTCAAATCTTTCCATTCAATCTTTAGAGTCATACTACCAGACAGGTTAGGATCAATCGGATAGGATGAACGTGTATCCAGAGTACCGACCTGAATCGGGCACGGGACTGTTATGCTACATAGGTCATCGGTGGTGGGGGAAAAAGGAATGAAATTGTAGGTGGTTGTGTAAGTCACAGTGCCATTATTGAGTTCCTCAGGTACCTTCAGTGATAGAAGAAGCGTAGAGTTCTCACCAGGCACAGTAGGGTCTGGTGAGAAAGACATGGACATAGGGTGAAATAGAGAGGCCCCGTTGGAGCAGTCAGATACGGAAGACAGGGCTACAGGAGAAAGGAGAAAACTAACAAGGGCAAACAGGCGGCTCATTCTATCTCATAGAAGGTGTAAAAAGTTTAGGCCGTATTCAGATTCCGTTTAATTTGATCCGATGTAGAGCTTACACCATTATCATTGTATTGAGGTAAACTTGTAAATTTATTATCAGCGGGTTTCTTAATACCAACAAAATATAAATCACAGCTTGTTGAATTATAATAACTATCCCAAACTGAAAATAAAGTATTTAAATCTAATACATCATTTATATCTTTAATAGTTAAATTTTTATAATAATCAACCATATCTTCTAATCCCCCTTTTGTTCCATATGAATCGTATGGGGATGTCCTTCTTGTACCATGCTCGTGTCTATTAGTAGATGCACATGTAAAACAAAATAGACCACCAGGCTTTAGCATCTTATATATTTGTTTAAAAGATTCATTATATTCTGGATCATGTTCAAAACATTCAGTAGATATTACTGTATCAAAAGTATTATTAGGAAAACTCAAATCTTTAGTCTTTGATACAACTGTTACATTTGGCGCTGAAATAACATCATTTCCCTGATAAATACAATTATTAAATAAAAATCTATTATTCCCATTTATATCTCCTGATCCAACATCTAATACATACTTACTATCAAAATATTCCTTTAAAATATTCTTAACAAATAAAGTAAACCTTTTAGCCTGTTCGTGCATTTATAAAATATAATATTACATATTGTTTAACCCTTTATATAATTCAATGTTCATTCGCAGTCCACACGAATGCTATTCTAATTGAACTGCGGCACCTCATTTAATGCGTATGCGTTCATACCCTCCTTCTCCCAGTGCTGCTTTCCGATGTGAATACTGTAGATAGAATTGAAAAACGCGGTCATATAACCCTTCGCACAATAGCGCTCGGCGTAATCTCGCTCAAAGAATTTATTTGGCGAGTCATAATTCCCTAGATCTAGGGCAACTCGTGTGCGGACCATAGACGGCTGTAGGGAATAGTGCGGCCAATAACCACAGTTCTTACCCACGAGGCCCTCACGCTTCTCATGAAGTACGGTCCCTGGATCCAACATTAAACCGCCCACACGGTCCAGGTCACAGAATGCGAGGCCATAATTCTTATTAAAGACTACTTGATGGATACCTTCAGACTCATACTTAGTGAGGATTTCCAGTGCTCTTGTCACATAGGCATCCTTCTTGAAGTAGAGCCAATCATCCTCTAGATGTATCCAATACGTGGGTTTCAACTCAGCCAGCTTCTGCCAAATCAAGTTCATGCTTTCCCTGTGACCCCGTTCTTTGGGTGTCTTCATATAGTAATGAAAGAAGGGGTACTGTTGTTGCATTATCAAGCGGTCCTCACTACTAGAATTATCATCAACACAGTAAAAGTAGTCAATCTTATCAATATCAGTCCACATGGTCAGTATTGAATTCATAGTCTTCTTGAATAAGTCCAAGCGCTTGCAGGTTGTGATACTTAGCATTATTGTGGGTCGTTTATCACTAAATCGCGCCTCAGTTAATGCAGATACTATTTTTAATTCAGGCTTGAGATCCGATAATAAGCCCCTGTAGCGGTCTATGATCTTGGATATGTTGAGAAAGTGCGCACCCTCTAGCTTTACACCTGCCCCCCTAAAAAGGTCAATATAGGAAAGCATGGATTCCAGGAAGTCAAGAGTGAGAGGTAACTCATTCGCACAGAACTGAATATTATGAAAGAGATTTTTCAGCCACCATTCAGAAGCTAAAAACCGGTATTTGAATATGAGTTCGCACATTTTTGCACACGTGTTAAGGCGTTTCATTCGCTGAGATACGATAACCATGTAATAGGGTAAATAGAAATCATATTCGGATCGTCTAGCAAATAGTTTATCGCCAAGTGTATTAGGATTATAGTGATTTTCATAGAAGTCCTGGATAACGGTATAATATGCATAGGCCACTTCTACAGGCCCATTAATACAATAATACTTGATTAATCTATAATAGCACTCAATGCGTGTAGGATCGTGTTTATATGATTCCACTAAATATCGCAGGCCTTCTTCGGGCTTTTTTAAAAGCTCATACTGATCATAAATCTCCATACAGGCTACATACTTCTCTTGGATCCAAAGGGGAAGTGTTAGCGCTTTCTTATAGAATTCAATCGCCTTTTCATGATTATTACAAGAATTATAACTCTGAGCGCAGTAAAAGATATAACGATTATAGAGGGGGTCACCCTCTGCCAAAGCCTTTTCTGATGCCATTTCTAGGACTAGGGCATCCTTCAGATATTTATTGGGGTCCTTGCTGCGATCACCACGTCGTCCAGATATGAAATAGTAGTTTCCAGTTACATTCTCTGATGGGCCTGACTCTTCTAGGCAATTTGCGTACTCATGTAAGACACCCTTGTAACACCAGCGCTTCTTTATGTTAAACAATTGGGGCCTGGAATACCGCATACCGTCTGCGTTTCCAAATGTAAATTTATATGAATCGGCGTTCAAAGTCTCAGGCATCTTAAAATCTCCATAAATCTCATCATCGGCGTCCCAGACAAAGGCGTAGTCGGCTTTTTTATAAGCGCCCTCAAACGCTTTGGTCCTATTGTATCCAAAATCCTGCCACGGCTCTTCTTGTAACTCCCCAGGAATACCCTTGACCTTAAAGAAATCCTTAATAATCTCCTTAGTATTATCGGTGGAACCTGTGTCGCTGATAATCCAGTAATCAAACCAGATATATTTTAAAAGGTGCTCAAGTGTATATGCTATAATATGAGCCTCATTCTTGACGATCATATTAAGACATATTGTCTTCTTATCAGACATATCTGAAAATTAGGATAGATATTCGTTTAAGTGTATCAAAGTATACTTGTAATAACAGGTGCAGTATTTGCAGGAGTATCAATAAGATTATTAGGTAATACACGCGTACTTCTCCTAATCCATTCAGGTATAACACTTACATATTCAGGCTCTTTCATAAATTGTGATTTATGCATCATTGCAAAAAATGTCCATTCACTATTAAAAGTAGGAACATATGTTGTATATACATAATATTTGTAGTCTTTGTAATGAAGACATATAGTTTCAATAATGGTTTTTATATTTTGTAATTTGCATGTATTCCAGGGTATGTATGGACCGGCATTCATTATAAAGCCGCCGTTTAATGGTTTAATTGCTTCCATTACCATTTTTAAAAGGGTGGCCCAATTATCTTTTTTAAGATCTGGATCCGTTAAATCAATAATTACGGCATTAAATTTTGGACAGGATAACATATATTTCCAGGCGTCGGCTACTATTATTTTAGCACGCCTGTCACTGAAGGATCCCATGGCCCAGGCATATTCGTCTTTCACCATAATTTGCAATAATTCATGATCATATTCTACCATCGTTACATTTTTTACAGGTTTCCATCGTAAAACTTCTCGTAATGTAGCACCTTCTCCCCCACCTAAAATAAGTATATTTGATTTATCTTTTAAAGAATCTAAAAGTGGGTGAACTAAAGCATTATGGTATATTATTTCATCCTGTGTAGAACTCTGTAAAATTTTATCCAAAAAAAGGATTTTACCATGGTTTTTTGTTTCAATAATATCTACTTCTTGTTTTTTTGTAGTATTATGGCTTGATACTGATGTATAATAAATATATGATCGTTCAATGCCTTGTTCCGTGTCTTTTTCTATAAAATTATCCACTGCTTTTATTTTAAGTGGAAATCGCTTCATTAATATATATATACATATTTAGTTTAGATAGTTAATAATTATTTATTATTATAGATAGATGTCTGGTGGATCAAGCAATAGTATTTTAGAAGTTATTAGCAAATTATTACCTGAAGGTTGGAAAGCAATAAGATCTAGTAGTACTGGTAAATTGTTTTATTTTAATAAAATAACTAAAAAATCTCAATGGGATATCCCGT
>Ga0209358_10001364_pt1 | contig 19538 bp, 25 predicted proteins | sample LauGreFa1BDMLBSN_2_FD_187574 | JGI IMG/M metagenome (GOLD analysis project Ga0209358, IMG submission 187574) | Freshwater lake microbial communities from Lake Michigan, USA - Fa13.BD.MLB.SN (SPAdes) (version 2) | ecosystem: Environmental > Aquatic > Freshwater > Lake | place: Lake Michigan, USA... | reverse complement strand
GATACAGGCAGGCGAGGCGTTATATCCGGGGCGCGAGAACTTACAGATTTGTTGGATAATGACCCCAACACAAAAGCAAGAATTACTGATTTCAATAAACAAATGATGGATACCAGTTATGGTTTTGGTACTGCCTTTCCGATGGAAGGATGGAAGGGTCGCATAATTGGTTTTGTTGGCGATGTTGCACTAGACCCAATTACTTATGCAACACTAGGCACGGCCGTCCCGGCATCAGCCATGTTGCGTGGAACAAATCTTTCTACCAGGTTTGTGCTTGGTGCAGCTGAGCGTGGGGGCAAAGCTGCTAAAATTCTTGGCAGATATAAACCGGTTAGATTTGCTACAGCTGAATCAAGAAACAACTTAGCAACCATTGTTGGTAATCAAGCAAGACAAATTAATTTGCTTGATGACGCCGAGCGTCAATCATTACAATTGATTAAACGTTCTGAATCAGATATTCAAAAAATAGAACAAAATGTTGCCAAGTTTGGCAAAACTCGAGTTCCGCCAGATATCGCCAAAGATATTGGTTTGCCAAAAGCGGGTATTTATTGGTTTGGTTCAAGAGTAAAAATGCCATTAAGTGGTCCAATTGGTAGGGCTCTTGAACTTGGTTTGGCTAGGGGTAGAACCGCAATTACGGGTCAAGTCACCGGCATGGGTGCTCGTTTTATGGATTCGATTATTCCAGAAGGCACTAGAACCGATGCTGTGAACGTAAAACAAATGCGCAAGGCGTTAATTACGGGAAATGCTACGCCCGAAGAAGCAAGCACATATTTAAAAATGCTCGACGTCAATAGAGAACGTAGGGTTGTAGAAAATTTTGCCAAACAGGAATACAACAGAAGATTTGCAACAGAAATTGCAAACAACCCCACAATCCAACAGCATAAAGACGTTATTTATGAGTTGTTGGAAAATCCTGAAAGACTAGCTTCTGCAAGTCCATCGGAATTAGCCGCACACCAAATAGTTCAAAATTGGTTTAAGGAATCTGCGGATGCAATTGAAACAAGTTTAAAAAAAGTTGACCCTAGTTTTACATTAAATAGGGTTACAAATTATTTTCCTCATCAACAAACAGAAAAAGCTCTTGCCTACGTTGATGACCTAAGGAATCCATTTGCAGAAGAATTGCGAGCTTATTTAAAAACAGATATCGCTGACCCATCGGCGGCGTTTTCCAAACGTGGTTTAACCAAAGATGCTAAATTTTTTGGTTATCAATTGACGGATAAAGATGTTGCTGGTGGTGTTAAAAGATTAAATCAAATTGCCAGGGAAAAAGGCAATATAGATTTTGATTTTTTTGAAACCGACGCATTAAAAGCTTTGGCTAAATACGGAGAATCGTTTGCTTCAGAAATTTCAAGAGCAACATTTTTGGAAAAAATGTTGCAAAATGGTGTATTGAAATATCTTTCTGATAAGGGTGTTTACGACACTACAGCATTAAAAGAACTTGAATTAGCCGTTCGAGAATCAATTAAGAATGTTGGTAAATCAACAAATGATGTGGCGACCACAGCCAAGGCTTTACGACAAAACCTTGAACAAGCATTGCAGGATTTTGTTCCGGCACTAAGAAAAGCAAAAACCACAGCTGGCACAAAAGCTAGGGCAGCTAGTAGCGGTGCTACTGCTGCTAAAAAAAGTTTGGCAGATGTAAAAAGAACAGTTGACGCATTGGTTCAGGCGTTGGAGAATAGTGGTATTCGTGACGCAACCGCACGATGGCAACAATTTGGAATTAGTGGAATTTTGCCTGAATCAATTGTGGATGGACCGTTGCTTGACATCGTAAATCAGTTAGACGAAATATCCAACTACACAAAAACATTTAACGATTTGTTGAATGTTGGTGAAAAATCCATTGCAGATTTTACTAATGAATTTAATAAATTGACCAAGGCTGCTTCTAATTTAGAAAAACAAGCCAGCGAATATGCAACCAAAATTGTAGAATTTGATTCAATCCATGCAACCCTTGGTGAGTTTATTAACGGCAAATATGCAAACCTGGCAATGGATGGCGCCGAAGAAGGCGGTGGTGAAAGTTTTGAAAGAATTGTTAATCTTCTTAAAAACCAATCCCTTCGTGACAAAATTAATTTAAAAAACGGAAAAATCCCAGAAAAAAAAGTTGCCGCTTTGTGGGGCGAAGCAGCAGAAACTCGCGATACGCGAGTAGCTGCCTTGAGGCAATGGCTAGACCCAAATAAAAAAATCACACAAAAGTCCATTAAGGATTTAACAATTGAAAATGTTCGCGATATTATTTCTAGGTCGGTTGTTAAAGCAAGTTCATTAACAGAACTAAAAGAAGCTTTAGTATGGTTGGTAATTCGTGATTTGGACAGAAGTCCAACTTTGCTAGATTCTGTTGTTAATCAATTAGGAAAAAATATTACAGACGTTCAAGTTGTTGACGGAAATAGTTTGGCAAGTTTGGTTAATGACGCTGGCACCATCACAAGAATTGCAAACATTAAAGAAACAATTAATAATATTACTAAACTTGATAACTTAATGAAGAATGTTGCTCGTCAAACAAAAACAAATCAAGTTGTTTATAGCGTTGCCGAAATTGCCGAAAAACAAGCACAATTAGCCTTGCTGGATGCACAAATAGCGGAAAAAGTTAGCACTTTGGCTTTGATAAAAGGCAGTCCAGAAGCAATGCCCCTGCGAGCTTGGAGAGAAATTTCTGAAAACAGAGCCAATGAAATTATTACAAATCCAACAGAAATAGAGACTCTTTTTAATAATTTAAAATCTGTTGCTTTTGAACAGGAAGAAGGATTTTTTGATTCAGCTATTAACGCATTAAAAGCTGGTGGTTTAGAAAACCAACAACTAACCTATGGTGATGTTGACAATCTTTTGACAACATACCTAGAAGATATTGGATTCAAAAGCGCACCCATCGATGCAGCAAGTAAAGAAATCCTTAAACTGCGAAACGACAAAACAGAGTTGTTGAAAGAAATTAACAAAAAAGCTGGCTTTGTTGACCCAGCAATGAAGGACGAGATTGCATCAAAACTCGATTCAAAAAGCTATGCCGAAACTGTGTTGGCATACTCCAATGAAGCATTGGAGTATTACATATATTCTGAAGCAAAAAATCAATTTACAAATTTGATGGACGAACTTGAACCTTGGGGTGTGGTTCCAAGTTATGGCGTATATCAAAGAGTATTGGGCGATGTTGCTCACAATCATATTGCTAAAACAAAACAATTTTACAACGAAGTAGAAAAAGCTGAAGAAATTCTAAACGCAATTAGAACGGAAGTTTTTCAACCAACTGGAGCACAGGTAAATCAAAAAGTTGGGGAATTTGTTAGTCCTGACCAAATCCCCTATAACGATGTGTTGGCTCAATCTATCAATCCAAACTCTGCCGTTATTGCTGCTAGAAATAAAATTTCTTCATTTTCCAAAAATCAACGTTTGCGTGAATTATTGCAAGAGGCGTTGGAGGACGACGTTAGTGGACCAATTTTAGACTCCGTATTTCCAGAATTAAGAGGAGTGGTTTCCACAACAAAAATTACAGAATTTTCGCGAGTACAAGCACGTGACCCAGAATTGCTTGGATACATGCAGCAAGTTGTTGCAAAATTGCGCGACTTTAATAACACCGGAACGGTTAAACAGAGAGCGGCGATGTTCAAAGGAAGCGGCAATGACGCCGTTCCTTTGAATAAAACCAGAAATATTGAAGAACTAATTAATAAAATTGAAAGTAATCCCAACAATATTAGCGTAACAAAATTTATTAATGATGTTCGCAACACAATGAAATCTCGTTTGAGCGAAGCAGAATATGTCAAACTCAATACATACCTTTCAGATATAGAACCTAAAGTGCAAGCACGTTTGGCTTTTCTAAAAGAAAGCCACGAGCAAGCAAAACAAAAATTAAAAGAAGCTGGATTGTCAGCCGGTGCTCGCACAGCGGGAAGTGAAATAAAAATCTTAAAAGGACAAGCTAAGGCAAACTATAATCAAGGCTTGATTGGCTTACTAAGAAACGCAATTGATACAGAAAGCGACACATACCTTAAAGATTTTTTTGGCAAACTTCTTGGTGGCGATATTTACAATAGGGCTTATCAACGCAAATATACTGGCATTATCAAAACAGAACGTCAAGAAAAAAATGCCGCAGCACGTTGGGCTAGAATTGAACAAAAAGATTCACTTGTTGGTACATTAAAAGCAGAATTGCGAAAACGCGAAACCGCTTTACGCGCAACAAGCGACCCGGATTACGACATACCCATGGTTATTGAATCAGGGTCTGTTTTACCTTCGCTGACCGAAGGCAAAACTGGTGCACAAAATATGATTAGCAGAAGCTATTACAGAAGTTTGCTAATGGAACGCGCAATGGACATTGAAGCAACAATGATGGACAATGCTGAATTTGCAAAAACGCTTCGAGCAATACGGGCTCGAGTAGACAAACTTGAACCCGCCGCATTGCAAGCAAACAAAGAACGAGTAATTCTTTCCTACATCAAACAAGAACCTGTTCGCAAAATTAAGGGAACAAACTTTTTTAGAATTGACGATATGGTTCAAATTGAAACCTTACCCAAGAGTGTTCAAAAACAAGTTATTAAAGCAAGAAAATTAAAACTTGAAGCAGCCAGAGTAATGGAGTCCGAGGAATTTTTGGTTGCCAAACATGAAGACACCCTTAACAGGGTGCTTCATGAACTTGCCTACCTTGACGCACACAAAATTGTGAACGTTCGTGGTGAGTCTGGCCTGTTTCTCAATACCAGCGGCCTGACCCTTGATGGACCATATGCTCTTGATTCATTAATCCGTAGTGGCAATTTTACAGCAGCAGAATGGGAATCGTTATTTGTTCCCGGCCCGCTTCAGGAAGCTGGCAAATTAAAAACCTTGACAACTGCAATAGAGCAAGCAAATGCTAGAAGATTAAGATTTGCCGAAATACACTCTAAAGCCCAAACTAGAACCGCAAAAGCTCAAGCAGCCGAACAGTTTGCAAAAGCAGATGAAGCTTTTAATAAAGCTTCTGAAGCTTTAGATTTGTATAAGTCAAGAACAAGTGGGCGCAGAAAACTAAACGCATTGATTGAACGGTTCGAAGACCCAGAAGTAGCACGTGCTTTGGGTGTTCAATTGGCTGACGGCAAACAACCATCACCAGAACAAGTGGCTCAGGCTTTTGTTAAAAGACACCTAGACGGCGTGTCTGATGATGGTTCTAAAGTCGTTGCTGACACAGCCAATATTGTAAACGCACGACGACGTAGATTGAAAAAGAGTTGGGAGTCGTCTGAGTCTTTTAAATTAATTAAAGAACTAAACGATATTCAGCAACAAAGCAATGATTTGGTTTTGGGTCGCTATGCAGAAAATCTTGAAGAACAATATGCCAATTATGTTGCTGTGTTGGAAGAACTTCAAAAAGTAACACAGGGTTGGGCAAAATCACAATCTCAATCAGATGCGGCTATTGCCCTTAACGAGTTATTAAACAATCCTAAAAAGAACAAATTGGTTATTCCCGAAAAAGTTATTGCACCGGACGGAAAAATTGATGACGCAATGGGGGAAGAAGTTAAAAAACTTCTTAACTCTGGCGATGCAAAAAATGAAGAACAAGCTTTGCGCATTATAGAACAATACAATCAAAGTCTTGAACAATCTGCCAACGTTGCCCGCAATGTGTCAGACACATTGGATAATTCAATACCCAGAACATCTCTTGAAGCGGCACCAAATGCCGCTCAAATTAGAGAGGGGTTTGAACAGACCCGACAAACAGCCACCAACGAAAGTGAAACCATCAGACAGCAAATTCAAGATTTGCAATATGAAAAATTGTTGGAAAAGAAAAATATATCTCTTGCTGAAATCACTAAAGTTGTCAACGAATTAAATCAAAAAGAAAAAACTTTATTAGCAGCAAAAGCCAAGAGAATGGAAGAATTGGCTCAAATAGACAAAGAACGCCTAGACATGATTAATAAAGTCTTGGGCAGAAAAGTTGCAGGAAGTAAAAAAGACCCCGTTGAGCGTTTGATGTTACTGTCTCAAGCACAGGATTTAGCTGTTGCATCATTTGACCAAGCCCAACATCTTGAAACTCTCACAGCAAATGCTTTGGCCGACTCATCGGCCAAATTAGAAATGTTGACAGACGTTGCCGGTCGAGCAAAATTAAAATCTTTCAACATTACTTCTAAGGAAGTTGATTGGATTCCAGATTTTGAAGCATGGCGAGATGAGGCTGTTGAAATGATACAGTTCTTGTCTAAAAACAATAACGTAAGTGCTAAAACTCAAAAAGTATTAAATGCCTATATTGATTCGGTAAACGCATTACATCTCTCTAAAGCTAAATTAGGCACGGCTCAATCTGACTTGGCTGCTGAACGTGGACTCAAAATGATGTTTGACGAAACGGGTATTGGCGCAAACATGATAATTAAAGAATTGGAAAAAGGATATGAATTTTTAAATAAAGAAGCCCTTCCTAATGTGATGGTCAAACAGGCTTATGCGGAAATTTTGCGCAATGCAAATACGTTTAGAGACCCGCTTGCTGGTGCCCAGTTGGCTAGATTGTTTAAAAAATGGAACTCTTATTGGAAACCATTAGCAACGGCAACCCCAGGCTTTCACGTAAGAAACACATTGGGCAACCTTTTGGCCATGCCATTTGGTGGAGCAAAATTAACCAATCTTGGAGAAGCAATAGATGTTGCTTCTGGCTACATGCGAGCGATGAACAACAATATCGCTTTTGACGATTGGGTAAAAACTTTAAATCCAGAACAACAGGTGCGAGCAAATGGTGCAAGGTGGGCTTTGGCTGCAAGCGGTGGTGGTGTTTTGAACGACATTCCAATTTCTGATAATTTTGTACAAAATCTAGCACCAATTAAATGGTCCAAAAAAGCTGGTTATCACGCCGACGAATATGCAAGATTTATATTTTCTTACGACGCAATGATGCAAGGCTTCAGTCCGGAACAAGCCGCCATGAGAACCAAGCGTTTCTATATTGACTATGAAGATGTTTCCTCGCTTGACAAAACAATGCGTCAAATTGTTCCGTTTTGGATGTGGACTTCACGAAACGTTGTTACTCAGTTTCAGAATATGTGGATGAATCCAAAACCATATGCAATTTATAATTCTTTTGTTCGCAACTTTCGAGACAAAGACGACAAGAACGCCGTAAGCAAATCTTGGAGAGACCTTAATGCCTTCAAGCTTCCATTTGGAAAAGATTTATATGCTATACCAGATTTTGCTTACCCTGCGTATTTAAGTAGAGTAGCTAATGCTACCGAACCGGGTCGTTTCTTGTCTGAATTAACACCGGTTGCTCGAGTCCCGGCAGAATTAATTTCTGGTAAACAATTTTATACGGGAAGACAATTCAAAGAAGCGCCAGTAGAGGTTGAGGGTCTTGGATTTACGTCTGCTTTACAACCGCTTGCTCAATTGTTGGGACAAGGGCAAACCAATGCTCAAGGACAAAAATTTATAAATGAAAAATTTGCGTATGGTGTGCGCGAAGCTGTTCCGCAATTTGGAATTCTTGATAGAATTTTTCAAACAACTGGTAAGAATGCTGGAGACATCAATGAAAATGCTATTCGTAGTTTTGTTGGTTCACCAATCAAGCGATTAACACCGGAAATGGAACAAGCAGAGTTGCTTAGAAGGCTTTTTGATATTCAAAAAGCAACAGCTAAAAATCAAGGTATACCCAATCCATAGGAGCGAATATGAGAGCTAAAAAAACCTACACAGGCAATAAAGACGGCGTCGCCGCGGGCGAACGCCCAGGTCTAACGGAGTTGGTTAAGCACCTTGTCTACTTAAGCGAAGGTGCGTTGTGGAACAACGGCACCTTTGTCAATAGACCCAAGAGGGGCTCTGAGAGCCTTTCTGTGCACGCCACAGGACGTGCTGTAGACCTTAGTTATCGCAAGACCCCAACAAAGGGTCTGCGCAATGGTCGTGCAGTAGCCGAACACATGGCTGACTTTCTGGTTCGTCATGCGGACGAACTTGGTATTGAATTAGTTTTGGATTATTTCCCAGAGCCACACGGTCGTGGCTACAACTGGACCCGTGGTACTTGGCAGAAATACACCAAGCCGACAATACATGGTGCGCCAAAAGGTGATTGGTTGCATGTTGAGTTGAGTCCCCAATGGGCTGATTCTAAGCAGAAGGTTCGGGATTCGTTTCTAAAGATATTTCCGCAGGCTCAATAAACTCGTAAACCTCGGCTCGTTGAGCGAACTTGCCTTGCAAGTATCGCTCGAATTCTTCTTTATCACCGTACATTTTGGCTTCACTCAGAATCTGTAGTGGTGCTACGTACACAATCATGTCATAAGGGATTGCCATAATCCCGCAGCAATTACCCCCGTCTTGGTCAATTGTAGATGCAATGTGAACGTAGTCGTTGTTGTAAGCAACAATGTAGCCAATGGAAATGTTTGGGGTTTCGGGTTTGGGGTTGTAGTGGTCAACACTCATCCACTCATCTTCTGAGTAGGCGTCGTCCCAAAGTACAATTACTGGTCTCACTGTGGTTCTCGTTTCCATAACTCTTGCTGTGCGACACGGAGTTCCGCGCGCATAGCTTCCAATATTAACTCCAATTCTTCCACCCTGTCACGAAGATAACGTTCTGTTTCTGATGGTTCATTTTGCATAAGGGTCTATCCCTTCTTCGTCTAGGTGTTGTTCTATTGTATCAATTAAGGTTTCAAGAAATCCCATAACGTGAATCCAGGCTTCTATGTTTCCCTGAATGCCACGTGCATACGCTTGGCACAACTTTATTGCGCTGTCGTTTGTTGCACTCAAAACGACGTTTACGCCATTATCTAAGTTGTCTTGAAGTTTTTGAGCTTTGAGTTCAATTTCTTCAACTTGCTTGGCAGGGATAATGTCATAAATCCAATCGTTGGGCTCCTTACTTGACATGCTTCTTCCTCGTATTGTGAACGTATAAGCAATTTGTTTGCAAACCGTTTTCATGAATTCCCATACCGATGTCAATAGGGCCATAGTGTTTTTCCAGTAAAGCTGCTATTTCTTGTGGCGAAACGGGCATCTCAAATCCAATCACTAGCTGACTCGTTCGCATAGTTATCTCCTAAATCCAAATTAAATGTTTCGTCGTTGAGCATTAAAGCTATTACGCAGTACCCAACTATATCTCGCAACGTATCTACTACTGATTCGTTTTGCGCTTTTGATTTTTTGGATTTAAGATTGATTAATCTCTCAACCTTGTCCGATAAACGGACAAGGACGCCTTTCATTCCAAATGAAGTTATGTTGCCATGTCCGTAGTCGTGTTGCTTGGACACCAAGAGCGAACACATCTCTCCCGAATCCCATTGCTCGCGCATGCGCAAATCTTGAACTGCTTGAATGGCAATCTCTGTCCAAAGTAGTGATACCGGCAATTCATCTTGGTCAAACAAACATATTCGACCTGACGTAACCAAGCGTTGAAGTTTTGTAACATCTGCTTCTTTAATTTCCGTGGCGAATGATGCGATGTGCATAACCCATTGACTGGCGGATTGTTCCCATGTGTTGACCACTCTGACCTTCTTTCTGATTAACGGGTGCATTGTTAGTAGTTGCTGTAGTCTAGCATAAGCATTATTTTTAAGTCGCCAAGCATGGGGTTTGGAAACGCCAAGGCGTTTGCCAAGCTGGTCGTAAGATAAAAACTCGCTATTGACCGAGTTGATTATGAACTGGTCTTGTTCGTCTAGTTGTTCAATACACATTGCGACTGCCTCGCGCAATGGTTGTAGTTCTTCTACTGATTCTTCAACCACATCGGACACGGATAGCATCAACGCCTCCATGGGCGTTTGTGGGCGTTGCCTACTTAGATAAGTTGATGAGAAGACGTAATTGTCTTGGGGAATGTCATTCTTGGACATCGTCGTCAAATGCGGAATCGTAAAGAAGTGTCATCACTTCTTCAGGTTGTAACAAATAACCCCTCGCTGGATTATTTGTTCCCTCCGCAAATAAACGTAATCTTGATTTCGGTAAAGTTTTGATATAGCGCTTCAATCTCTCGGTGGAAATAACTATCATTGCCTCGTTCATAGTATACACATAGACCCACCATTCTGCTTCGGTTACTGTTAACCCCGAATCTTTCCAGCCATGCTTTCGTGGGTTTTGAGCCACCTCAACAACCATCCTGCCATTGCGATAGCGGTCAGACTTAACCTCGAATGAACCGTTCACAATGCCTTGAAGAAAACCCTTAACTTGGTCTTCGCCCTGTTTGCCAAATTCTAAGTCTTTCTTAAAGTTTGGTTTAGGAATATCCCATCTAGATTCTTTCATGTTTTTCCTTCATTTGTTTTTGGCGTCGTTGCCGAGCGCCATTTAATTCTCCTTGACGAAGAATCTCAATAACTTCCTTTTTGCTTTGAGTAACTAATTCTTTAGAACCGTCAGATTTTGTTAAAAGAAAAGTACCACCTTTACAAACCTGGGCAAGTCGTCTTCTGTATGATTTTTTTTTATTTTTTCGAACCACTCTCATGTTTTCTCCAATTCTAAAATAATTACTTGTTTGTCGTCTTTGAAAGCCACACCGTTTAACGCATCCAAAACAGACTTTGCGTAATTGTCAATGTCTCCTCTTAGTTTGCTTTTTGTAAACAAATCTTTTATTGGTTCTATTACCACAACCGTTCTGTCAATGTTAAATACAAGTTTTATTCGAAGTGGTTCTTCGGCAAAGTATGGTCCTTTGTATTCTGCAGCAAAAGCTTTTTCATATTCCCGTGTGGCTTTAGCTGTGTAAGTATGTCCAGTCTTTGTCATGCGAGGTCGGTCTTTTGATTTGGGCCGCATGTGTATGATTTGGCTGTAGAACTTTGTTTTTTTCATTCGCCGTATACATCTGCAATGATTTTATTCAAGTGCATCTCCCCATCTTCCCTGCTGTAGAACTTACCCCACTTTATATCAGCGGTGCGAATTATTCCATAGGCTAGTTCGGGTGGCACACCTTCGGACCTTAACCGATAGGCAAGACGCACAAGAGTTCCTGAACGGTCTGAATTGGGTAGTGGACCATCGAGAAACATTTTGAGCGTGTATGGCGTAAGCATTGTTTTTGCTACATCAATCGGAATTGCTGAAGTTGAATTAGAAAAAGCAATTGGAATTTTGGGCACATACATATCCGCAAGTGGCTTCAGTTCTTCCTGTGTAACGGCGTAGGTTTTTGCTTCATTGACAAAAGTTTCTAAAGACAAAGGTCTATCAGAACTATCCATCATGTAGCGAACCGAACATGGTTCAAACAAAGCACCGGGATAAGGCAAACGAACATAGTTCCCGTAACCAGAAGCCTGTTCTTGTTTTGGATTAATTTCCTTAGCAGGAACTTTAACTGCGGCGTGTGCGGCGAGCAAAGCTCGGCGCATCACGCGAGCTTCAACTGGCTTCCTAGCAAATACCCACACATGAAAACCTTTGACGGTTCTTTCAACCCAACTCTCAATCAGTTTAAGTTTGAGCGCAAGTTGAATGTTGCGGGCTTGGTCAATGTCGTTCACATCAATGTCTGAGCAACCCCACCAAACGGTGCTGTCGTCAAGCATTGGATAAATGCCGATGTACTCCTGCCCCCATAGGTGGCGCATATATTTCAATTGCGTTACGGGTTCTTTAACACAACCACCCTCCCAGGAACCGTAAGCGTCTGTGCGACCCTCAAATAATTTTGCAAAATCTTTGATGAGTTCAGAATTGTCGTTCATGAAAACCTCTTAGATATTGTTTTGGTAAATCACCATTCACTAATTGTGTGAGTCTGCCCGTGGCTATATCTAACTCGTAATCAATATCATCTACGAGTTGACCGGCTGGTCGTTTGTTCTTTAACAAACTCACCGTGACGGTGTACTCGTGAATCTTTGCCTCGTATCGCAAAGAGTCAAGACGCTCCATTGAGCGTTCCGAATGTGTCTTGTCAAGCTTGTTGATAATTTCATTCATCTCGGCCATGATGGAATACTTCTTGCGACGCACACCAATAACTGACGTTGCTTGTTGCTCGCCACCAAAAGCACCTGATGACATGGTTAGCTTTGCTCCATCAGCACCCGAAGAACGAGAAGTTTGATGTAACACGAGCATTGGTATGTCGTGCCTGCGACCAAATGACTTAACGAATGTTGCTTTGTCAGGAACTGTTTCGCCTGCTTCTACGAGGTCAAGGTAGTCCACGACTACAAGGTCTGGTATCTGACCCCACACATCGCATACTTCGTTGTATGCACGCTCCATGTCCAGGGCTGTTAGTGGTTGGTCAAACACAGCAAGGTGCGGAAAGTTTTCTTCCGCTGTCTGTCTGAGTAGGTCAATCGCACTATGGTCATTTATCGCAACCAAACGCTCTAATTCTCGAGCGTCTATGCCGTGATACATACATGTGAGTTTGGTCAGAATCAATTGACGTGGTTCGTCAGGAATAAACATCGCAATGTGTTTGTCACGATTCTCAAGTAGTGAATGCAGTAGTAGCAATGTCTTGCCACCGTGTGCATACCCAATCATCATTGACATCTCACCTGCGGCAATGCCACGCATTTCAGCATCTATCTGTGGCAACCCTAAATGAATTCTCTCTTGCGGACTTTGTGCCCACCGCACAAAAGAATGAGCCGCTTCTGAAAGCGGCTCGTACATTCTGTATTCGGTTGGGGGACTTATTGGTGGGGAGTCAGGTTCTGCCTGCTTCCCCACCATGTCCCAGCCCGCAGATATTTGGTCTGCGGTGAGTTTCATTTATCCACGCGTCCTTGGTGCCCAATAGGCTTTCTCGCCGTCCACGGCTCGGAACCATGGGCGTTTTGGATTTTCTGAAAGACCATCACGGTTGTCGTACACCTTGGTTACACCATCACGCTTACACGCTTTGATGAGCCAATCGGGTAGGTCGCCGTGTTGCTTTCCAACAATCTGCAACGGAGTGTTGTTAGTGGAAGGGGTTGTGCTATCAACCACCGTTGCATTAAACGCTTTCTTTGTCATCTCAAAGATTTCAGCTTGTGGCTGAGCTCCGTCAATGACTTCAAACATTATGTCTTTCACACTCGTGAACAAAGTTGTGAACTCACCTAACTTCGAATCTGTGTCTGCTTCCCTGTTAACCAAATCTGCTGCAATTTTTGCGGCGACTTGTGTGATGATTGCTCTGTCCTTATCCATGTTATGCCTCCTCGGCGTTGTTGTCGGGCTCACTTATGTGAGCACCCTTGCATACTGACCACCACGGGCACCAGCGCTGTGAGCACAGGTAGTGTTGGTCATTTATTAACCAACGCTCATCCGTTGGTAAATCATTACCTTTCATCATAGCACACGCTGTTGCGACAGCAGACATAGCCTGCTTAACAACAAAATCTCCGTGAGCCTTACTTCTATAAACTGAAACAATTTGGCCATAAGCGTTGTTGACGCGAATCATTACGCCGAAATTGAAAACTGATTTCTCTTGCGTAATACCAAGCTTGTGTCCTGCGTAAGAATAGATTGACGATTGAATGTCCTGAGATTGTTTCTCCAGCGCAGAATATTTTCGTGCTGCAGTTTTCCAATCCCAAATACCCAATTCGTGCAGGTAGTCCATCGTTCCTTCAAACCATAGTTCCATTCCATTCACGAAAGCGCCTGTCGGCACCGAGAACGGAACTTCACAACTTCCACCCATTGGAACTTTGGGGTAAATATCTTTTACCCACGCTTCCGTTAGACCCAACACATGGTCATGCCAGGAGTCGGGGTTCACATTCGTGTGGTTAATTCCTACGCTCTCAAGTTCTTTGAACTTGATGAGCGAAATGTCGGGGGCGTCCTTGACGGACGCATTCCCAGCTAACACAGCTTCAATGCCGGCATGAACGGCAGTGCCGATTGCGGCGCTGTCGTTCTGCGTTTTGAATTCGGGTTGCACGACTGCAAGTCGTGCTCTTTCCGAACACAAGAGCATGTCTTTCAACCACGACTGTCTTACAAAGACTCTGTTGGATTCTTTGTCAATTCTCATTAGACCCTTCCTTTGTTGTGACTTGTTGAACCTTACCACGCCGACCCTTCGGTTGGCGTGGTTCTTGTTTCTTGCCCCCCGCTATCACGCCTCCGCTACCCCCCTGGAGGGGGATTATAGTAAAGCACATCTGTGTACGGTCTGTCAAGCATTTAGGCTCAACCCCGATTCCCCATACTACGCTCGCCACGGTAGCCACCCATCTCCATGCTCTCTATCGGCATAGAGCCATATCAGCCTTGCTGATAGCAGGTTGGTTCGTGGGTGAAGCAGGTCGCCACACTGCTCCAGCACCCCGAAAGCCTGCAAGTATCCCTGCGGATACCATTGTGAGGGCTCACACCAATAGCCATTGACCTGTGCCAGCCCATACGAGCCCCCGTTGGGGTCTTGGTTTGAGTAGGACATTGTGAAGCACCTAGATTCGCGATGAATGACATAGTCGAGCATCTCTAAATCTTCTTCACGCCAACCCACGCTTACTGCCATCTGAGCCCATTGTGGGCACAGCATGTTGTGGGGCAGTGTTATTGCCTCGTCGTGCTTGATTGGTGTTATCCCAACCCGTTCTTCTGTTGATTCGTTTGGAGGTAGAGGAACAGGGTTGTTGTAGTTTGGTGGCCGTGGTGGGGTGAGCAACCAGCCCACTACCACCACGATAACTGTAACTAACGCTAATCGTTTGACCATGATAAATCATCTCCTCCTGATAGACCTGCGTTAAGCACAGATTCCATCTCTTGTTTGGCTTCCAACAACGCTTGATACTCAACATAAGCCAGGTCGGCTCTGCTGTTATTGCCATGTCGTTGAATCTTTTTCGCTAATTGGTCCGTGCCTATTGACAAGGACTTAACAACCACACGCAATTGTGTAAGTGTGAGTTGTACTTCTAAAGTTGGTTCGAGTTTCATGTTATGTCTCCGTGTCTGTTTAATTTTGATATACCTGCAAAGGTGAACAACCTACCACCCCATACGCCAACGCAAGAATTCTCTTTGGCGAAGTTGAAGCATTCTGTTTTGACTTTACATTCATTGCAGGTTACGAACGCACAATGCAAATTAGACCCTTGATAAATTGGCATTTTGCCCCGAACATTGTCGGGAAAAAACCACTCACTAGGGCAGTTTGTGCAGTTTGCGTTTGCATAAATTACCTTTAAGTCTTTGGTCATTTGTTCGTTGAACAATTTTTCTTTTTCTGATTTTTGTCTCATGTGTTACCAACCTCCCATTTCTATGAATGATTTACCACCAATATCCCAACCTGCGTCGCGAAGTAGTTGCGACATTATCTCGCAACCGGCTTCACGCACATAAGAACGAAACAGTTCTTCTATGTCTTCTAATGCAATTGCTTGCATTACACCTTTGAGGTGTGGCATACATTGTTCTGCGTCACTTAATTCAAACCCAACGCTTATTGCTGTCATGGTATCTCCTTTAGTGTTTTGTGATTTGGTTAATCATGAATATTGTTGCGCCAATAAACACGATGACCCAGATTGTGAATGTCATGGCATCTCCTTTGGTTATCTCGCTCATTTTGTTTCTTCTTTATCTATGTGTTCAACCAAGTTCTTAAACTTGGTTGCGTAACGATTGAATATGACTTCTATTTCTTGGTCCGTAAACACAACACCTTGTTGTGCAAATACAGAAATGAATTCATTAATTACATCAACTCGCTTAACCGAGTTTTCATATTGTTGCATTTCGTTCATTGTTGTTCTCCTTATTTCTTTCTGTGATTAAACATCACCGTTGGTTGTTGTTTGTGCTTTGATTATTGATGTAACTCGCTCTACTGCTTCGTTGGTGACACCGACAGTTGCGTCACCGATGTGGCGCATCATGCGAGAATTAAAACGCTCATCATTGATTAGATGTGAAACTACATCACGCCTAACATAGTCGGCTATATCAGCACTGCTGACACGCCTTGATATGTGTTCGGACAATGAATCCGCTGTGTATTCTTCCATGATTCGTTCAGCAATACGGTCTACTAGCAATGCTTGAAGATGTGGTGTGAGCATTTCGTCAAGCATTTCTCGCATGAGTATTGCCATTGTTGAATTTGTTTCTGCGTCTACATCAAACATGAGTGGACCTCTAGATATGATTCTCATTTCTTACCTGCTTTCTTTGTGTTGCGTAGATGTTTCATTTCGTAGAGAGTCAACTCAACTAGAACTGACTCCCAGCCGACATCACGGCGTTGTATTTTGCGTCGCATTTTTTTGCGACGCTTGTTGTTTAGTTTTACCATTCCAAATCCTCCCGTGATTGGTAAGTGCTGATTGTTGAATCGTCTAAGTCAAATGATGGCGTAAACGATTGACCGTGTTCGTAATGAGTCCAACAGTTACAAGTGTTGTCCTGACAAGAACAAGCAAGACACGCATCACAATGACTGCAATGCGTGGGTGATGGTTCTAGTGGGTCAACCATGTAAGTTGAACTGCATTGGTAACAAGTAACCATTGCGTACTCAAGTCCGATGTACTCTGTAAATACTTCTATCTGAGCGAATATCTCGGGGTCTGAATACAATTCTTCTGCAACTAATTTTCGTACTTCGTTATTGCTGTACGGCTCATCAAAGTCGTCGCCTACATAATCGTAGGGGTCATCATCGTAGTTGTATTCGAATTTGACCGGCGATGTTGATGGCTTGCTACTTGCAGTCCAACCCGAAGAATAAGAACCATACATGTGACTGTATGAATTGCTGTAAGGCTTGTAGGTGTATGGCTCATACGAATGATTAGACCACCATACGCCCGAGTTCCAATGACCTGCTTTCTCATTGACGATGTAAGAGTCGTGCTTGGCTTCGGGGTCGGTAGTCAGAATAACTAACTTGCTACCCGTAGACCACTCACTAAGTTCTTTGAAGAACTCGTCTTCGTCAAGTCTTGGAACACCACCACAATGTGGTAGCACCAACTCTGCAAACAAACGAGTGTCGGAACGACGCTCGCCGTGTGGCACGACAATCGGCAACATGCCGTTGTGTGCTACGACTGAATCCGTGCTGTCGCCAATATAAAACGGGTGACAGTTAGATGTATCAATCTCGCCGTGAGTTGCGATACGGAAGTGAAAGAGTGCAGGACCTGGCTGAATCTTGCGAGCCTTGTCAAATCTGTCCCACAATTTCTCAAAATCCATATCGTGGTCGGTGAGTATTGCCTTACCCGTGTGAATGGCAAAGCCAAACCCATCGGGGTTGTTGATTGCCGACTTACGAGCACGCTCATAACTGAGCGTAACCGTGTCGGGCATGTATGTTAATAAACACATTTAATGTGCCTCCTTGTGTGTGTGAATTAGTAAGACGGTCTTACTAATTATTCTTCGCCTTCAACTGTTGGTTCTGAAACATCGGGGTCTGCAGATACGCCACGATATGCAAGGTGCGCTACCAACTTTGGATAAGTAGCACGATGCTTGCGAGCGTAGATAGCGAACTGCTCGAAGTCCGTAAGAGCATTCTGCTTAAGTGCCTGATTGGCAGTTACTTGCTCGGTGTAAGCCCACAAACAATATGTGAACTCAATGCAAGCAAGCACAGTGTCAGGACGAAGCGATGGACGGAAGAAACGAAGTTCTAGCGTGTGGCGATTGTTGCGATTGACTGCGAGATAGCGCTCTGACGCTTGTGGGCTGACAATTATGCCGTCTTTGCGACGACCCTTGACAACTTCCATAAGCGATGGAAGTTCACCTTGGTCGTTGCTGTAGTCGTTGCGTGAAGAACAGAATGCGTCCTTGTCAAACTTAGACCAATGTGAATCGCGACCTGCAAACTTCTTGATTTTGTCTTTCGCAGGACCGTAGATGAAGTACAAGAACTTCTGTTGGTGCTTGTCATCTAAGAACGAGTTGCGAGAGATGTGAATGTGAAGTCCACAAGTGCTTGTCTGCCACGCACGAAATCCGGCTTTGCGTAGTCTCGCAAACGAATCCCATAAACCATCAAGATGATTTTGTGCGTAACCGAGTGTCATTGGGTGCGTAACCATCTCGAAGCCGTGCGAGATAGAACCGTCAGCCTTGTTGTACACAAGACCATTGCAGTTGTTCGCAACCATCTCGGCATATTCACCGAGACTAGAACTACGAGTGCTCTCAACTTCTATCTCTATGCCGACATACGGCTTAGGGAATGTATTGACGAGAGCAGGTTCACGACTGCGCTTGCCGTTGTCGTTGTAGAACATCGGCGTTGGCTTGTAATCGTGGTCGTTGATGTGCTCGGACTCGTCTTCGTTTTCGTAGTCGTCACGACTGCAACGGTCATCGTGACACGATTCGCAAAGATTGTCAAAGTCTCGCACGAAGACATCGTCTTCGTGAACTTGCGAGCCACAATCTTCGCAGAAGACATAGTCTTCTTCTGTATTATCTGGCATTGTATTCTCCTTATGTTTGTGTTTGTGAATTCGTAAGATTGTCTTACGAATTTCTACTCTTATGAGTATATCGCACCACACGAATGTTGCCACCCGTGTAATGCAGATACTCACGAGATTCTGTTTCTGTTATTCCATTCGTCTGCTGTTTCATATTTGTTTTCCGACAATGACGCAAATATGTTTTTGTTGTTTACAGTTATGTGTTGGCTGACTTCCACCACATTGTCTGTTACATCACCCAAACATTTAATCATTTCGGCAAGTCGTTCTTCGAGAAGAACCATTTCCCATTTGTCAAAGTATTCGCCACTAAAACAATGTTTCAGGACTTCGTTTATGTGTTTGTGCAAACCCAAATACAGAGTTTTGATTTCTAACATTTGGATATCGCTCAACACATCTTGATTGAGATATTTTATTTCTTTGTTCATTATGACCATGCCTGTTCTGTGTCGCTGAAAGTGCGAACCAAACTTTGAGTTGCTTCGCATTTCATTCTCCAACCACACCACTCGTTCACACGAGCCGTGTCTCGCCACGCAGGCAAACGGCGACGCTTGCGTCGTCGTTGTGCTTCTTCTCGTCGCAAAGAAGTTGGTGTTGGTGCTGTATCTCTGTGTTGTTTCATTGTTGTTCTTTCTGTTTGTGTTTGTATATCTACCCGAATGGGTAATTGAGTCCACAATTTGTAAGATGGTCTTACGAATTGTGAACTCTCAACGCATTCGAATAACGAATTCGTATTAGGCGTTAATCGCGCACTCCATATTGCCGAACTGTGCAGAGAACTGCATCTGTTTGGCAATGAGTTCATCATCAAACACAGATGACAACATTTCTAACTGAGCGTCATCTGTAATGAGTGTCTCCAAGCGTGAGTAGAACGCTTGATTGTATAGTGCTGGTCTTTCTAACATTGTTTTGTCCTTTGTTTATGTTTAGCATTATCGGTTGATAATACTCTTTGACTCACGAGCA